>Ga0302118_10002087_pt1 | contig 9970 bp, 10 predicted proteins | sample AG5_331_MG_FD_203126 | JGI IMG/M metagenome (GOLD analysis project Ga0302118, IMG submission 203126) | Marine microbial communities from Western Arctic Ocean, Canada - AG5_33.1 | ecosystem: Environmental > Aquatic > Marine > Oceanic | place: Canada: Western Arctic Ocean | collected 2017-10-01 | reverse complement strand
GTTGGTGTAGGGCAGCAGGGCCATCTCACGAGCGTTCTTGACCGCCCGAGCGACCTCCCGCTGCTGCTTCTCGCTGTTGCCCGTCACGCGTCGGGGCTTCAACTTGGCCCGCTCCGAAACGAACTTCTTGAGAAGGTTCGTGTCCTTGTAGTCGACGAACTCGATCTTGCCGATCGTCAGCGGACTGATCTTCTTCTTACCGCGACGGTTGCTTTCCTTGCCCTTGTTGGTGCGGCGGGGAGGGGTACGACGTGCCATTAGAAGGGCTCCTCATCGGTCTGGGGTGTCTGGGCGGGCCTATCGCCGCCACCGGTCGGTGCCGACGATCCGGCACCGTCACCACGGAATTCGTTTCGAGTGATCTCAGCTGTCGCCCACATGAGGCTCGGAGCCACATCGTCGGCGACTATCTCCACCTTTGAGCGCCTGTTGCCTTCTTTGTCCTCCCAGGAACTCTGGTCCAGCCGGCCATAGACCACTACCCGTGATCCCTTGGTGATCGACTCGGCCACATTCTCGGCGAGGCCACGCCAGCAGGTGATGTCGAAGAACGAGACGATCTCCTCGTCATTCTGTCCCTTGCGGTTCCACGCCAGGCCGAAGCTGGCTACGGCCGCACCGCCGGGGGTGAACCGCAGTTCGGGGTCGCGGGTCACATTGCCCACGACTGTGACTGTGTTGTTAAAGCCCATCTTCTACTCCGTTCCTGAACCGGCCTCGGCCGGCGCCACCTCACCGAGAAGGCCGCGCTTGGCGACCTCTGCATCGGGAAGGCGCATGATCTTGTGGCGGACCACGTCACTGCGGTCCGCGAGTCGCAGGATGCGATCGGTGGTGTCGAGATTGCCCGCATCGGTAACTACCTCGAGGACGACGTAGACGCCCTCCCACTTGAGGTTGATCCGATAGGCGAAACGCCTCCGGCCCCATGGCTCGGAGTCCCGCACGGTGACCACGCGGCCACCCTCGGACTCGATGTTGGTGGTGACCTTCGAAAGGCTTGCCGCAACGGCATCCTCTTCGAGCTCGCCGCCGAAGATAATCATGAGTTCATAGACCTGCATGGCAGGCACTCACCTCCTCTGGTCTCGGACATCGCCTCTGGCGCGCCCGGGGCCCCGTGTGGGGCAGGGGTAACAGGTTGTCGTGCTCCATACGGCGACCGGCGAACCGGGACCTACGCAAGCAACCAGAGGCTACCGGCGTGCATTCCGAGGTCCGACACGCATCCATGACCACAGCATGACCACCGGGTGTGACAGTCACCCCTGGGCGACGCCCGCGGGACCCTGAACCGGTCCATGGTGGTCCCGGAGCTGCTCAGGCGGCTCCATACAGACCCAGGGCGTCGGCCGCCCCGTCATCGAGCCGGTAGCACTCGGCCGGTTCTGGAAACTCTCCGGACCTGACGTCTCCGGCGAACTCCGTGAGAGCGGCCACGCCGAGGTCGAAGAGGTCGGCGTAGCGCCTGACGAACTTCGGCAGTATCCGCTGCTCCAGGCCCAGGACGTCGTGGAAGACCAGCACCTGGCCGTCGCAGTCCGGACCGGCCCCGATGCCTATCGTCGACACCTCCACAGCCGCGGTGACCATGGCCGCCACCGGAGCCGGGACGCCCTCCAGGACTATCGAGAAACAGCCGGCGTGGGCGAGGGCCTTGGCGGCATCCACCAGACCGAGGGCTGCCTCCGCATCACGACCCTGGACCCTGTAGCCACCCATGGCGTTCATCGACTGGGGTGTCAGGCCAATGTGGCCCATCACGGGGATCTCGGCAGACACGAGCGCCTCGATCATCGGGATGCGACGACGGCCGCCCTCCAACTTGACTGCCTGGGCACCGGCCCGGATCAGCGTCGCGGCGTTCTTGACCGTGTCGGCTGTCGAGACGTGATAGCTCATCCATGGCATATCGGCGATCACAAGGGCCGACGGGTGGGTCCTGGCCACCGCAGCGGTGTGGTGGGCAATGTCCTCAACGGTCACCTGCAGGGTGTCGTCGTAACCGAGGACGACCATCGCAACCGAATCCCCTACGAGGATCATGTCGGCACCGGCCTGATCGACCATCCGGGCACCCGGAGCGTCGTAGGCGGTGAGCATCACCAGAGGGTCGCCTCCACGGGCGACCTTGCGTTCCCGAACGACGGGAACCGTGCACCTCTGAGCCATTTCTGTCTCCTTCTCCGTCCAGCGCACAGTGGCTGCCGGCGGTCCCGGAAACGGTAACAGAACGTCGCCCGGCCGTGAAGGGGGGAGTGACACACTTCACCGCGACCCCCGAAGGATCGACTCAGCGGTACCCCAGAGAGGTCAACCGGACCAGGTGGTTCCATCCGCAGGCTGCACAGACCTCGACCACGTAACCGGTCATGTCGGCCCTGCGGGCATCCAGCCTCGCCAACTCACCGGGTGTCGAGATGCAACGGCCATGGGCTGGCAGTCGGGGCCCGAACACATAGGTCACGTGGGCGATCTCGTGGTCCTCGCAGATCGGGCAGATCTCCGAGGTGGGGGTCCCGCACGCCACGGCGTTACGTCGGAGCATGGGCTGGGCGTCGCAGAGGACGTCTCGTCCGACGTCGCCTCTGCGCCAACCGTTCAAGGTCGTCTGGCGAGCCAGCCTGTAGTCCACATCCGCCGGCCTACGGGCAGGCAGCAGGCTCTCACCCACCTGTCTAGCCTCGCCGGTTAGCCGACCTACCACGTCGCAACCATAGGCGACCACCGGGAGCAGGCCCGACGCGATCCCGCCAATCAATCAGCTCGACGACCTGGCGGACCACCAGTCCAGCAACCGAATCGCCACATCGCCAGGCTCCATCCGGCCCTCGTCGAGGCGAAGCTCAAGAAGCCAGGCCAACGCCTCACCGATCTCCCGGCCAGCCTCCAGGCCGAGTAGGGCCATCACCTCGTCGCCACCCAGAGCGGGCCCGAGGTCGTCGAGTTCACCTGCTCCACGAAGCCGACCCAGTGCCATGCGAAGGTCGCCGGCGAGGATTCCGACCGAATCGGAGAAGTCCACCACAGGATCCAGGATCGGCCCGATTGCCGCAGCCAGGCGTCGCACCGATCCGTCCGACCAGGGTTCCCCGGCGGCTCCACCTATGCGAATCCGCTCGGCTGCGTCGACCAGGAGGGTGATCCGGTCAGCATCAGCGCCGGAGAGTCGCAGGGCCACGGCGGTCTCAGCCAACCCGGCCGTGGACCAGGCAATGACGGCCAACCGCAGTACCGGATCAGCGGTCGTGGCCGCCACACGCTCCAGCGTCGACGATCGGGCGTCGGCATCCAGACGGGCGAATTCCGGAAGCACCCGCCACCCCAGGTCGACCTCCTCCAGGAAGTCGAACCCGCCGGTGGGATCCGCCACCTCCAGCAGACGGAACAACTCCCCTCGGATCCGTTCCCCTGAGACGATCCCGATCCGATCGGCCAGGGAGCGCGCCGCCTCGACCAGGCCGTCGACCGGGGCGAGGTCGTACCCGGCGTGGAACCGGGCGGCCCGGAGCATCCGGAGCGGGTCATCGCCGAACGACACCTCCGGTGAGAGCGGTGTGCGCAGCACCCCGGCAACCAGGTCGGACCGGCCATCGAACGGATCGTGCAGCTGCCCATTGGCCACGTCCACGGCCATGGCGTTCACCGTGAAGTCCCGTCGACCCAGGTCCTCGTGGAGGTCCGTGGAGAACCTCACCACAGGCTTACGGGAGTCACCCACGTAGGACTCGGCCCTGTGGGTCGTTATCTCCATCGTGAGGTCGCCGACCCTGATACCCACGGTTCCGAACCGCTCGCCCTGCAGCCAGACGGCGTCGGCTACACCGTCCACGAGCTGGCGGACCACTTCCGGGGTGGCATCGGTAGTCAGGTCGTGGTCAGCGGCACGGGTTACGCCCATCAGGCGATCGCGTACCAGCCCCCCGACCAGGTACAGGCGATGGCCGGCCTCCATGAACCGTTCCGAGACCGGGGCGACCGAGTCGCGGAGGTCGTCAAAGGCCCCCTCCCGGATGGGATCCCCGACTCCGTTCACGATGCCAGCCCGTGTCGTACGACCTGTGCATCCACGACGTGGCGTCCCGGACCGTCGCTCGTGGTCGCCTCCGGCGAATACCGGACCCCCAGGGCTGCTGCCACGAAGGCTCCGGCCGAGTCGGCCAGTGCCCCGAGGTCATATCCGCCCTCCAGGAATGCGATCAGTCGACCCGTCGGGACCAGGCCCGTGAGCCGGCCCATCAGGTCGGCGTAGTCGCCGGCCGACAACCCGAGATCGGTCAACGGATCAGCCCGATGCGCGTCGAAACCGGCCGAGACCAGAATCCAGTCGGGTGCGAACCGTTCAACAGCAGGGACCACCAGGACGTCCATTGCATACCTGTAGGTATCGCCTGCAGCGCCGGCGGGAAGCGGCACGTTGATCGTCGTACCCAGGCCATCTCCGGTCCCGACCTCATCGACGGCACCGGTGCCCGGATAGAGAGGCCACTGGTGGCAGGACACGAACAGGACACGTCCATCAGCCACGAATGCGTCCTGGGTGCCGTTGCCGTGATGGGCGTCGATGTCGACTATCGCCACCCGCTCTCCGGCGTCAGCCAGCGATGCCGCAGCAACCGCCACGTTGTTGAGGAGGCAGAACCCCATGGTCCTGGTGGGTGTCGCGTGGTGCCCGGGTGGTCGCACGGCACAGAAGGCCACCTCGGCGTCGCCGTTGCGCAGCCCGTCTATGGCCACCAGACCGGCCCCGGCCGCCAACCGGGCCGCCTGCCACGATCCCGGACCCATTGTCGTGTCCGGATCCAGCCTTCCTCCGCCGGCAGCGTCGAGTTCGACGAGCGCCTCGACATGGTCGGACCGATGGACCCTGAGGAGATCCACATCGTCGACCGGCAGCGGCGCCCTGCGAACCAGCGCATCGCCCAGACCCGCAGCGTCGATGCCGTCGAGCACCGCAGTGAGGCGGGCCGGACATTCAGGATGGCGACGACCCGCCACATGATCCAGGAACCGTTCATCGGTCACCAGCAGTACGGACACCCGGCGAGCGTATCGCCCAGGTCCCGACGGCTAAGGGCCCCATGGCCCGCCACCATCGGGCCGAGGCGGCCCGTGACGCCCAGCAACGGCGCCGTACCCTGTTCGACATCGACCTCAGGCCGCCCACCCAGTCAGCCCGCAGAAGGCCACTGGCGCACCGACGCGCACCGGCCACCGGGTCCGGGATAAATCAGGTGGAGTACCGCCGTATCGGCAACGATTCCACAGTCCGGATAAGCCCCTGGCGTGGGGACGCATCCACAGCGCAGGTGGTAACTGTCAGGGGTCCAGCACCGGACAACGCAACGGTCCTCAACCTGCTGGAACTCCTCGGCAACCGTGACGTGACGACCGTCCTGACCGCAGCCCTCTCCCCTGATGACCAGCGCCCCTTCACAGCCGCCGGTTTCACGCCCCTGGAGCACCTCACACTCATGCACCGGCCCCTCCAGCCGGAAGAACCGGCCCCGCCCAGTCGCTCCCCGCACCGGCTCAGCCGGATCGGCCGTCGCCGCCTCGCCGACACCCTCGACGCGGATGCCGACGCCTTCTCCTCCTTCAGCCCGTTCTGGAGGTTCGACTTTGCCGCCTACGCCGAGGCCTGCGAGGCGACCGACCTGAGCCGACAGCGGTGCGTCCGCGTCGACGGACGGGTGGTGGCCTACGCCATCGCCGGCCGATCCTCGACCAGCGGGTTCGTGCAGCGCCTGGCGGTCCGACCCGGCCACGAAGGCCTCGGCATCGGCTCTGCCCTGCTGGCGGACGCCATCTCATGGCTGGACCGGGCAGGCGCCCGGGACGTCTGGGTGAACACACAGCCGGACAATGACCGGGCCCGCCTCCTCTACCAACGCCACGGCTTTGCGGAGCGGGCCGGGGGCCTCGTCGTGCTCCGGCACGACACAGTCCGATGAGGCGCCTGCTCCTCGCCGCGATCGTGGCGGTCGTCGGCCTGCTGGCCGCCACCGGGCCCGCTGTCGCCGAGCCCGGATCGGCCACCCTCTCCCTCGTCGCACAGTCCCCCTGGATCGCGGATGACGGCGACCTGGCCCTCGAGTTGCGGATCGCCGGCAACACCGCCGAGACGACGCTCCGCCTCCAGTTGCACCGGACCGTCGACCGCCGAGGCCTGCTGGCCCTTCGCGACGGCCTTCTGGGTGATCCCCTGGGCGGGCCGGTGGACATGGAGGTCACCGACGTCCTGAACTCGGCCGGCATCGCATCGCTGGTCCTCCAGGTTGGTACCGAGGGTCGCCTCAGCTCACGGCCCGGCGGCGTCTACCCGCTCACGGTGACCCTCGTGGGCGCCGACGGTTCCCCCCTGGACAGCCTGATCACACCTCTGGTCCACCTGCCCATCATCCCGAAGGGTGAGGCGGCTGCCCATCGCCCACTGCTGGTCGGAATCACCCTCACCGTCGACGGTCCGCCACCGCTGCGACCCGACGGCCTCCTGCGGCCTGACCGGGCCACGCTGCACCAGATGGAGGCGGTGGTCCGTGCCGCCCAGGGGCATCCCGACATCCCGATGGACGTCAGGCTCCCGCCCGCCACCGTGCTCAGCCTTGCCCGGTCCGATGATCTGGACCACGCCCGTCTCCTCGCCGACCTTGTCCATACGGTCGAGGAGCGTTTCCGCCTCCAGTCCTCGCCGTTCGTGACCGCTGATCCCGAGGCCTGGCGCCGAGCCGGACGTTCCGACGTCCACCGTGACCTCCTCGACCACGGCGACCGGGTCCTCATCGACCAGTTGGGGGTGATCCCGGACCGTTCGATAGCGGTACTTCCGACCACGGCGGTGGCAGCCACCCTCGACCTGCTGGGCCAGTTGGGCGCCGAGCGGTTCATCGTGTCGGCCGACCACCTGGAACCCCGTCCGTCGGCGGCGTCCGCCGAGAGCACCCTCCCGGCGCGGCTGGTGGCAGATGACGGCACCGCCTACCCGGCGCTGGTGGCCGATCCCGATCTCGCCAGGCACCTCACGGACCCACAGGGGGCGGTCTCGGCAGCCCAATACCTGCTCGCCGACATGGCGCTGCTGGCCTGGTCGGATCCGACCGTGACGAGGATGGCCGTACTCACCGCTCCCGACGACCTACCCATCGACGCCCTCACCCTGGACCTGGTCCTGGGGGTCCTGGAGAAGGCCCCGTTCCTGAGGGTGAGACCGCTCCCGGACCTCTTCGACGCCGCCCTGGCCGCTGATGCCGCCGCCGCCGTCACCTACGACCTCTGGCCCGATGCCATCACGTCCATGTCCAGGCGAGCGACGGACCGCAGCCTCGCCGAGCAGACGGTTGCGGCCTATACGGCCATTCTCGGCGGTCCCCATCCGAACGCAGCCGCGCTGAACGACCTACTCGAGGTGACGGCTGCAGCCGAGTTGGACACCGACACCATGAACGCCTACCTGACGGCGGTCTACACCTCTGTCAGCGAGGTACTCGACGCCTTCACGACCCCGCCGGACCAGAGCGTCCGGCTCACCGGGCGTTCTGCTGACATCCCCTTCAGCGTGCACAACGGCCTGTCGACCGATGCACGAGTCGTCCTGGTGCTGCAGAGCGATGGGCGCCTCGAGTTCCCCGAGGGGGCGGTCCTCGCCGTCGTGCTGGTGCCCGGCAACAACCGGATCGCAATACCGGTTCGGGCACGTACCTCCGGGAACGCCAGGCTCCAGGTGACCGTCCGCTCACCCGATGACGCCCGGCTCCTACAACTCAGGTCGGCACACCTCATGGTCCGAACCACGAGCCTCTCGGGTGTCGGCGTGCTCCTCTTCGTAGGCGCGGTCGCCGTGCTCGCAATCTGGTGGGTGCGGGCCGCTCGGGTACGCTCGGGCCGACCCGAGGAGTCAACATGACCGTTCAAATCGTCACCGACAGCGCCAGCGACCTGAGCCACGACGAGGCCACCCGCCTGAGCATCGACATCGTCCCGCTGAGCATCCGATTCGGCAACGACGTGTTCCTGGACCGGGAGGAACTCAGCATCGACGACTTCTACAGTCGGATGGCCCAGAGCGACAACCTGCCCCAGACCGCGGCACCCTCCCCGGGCGCCTTCCAGGAGGTCTTTACCCGCCGGCTCGCCGAGGGAGCGGATTCGATCGTCTGCATCTGCCTGTCCAGCGGGGTATCGGCCACGATGGAGTCAGCCGAGCTGGCCGCCCGCGAGACCGATGGCGAGGTCCGGATCGTCGACAGTCGATCTGTCACGGCTGGTCTCGGCGCGATGGTCGTGGCCGCAGCGGAGGCCGCTGCCGGAGGCGCAGGAGCCGACGAGATCGTCAGCATGGTCGAGGCCATGCGGGAGCGGACCCACGTCTACGGCGCCATCGACACCCTGGAGAACCTCAGGAAGGGTGGTCGAATCGGAAACGCCCAGGCCCTCCTGGGGAGCCTCCTGTCGATCAAGCCTCTCATCGACATCAGCAGCGGCGTGGTGGAGGAGGCCGGCCGGCAGCGGACCCGTAGGAAGTCCCTTGCCTGGCTGCGGGACAAGGTCGCCGAGCACGCGGACGACATCGAAATCCTGTCGGTCATGCACGCCCAGGCCGACGACATCGGTGACCTGACGGGGATGCTCGAGTCCATTGTGGCCCCGGGGATCACCCGGGTGGGTGTGATCGGACCAGTGGTGGCGAGCCATGGCGGACCGGGCGTGATCGGGCTCTGCTTCACCCTCAGGTCCTGATTCCACCACGGCCCGGGAGGACCCCCGGGGGCCGTCGTCGGTAGGATCCACCACATGAGCACGATGGCGGCACCTCCCTCCGATGCCCCGACCCCCGACGACGGCCCTGGCGGGCGCAACGACTGGGCGACGACATCGATCGACCGGGTCGTGGACGTCGTCGAGCGCCTCCGTTCAGCCACCACGCAGCCGGCGATCACAGCAGTCCGCACAGTCGTCCACGGCGTCTTCGTCGCGTTCTGCCTGATAGCGGCGCTGGTCCTGGGCAGCATCGGCATCTTCCGGCTCCTGGACGTCGCCATCCCTGGCGATAGCTGGTCCGCCCACCTCGCCCTGGGAGTCGCCCTCTCCGCTCTAGGTGCCTGGTTCTGGTCCAGGCGTACGCCCCGTTCCTGACCCTGACCCGGGAAACCACGTCGATCGCCCTAGGAGTGCGAATGACCCACCACGAAGTCGTCATCATCGGATCCGGCCCAGCCGGCCTGACAGCGGCGATCTACGCGGCGCGCGCCGACCTGGCTCCGCTGGTCATAGAGGGCGAACCGTCGTCGACCAGCGACCAGCCGGGTGGGCAGCTCATGTTGACCACCGACGTCGAGAACTATCCCGGCTTCCCCGACGGGATCATGGGACCCCAGCTCATGGCCGACATGCGGTCCCAGGCAACCCGGTTCGGCGCCGAACTGGTGACCCTGAAGGTTTCAAGGGTGGACTTCTCGGTCAGCCCCTTCGCCATGTGGATTGGCGATCCGGATGCGCCGCTGCCCACGTATACCGCGGATTCCGTCATCGTTTCGACGGGTGCACGCTCCGTGATGCTCGGCCTGGAGGCCGAACAGCGCCTCATTGGACACGGGCTCTCCACGTGCGCCACCTGTGACGGCTTCTTCTTCCGCGATCAGGAGATTGCAGTGGTGGGAGGGGGCGATTCCGCCCTGGAGGAGGCCGGATTCCTCACGAAATTCGCCTCCAAGGTGACGCTCGTCCATCGACGGGATGCCCTCAGGGCATCCAAGATCATGCAACACAGGGCCTTTGACAATCCCAGGATCGAATTCGCCTGGAACACCGCTGTGGTCGATGTGATCGGTGACACGAAGGTGGAGGCACTGGCACTGCGCGACACGGTCAGCGGCGAGGAACGGAGCCTTCCAGTATCCGGCGTGTTCATCGCCATTGGCCACAGGCCCAACACGGACCTGTTCGTCGGCCAACTGGACATGGACGACGCCGG
>Ga0302118_10002085_pt1 | contig 9972 bp, 6 predicted proteins | sample AG5_331_MG_FD_203126 | JGI IMG/M metagenome (GOLD analysis project Ga0302118, IMG submission 203126) | Marine microbial communities from Western Arctic Ocean, Canada - AG5_33.1 | ecosystem: Environmental > Aquatic > Marine > Oceanic | place: Canada: Western Arctic Ocean | collected 2017-10-01 | reverse complement strand
TTAGTTTTGACAGTAGTTTGGGTCAACAAGTCCGAGTGTCATAAAATCCATGTAAGTCGATGAAGCTAATGTCGCAAAAGCTGGTATACCGGTCTCATCATGAGTATCTGTGAAAATTGCGTGCTCAACATACATGCTATATGTCTGCCCTGGCTCAAAGGTAGTTGCTGGAACAGCATATTGAGATGCTCGATAAGTTAAATAACCATTTTTCTCAAAAGGGCGCCCACTATGAACAACATCTTCCACCATACAACTGTCGATTGCCACAAAAATTGGATCATCAAGCAACCCCTTTTGATCCGCATTGCCTTCTTTGAATTTCGGCCATGTAATGATCAGCTCCTTATTAGGATCAACTGCATCAATAGCTATTTTTTTATTGTCTTGCTTAAAAATGATTACAGGATGTACGGGAAAGGTTCTGTCTTTGTAACTAACCACGCTATCCTTGACTTCACCCACAGAAGTATTAAAGCTAAAAGCATAATCACCCATCGGAAATTTTTTCTCTAAATCCTCATAGTTATCTGCAAATCCACTTAGATACATCACATCACCAATTTCATCTGACTCAGAATAACGATACTCAAGTTTTTTAGTAATGCTTTCAGTTCCTGGAAATTTAATCTTGGCATTATTAACTATGCCACCTTCAGATATAAATATTTCAGCGAAGAAAAGTGGTTTTAATAACTCAAGGGATCCATTTTTAGTTTGCTGATATCGAGAAACCTTTCCGGTACCAAAAAAAGTAACATCTTTCTGGGATAATGTTTGGGTTTCATATTCACAAGAAGATAGCAAACTTGTTAGAGAAATAATAATCAGTAATATACGCAACAAATCCAATCAGCCTATCTAAAACGATTCATAATTTTTGCTAATTCCTCAGTACTGGGAACAAGCTCCTCATAAGGTATTTTTGATAAAGGTCTATCAGAGCATTGTGCAATTTCGTGCATATCATCACACTCTTTATCAATGTATAAAAGCCCCGTTGTCACTTCTTGTTTGTTTATACTATCTCTCAAATAGGTATAGGCGCCAGCTCGATCCGTTGGATCATATTGTTTGTCAACTTTCCGAAATACAATTTTACTGCCATCATGCAATTTAATTGGCATGATCTCACCATTTTTATATTTCGCTTTGATTTCATCAGCAGGCGGCACGAAATCAGTATCAATAACTTGATGATAAAATTTTCTAACATGAGAATAACTTTTTGTTGATTCCACATTATCATTAAAGGTGACGCAGGGACTAATAATATCCAATAACCCAAATCCTTTGTGTCTTATCGCAGCCTTAATTAAAGGTACTAATTGCTCCTTATCACCCGAAAAACCGCGCGCAACAAAAGTTGCCCCTAGCGCGATTCCCATGCTTACCGGGTCAATTGGTTTTTGTTGGTTGGCTGGGCCTTTTTTTGCTTTACTGCCAATATCAGCCGACGCTGAATACTGTCCTTTTGTTAGTCCATAGACTCCGTTATTTTCTATAATATAAGTCATATTAAGATTGCGACGAATAACATGTGCGAACTGACCCATACCAATTGATAATGAATCGCCGTCTCCTGAAACACCTATGTATGTCAAATCACGATTAGCAGCATTAGCGCCTGTCGTAACCGAAGGCATTCTTCCATGTACAGAATTAAAGCCATGTGATTGACTGACAAAATAAGCGGGTGTTTTTGAAGAACAACCAATTCCAGACATTTTTCCTAGTTCATGAGGTTGAATATCAAGTTCAAAAACAGCCTGAATAATTGCTGCAGTAATGGAGTCATGACCACACCCAGCACAAAGAGTAGATACGACCCCTTCGTAGTCTCGCTTAGAAAGGCCAATAGAATTCTTGGCAGCCTTAGGATGGGTAACTTTTGGTTTACCAATATAGCTCATCTAATCTCCATGAATTAAGCTGCAACACCTTTTTTTTCATTTTTAAGAACCTCTTCAATAATAAAATTAGCGTATATCGGGTTACCATTATAGTGCAATATTGAAATTAATTTCTTAGGATCTATCTCCAAGTCGAGCATCAATAATGACCGCATTTGAGCATCTCTATTTTGCTCTACGATAAAAATTTTCTCGTGCTTATTAATAAAATCTTTCACAGATTTACAAAAAGGGAAAGACTTGATGCAGCAATAATTATAATTTTTATTTTGCTTTTTTAATCTATACAGGGCTTCTTGTGAGGCACCATCACTACTACCATAAGAAATAATAGCTGTTTTATTAAATTTAGAATAATCAATGACAGCTTCAGGCATCATTTTTCTAGCTGTTTCCCATTTGACTAACAACCGATCGACGACATCTTGGTACTCTTGACTATCTTCCGTATAACCACCAAATTTATTATGCCCCGAACCTCTAGTAAAAAAAGAACCTTTAGCATGTTCCCCAGGTAATGTTCTATAGGTTATGCCATCTCCATCAACATCAAGATATCGATAAAATTTTTCCATAGCATCAAGCTGCTCTGCATTAAGCACCTTACCTCTTTTTGGTTGATAATTATTATCCCACTGCAAATCAGGACACATCCAATCATTCATTCCAATATCCAAATCTGACATTACGAAAATAGGTGTTTGCAATTCATCCGCCAGATCAAATGCCGACAAAGTCATGTAAAAACACTCTTCAGGATTGGATGGGAATAATAACGGGTGCCTTGTATCGCCATGAGAAGCATAAGCACAAATCATCAGATCACATTGCTGTGTTCTTGTTGGCATGCCAGTCGAAGGGCCGGCCCTTTGAATATCAAAGATTACTGCTGGTAATTCTGAATAATAAGCAAATCCGATAAACTCACTCATTAATGAAATTCCAGGACCGCTAGTTGGAGTGAAAGCTCGCGCTCCATTCCAACTCGCGCCTAATACCATCCCAATAGCCGCTAACTCATCTTCAGCTTGAATTATACAAAAATTATTTTTTTTGGTTTTTTCGCATTTTCGAAGTTGATTACAAAACGCTTGAAAGGAATCCATCAATGAAGTAGAGGGTGTTATTGGATACCAAGCACCAACAGTCGCACCAGCGTAAACACAAGCTAAGCCTGCTGCCGTATTACCATCAATTATTACGTGATTCTTTGTTTTATTAAGGGGTTTAACACTTAATGGTAATGGATAGGCGAAGTTTTCTATTACATGATTATAACCCAACATTATTGCTTCCAAATTTGACGCAGCCAGATGTTTCTTTGCGGCAAATGTTTCGTTAAGCAGTTCTTTTATAATATCTAAATCAATCTTTAATAAAGCTGCAAGAGCACCGACATAAGCAATATTTTTCATCAGAATTCGTGACCTTACTCCTTCAAAATTCTCATTACATAATTTAGAAAATGGAATACCAATAACTGTAATATCATCTCGTTCCAGAAGTTTACTTCGAGGCCATGTTGAGTCATATATTAACCAACCACCCGCATCTACCGCTAATAAATCCTTTTGATATGTTTGCGCATTCATCGCAATAATAATATCAAGCTGATTTGATGCAGATTGATATCCATCACCGGTAACTCTCACTTCATACCAAGTTGGTAAGCCTTGTATATTGGATGGAAAATAATTTTTTCCAACCACAGGAATGCCCATACGAAAAATAGCTTTCATTAATAATCCGTTAGCACTGGCGGAACCGGTTCCATTAACGGTGGCTATCTTTATAACCAGATCATTAACTCTTGCCGAGGGTTTAACGTTGTTACTAATTATCTTTTCCTCTTAGTTATTGCTAACTTTTCTCATAATGTTTGAATTGGCTTCATCTTTAGCATAAGGCAACAATAATGTTGATTTTTGCATATCCCAAGCTCCTGTTGGACAGCGTTCAGCGCATAAACTGCAATGAATACATAAGTCTTCATCTTTAACCATTACTCTTTCAGTCTGAGGAAGTGCTTCGGAGACGTATAGATCTTGCTCCATATTTTCAGCGGGCGCCGTAAGTCGAGCACGTAACTTATCCTCCTCATCATTATCGGTAATAGTAAGACAATCTACTGGACAAATATCAATACAAGCATCACATTCAATGCATAAATTTGCAGTAAATACTGTCTGGATATCACAGTTTAAACACCGCTCAACTTCCTTAATAGTCTGCTCTAAAGTAAAACCAAGCTCAACCTCAATATCGAGTTGTTTGAAACGTTCCTTGAGATCAACATGAGGCATCAAACGTCTTTCTGAAGCATCGTAATCATTGGAATAACTCCACTCATGCATTCCCATTTTTTGACTGGCAAGATTCATGCCCGGTGGCAATCGATCATTCAAATCTTCTTTAGAACAATATTTATGAATTGAAATAGCGGCCTCATGACCATGAGCTACTGCCCAGATAATATTCTTTGGGCCGAATGCTGCATCACCACCAAAAAATACTCCGGCTCTAGAGGACATCATTGTAGTTTCATCCACTATCGGACAATCCCATTTATCAAATTCAATTCCAATATCTCTCTCAATCCAAGGAAATGCATTATCTTGCCCGATAGCAAGAATTACATCATCACAATGAATAATCTTTTCACGAACCACTTTTCCACGATCAATTTTACCTTGATCATCTATTTGATATTCCATTTCTTCAAATAACATTCCTACTAATTTATGATTCTCAATCACAAATGCTTTTGGTGAATGATTAACAATAATTTCAACATTTTCTTCTTCGGCATCCTCTAATTCCCAATCAGAAGCTTTAAAAAATCCTCTTGGCTTCCTTGCCATTACTTTCACGTTCTCGGCCCCTATTCTCAAAGATGATCTACAGCAATCCATTGCCGTATTACCCACACCTATTATTAAGACTTTTTTACCGATTGACTCAATATGCTCGAACGCAACAGATTCCAACCATTCGATACCTATATGCACATTATTTGTTTCGAAACGCCCGGGTAAATCCAATTCTTTTCCTTTTGGCGCCCCACTGCCAACAAAAACAGCATCAAATGCATCTTGCTCTAGAAAATCATCAAAGCTATTAATACGATGACCCAGCTTAAGATCAACTCCCATATCGAGAATATATTGAATCTCTTCATCTAAAGTCTCTGGGGGAAGACGGAACTGCGGAATATTAGTACGCATTAAACCGCCCGTTTTATCTAATGCCTCGAAAATTGTGACCTCATAGCCGAGCGGCAAAAGGTCATTGGCCACGGCTAAGGATGCGCATCCAGCGCCAATCAGTGCAATTTTATGGCCATTTTTTTTAGAAGGTGCTTTTGGAAGTCTGTCACTAATGTCATCACGATGATCAGCGGCAACTCTTTTTAATCTACAAATTGCAACAGATTTATCCTCTACCCTGTTACGTCGACAAGCTGGCTCACAAGGTCGATCACACACTCTGCCTAAAATTCCAGGGAAAATATTCGATTCACGATTCACCATGTAAGCATCAGAAAAACGACCTTGAGCTATCATACGGATATATCGTGGGACATCTGTATGCGCGGGACAAGCCCACTGACAGTCGACGACCTTATGAAAATAATTTGGATCTTGAGTATTTGTTGGCTTCATTTAATAATTTTTTGCATTCCTGCAACAATTTAAATTTTGCTAGTGGTTCAACAAACTAATCCTTCCTCGCTAAGCTTAATGGTATCCACCATAAAGTAAACATTTTTTTACTAGCGTAATCGTTTATAAGTCATTCTTTTGCCAACAACGGCTCCAGTTAAAGAACTATTCTGATAAACAATTGTACCATTGACAATTGTTGTATCTATAGATGTTTTAAAAGTATGACCTTCAAATGGTGACCAACCACATTTATAAATAATATTTTCTTTATTTACTTGATAAGGTTTTTTCATATCGACCAAAACAAGGTCGGCATAATAGCCTTCTCTAATATACCCACGATCCTCAATACCAAATAAATCTGCAGGTGCATGACAAGCACGATCCACTACCAATTCATTACTTAGAACACCTTGATCAACTAAATCAAATAGCGCTGGAAGAGCATGTTGCACTAGAGGAATTCCTGCTGGTGCATCAAAGTAACCGGCGTGCTTTTCTTGACTTGTATGAGGCGCATGATCAGTAGCAATTACGTCAATTTTTCCTTCTTTTAATGCTTTTTGTAAGGCCAGTTTGTCAGCTTTGGATTTAATGGCTGGATTGCATTTTATAAATGTACCATGTTCTGCATAATCACTTTCCTCGAACCAAAGATGGTGAACACAAACTTCTGCGGTAACTCTTTTTTCAGATCGATGTTTATTAGAAAAAAGAGCCATCTCTTTTTCTGTAGTTAAATGCAAAACATGCAATAAAGCATCGTATTTTTTTGCTAATGCTATCGCAGAGCTCGATGATTTGTAACATGCTAAATCTGAACGAATATGAGGATGTTGAGACATGGGAACATCTTCACCGTATTTTTCTTTGGCAACAGCTTCGTTACCCAATATGATGGGTGTGTCCTCACAATGCGTTACTACCATAATTGGCGCATATTCAAACAATAACTCCAAAGCCTTTGGGTCATTAACCAACATATTGCCTGTTGAAGCCCCCAAGAATGCTTTTATTCCACAAGCATCGTTGAGGTTCAATGATTTCACTACTTCTATATTCGTATTAGTTGCCCCCAAGTAAAATCCATAGTTAGTTCGACAACGATTTTTTGCTCTTAAATACTTATCATCAAGCGCATTTTTATTTGTTGTTTTTGGCTCAACGTTAGGCATTTCCATGAAGCTGGTGATACCTCCAGCAACTGCTGCAGAAGACTCGGTCACTAAATCTGCTTTATGCGTTAAGCCAGGTTCACGACAATGAACTTGGTCATCTATCATTCCCGGCATGAGAAAACGGCCAGCAGCATCGATTGAACAAACGTTATTATCGACTGAAATATTCGATGCAATTCTCTCGATTCTCTCCCCATCAATCAAAATATCCGCATCAAAAGTATTTCCCTCGTTTATTATTTTTGCATTTCGGATTATTATCTTACTCAAGGTATTTTCTCTGTATTTATTTAAAATTTAATATATCAATTATTTTGTAGATTATTGACGAATGAAAATGCCATTAACTCATTTACCGTATTTATAAATAGTTTGTATGATCTAAAAATATAGTCAACAAAAACATAGTTCAAATTTTCAGGATTCATCATTATGATAAAAACATTACTCAACATTTTAATTGCTTTCATATTAATTTCACTGCCTGCATTCGCTGATTCAAAAATTGAAATTAATTATAAAGAATTTCTCTTAGATAACGGTCTAAGACTTATTGTGCACGAAGATAATAAAGCACCAATTGTGGCAGTTAATCTCTGGTATCACGTAGGTTCAAAAAATGAGGTCAAGGGGAAAACTGGATTCGCGCATCTATTTGAACATCTAATGTTCAATGGAAGCGAAAATTATAACGATGAATACTTTAAGCCTTTTGAACGAGTTGGCGCAACAAATATGAATGGGACAACCTATTTTGATCGCACTAATTATTTTGAAAATGTTCCTAATACCGCCCTAGATATGGCTTTATGGATGGAATCTGACCGCATGGGACATATGTTGGGTGCCATAACTCAGGAGCGATTGGATGAGCAAAGAGGGGTAGTACAAAATGAAAAAAGACAGGGAGATAATCAACCTTATGGAATGGTTGAATATCACATATTAGAGGGAATTTTTCCAAGCTCTCATCCATATTCATGGAGCACTATTGGATCAATGGCAGATCTTGATGCAGCGAGCTTGGATGATGTTCATGCCTGGTTTAAAAAATATTATGGTCCTAATAATGCGGTTATTGTGATCGCGGGAGATGTTAATCCTGATGATGTTTTTGAAAAAGTGAAAAAATATTTTGGTGATATACCAGCCTCTCCTCCCACTGAAAGAATGATGGAATGGTCCATTAGATTAGATACTGATAAACGAGAGATTATAAAAGATAATGTTCCTCAAGTTCGTTTATATAAAGCCTGGGGAGGACCAGCGTTTCGCAACCTCGATTCAGACTTCTTGCAACTCACAGATATTATCCTAACGTCAGGAAAGACATCACGTTTATACAATAGATTGGTATACAAAGACCAAATCGCAACCGGTGTTAGTTCTTACCAGTTCGCTGGAGATATTGGAGGATTTTATTATATTCAAACTACTGTTCAACCCAATGGAGATCCTGAGGCAATTAAATTAGCTATCGAAGAAGAATTGGCTCGCTTCCTAAGAGATGGACCAACAAAAGCAGAATTAAAACGCGCTAAAATGAAATTAAAATCTGGCTTTATCCGAGGGCTTGAACAAGTAGGTGGCTTTGGAGGTAAATCAGATATTCTGGCTCAAAATACTGTTTATGCCGGTAACCCTGGCCACTATAAAAAATCATTAAACGCACTAGATATAGCAAATCCAAAGAAAGTTTTGGAAACGGCTAGAAATTGGCTAGGAAAAGGATCGTATAATCTAGAAGTGCATCCAAAGAAAACATTTAATGCGCTCAGCGAAGGGGCTGATCGATCAAAGGTTCCAGAAACAACGGAGTTCCCAAAAACTAAATTCGTTGATTTTGAACAAACAATACTACCAAACGGATTAAAACTTACAGTTGCTTATCAACCTAGTATTCCAATTGTAAATTTCAATTTACTATTGGATGCGGGTTATGCAGCTGATCAATTCTCAGAGCCTGGAACTTCAAGTCTCGCGATGGCAATGTTGGATGAAGGCACTACAAAATTAAGCGCTCTTGAAATTAGTGATGCGGCCGCAAATATAGGTGCCATCATTAGTGCAAGTGCTGGAATCGACAGCTCATCAGTTTCTCTTAATGCCCTTAAAGAAAATTTAGATAATTCACTCAAACTTTATGCCGATGTGATTCTAAATCCCAGTTTTCCGATAAATGAATTAGAGCGCTTAAGAAATCAAAGATTAGCGCAAATCCAGCAAGAAAAAAATCAACCTTTTGGAATAGCATTGCGAATTCTTCCTAGACTATTGTATGGGGATGATCATGCTTATTCTCTTCCTCTCACAGGATCTGGAACCGAAGTTTCTGTAAAAAATATTACTCAAGATTCATTAATTCAATTCCATCAAGATTGGTTTAAACCAAATAATGCCTCAATGGTTGTGGTTGGTGATATTACCATGAATGAAATCAGGCCAAAATTAGAGAAATATTTCAAAAATTGGGTTCCGGGTACTTTGCAACAAAAAAATATTGCACCAGTAGAGATCCAAAAAAATGAAACAATTTATCTAATTGATCGGCCTGGAGCTCAACAATCAATCGTTTTAGCCGCTAATATCGCCCCCAGCCCAGCCAATTCAGATGAACTTGCTGTTGAATCCATGAACGAAGTCATTGGAGGTTCGTTTACCTCTCGTATTAATATGAATTTACGTGAAGATAAGGGATGGGCTTATGGAGCTCGAACTCTTATTCTACAAACAAAAGGACAACGCCCATTCATTGCTTATGCGCCAGTTCAAACCGATAAAACAGCTGAATCTATTAGTGAAATAAAGAGAGAGCTGATTGAATATATTAATGATAATCCAGTATCTGATGGAGAATTGGATAAAGTTAAAGACAATAATACATTAAGTCTTCCCGGTCGCTGGGAAACCATAAATGCAATATCAAATGACATTAGTGAAATAATTACTTATGGATTGCCTAATAATTATTGGGATCAATACTCAAATAATGTGCGTAATCTGACACGTAAACGGCTTATTAATGCAGCATCTGCAGTTATTAAACCAGAAAATCTTGTTTGGGTTATTGTGGGTGATCGTGAAGAAATAGAGGAAAAGATTAGCAATTTACCTATCAAAGAAATAAAAATATTGGATAGAAATGGTCAAGAAATTATTCGACCTTAATTTTCTGAGTATACTAACTGAAAACATATAGAGCAGAATTAAGTGAAT
>Ga0302118_10002082_pt1 | contig 9985 bp, 5 predicted proteins | sample AG5_331_MG_FD_203126 | JGI IMG/M metagenome (GOLD analysis project Ga0302118, IMG submission 203126) | Marine microbial communities from Western Arctic Ocean, Canada - AG5_33.1 | ecosystem: Environmental > Aquatic > Marine > Oceanic | place: Canada: Western Arctic Ocean | collected 2017-10-01 | reverse complement strand
GAACCACCGCGCGAAGTGCGCACCGGCTCCAAGGAAGCCCTGCATCCGAATGAAGTCGACTCTCCAGGTACCGTTGTCCTGGTTGAACCCGACCTGCATTCCATCCACCACTTCGGGGTGGTCTTCGCGGAAGGCCGTCGACCCGAGCAGTCCCTGCTCCTCCCCACCCCAGTGACCCACGATGATCGATCGCCGCGGGTTCGGATACGTCGCCTGCAGGATACGCATCGCCTCCATCATCATGATGGTGCCGGTGCCGTTGTCCGTGGCGCCGGATGCGCCGTCCCATGAATCAAGATGGGCGCTCAACATCACGTATTCGTCAGGCAGTTCTGTACCGCGGATCATGCCGACGACGTTGAACGCAGGTCGATCCCCAGTGAACTCAGACTGCGCGTCCATTCGGACACGAGGCGCTTGGCCGCGCTCGGCCATACGAGCGAGTAGTCCGTAATCCTCACAGCTGAGGTGAGCCGTGGGGATCCGCGTCGTGTTCGCGGAGAAAATTTTGTCCGCGCCCCAGCCATTGGACCAGCGTGACGTGAACAGTGCGATAGCGCCCGCCTCTTCGAGCCGAGCCTCGAGTCCGTCACCGATCGCACGAATCGACTGACCCCACGCACTCTGAGCCGCGGCACGCTCTTCCTGCATCCGCGCCCAAGATGATTCCGTCGCGTGCTCAACCCAGGACTCGGGAGCTCGGCAGGTCGGCTGAGTGAACGAAATCGCCACCATCTTCCCACGGGCCCTAGGGAGCCAAGCCTCAAACTCCGCTTCGTTGTTGAAGTGGGGGAGAATGACAACATCTGCGTCGACGGGTCCGTCCGTGCCAGGGCTCCAGGCCATGATCATGCCAGAAAGAGATCGAACTCGGGGCGAGATCAGGTCAATATGGGAGTAGCCTCGCTCCCAGCCGCGCCACGACCCCCACACCTCTTTCTCAACATCAATGCCCCAGTCAGAATACTTCGACATTACCCAATCTCCGGCACGGTCAAATCCCGTCGAGCCAAGCAGCCTGGGGCCTATCGAGTCGAGGAGCGCCTGAGCTAGATCGACGATCTGCGAACCATCTTCCATCCCCTCCTGCCACATGCCACGGATTACTGCGTCATCCGTAGGGAATGTCTGAGCCTCAAGAGCCTGGGTCGTCAGCAGTATCGAAAGCCCCACAGTCGCGAACCACGTCTTCTTCATGTTGGCTCCTGGTGCAGAAAATCCACGGTTAGCCGGTAGGCCGCTTCAGCCCCGACACGAAATCTAGCCCGAATCGCGCGACTCGGTTCCCCTCTCCAGATCGACACTCAATCGGCCGTGTCTCCATTGAACCAGCCACGGAGTAGGACTTCCACATAGATCTGGTGGTTGGAGGTCAAGCGAGACATCCCGAACGTGGCTGGGATCCCACGCCGCAATCGTGTCTAAAAGGCGAACAACTTGGTGAATTTTGCGGTGACGCGTCGGTCAAGAACGCCACCACCGTTAGTCTGACGTCGTTCGGTGAAGACAAGATAGAAATCACTGAGCGGCGCATGAATCACATTAAGGCGAACATTGGTGATCATCTCCCCTGAGGCATCGTTGTACTGAAGCCACGCTCCGGCCAGAAGCTTCGTCGAGAAGGCGTAGTCGATGCGCCCACTGAACACATCGACGGGAAACGGATCACCTTCGAGCTCAATGACGTTGTGGTCCGCACCGAGGTCTATACCGAAGTGCGCGCTCGGGCGCCACACAACACTTCCACCGAAGGACCGCCTCGCGCCTTGGAAGTAACCACCCCCGCTGACACGCACCTCGCCCGAGAGCACTCGCGCCGCACTGGAAACATAGGTCAGTGATCCCTCGGAAAAATCGTACTCACCGACCGGGACCTCTCCGCCCGGAAGCGTGAAGGACTCATCGAGACTCTCGTACCGGTCTGCCGCTCTCGCGGTCAGCGTGCCGCCATCGCGAAAAGACACGGCCAGCCCGCCGCCGACGTTTCGGGTCTCGAGCATCCCGTCGAGATCGGTAAAGTGCTCGACCTCGATATACGGATTGATCTGAGTCACTCCTGGCAGGCCGGTGCGAGGATGGATTCCGAACGTGCCGTAGTAGTGCCTAACCGCACTCCGTCGAATGAAGCCAACCTCAGGCTTGAAATAATCACCGATAGTCCGGTACAGCGCGGACGCGTCGATCAGGGCATCTCTCCAGCCGAGCATCACCTTCGCGGCCCGATTGTCGCCCGAGCCCTGGACGGGATCTGAGTCGTAGGTCTCTGCGAGATATAGGTGGGTGATCATGTTGCCCAGGAGTCGAGCGTTGGCGTCAACTCCCCAGCTTCGGTTGTAGCCGGACGGGCCTTCTGTAGACTGGCGATTGATAAAGATTCCGCCGAGGTCAAGCGAGCCCAGCACGGTCCGCCTTATACGCGCCACGGTGAAATTCTCAGGCGCGAGGAACTCCGTGTCTTCGGTCTGCATGTTAAGGAAGCCGACCTCGAAGCCGACCGCTCGCCCTGTGACCCGCCCGCCCCCGACGATGGGGACCGGCTGGCCACCCTCAAGGCCAATTTTACGCGAATGAAAGAGGGTGAAGTCCCGGGGCGAGGCGCCGAGTCGGTAGTTCCGCTCCGCGAGATCTCCGAATGCATAGGTGCCTGAGTTCTCGATGAAGAACTCGCGCTTCTCTGGAAAGAAGAGAGGGAATCGGTCTAGGTTGACCTGTTCTTGGTCCGCCTCCACCTGCGAAAAGTCTGTCCGCCAAGTCAGATCTGCAGTCATCCGGGGTGTGATGCCCCACTTCACATCGAGACCGCCATCTCCTCCGTGGCCGAGATCCACGATGTCGGGGAAAGAGCCCCCCACGTGCTCGCCTAGGAGATAGGGCTTTACGGTGATATTCCGGCTGCCCTCGAGAGACGGCAGCCCGACGAGGGTCCCGGCCTCGGCCATCATGTGAACGCGCGTGCGCCGAGCTACCGGGGCCCACATTGAATCCTCGGTCTTCCGCCTGACTCGTCTTACAAAGTTGATGCCCCAAACCTGCTCAGGCCTGCTTGGATCGAAGCGGAGCGTCGAGAAAGGAATCGCCAACTCGACGCTCCACCCCTCTTCGTGGATCGACGACTCAACTCGCATGATACCTTCCCACTCGACGTTGCTTGTGCGGGAGTTGTCGTACGCCTGCCCATCGCGGATCGCGCCGTTGGCGTTGATCATCAGGTAGTAGGCGTTGCGCCGATCCAGAAACGTATCAAGCGACAGCCCAAAGACATCCTCGTTGGGGCTGTAAAAGTCCTGAGCCATCTGGCGAGCGATAATGCGATCAGGCTCACTGTCATACAGCATGGCCCCGATGTAGAGCGTTTCGTCGTCGTAGAGGATCCGGACTTCAGTTCTCTCCGTGGCGGGGAGGCCGGTCCGAGGGGTTGATTGGATGAAATCGGTCGCGGGCGCAGCATCTCCCCAAGTAACCTCATCGAGGACACCGTCGACGCTTATCGGTCCCCTGGCTGGGTAGGCCGTGAGAACAGGCCGAGGCTCTGCTTCAGGGTCGATCGCCTGCGAGGTGGCCCCGACTCCGGTCACCTGGCCTTGGGCATCAGAAAAACCAATTACGACCAGGGTCGAGGACCACACAATAGAGGCGACAAACACCAAGGCGTTCGGGCGGCTGAATCGCATCTGCGGTGGCACTGCTCCAGTCAAAGCGAAGGGCAGACGCCTCTTTGGTGGGGTCGACGTTAGCGGCAAATTCTAGCGGAAACCCTGAATGGACAACATCAACATGCTTTCATGTCGATATCGAATCTTATCGTATCGAGAGCTCCCGAGTGTGTGTGGGAAAGGCATCGAAGCCAAAGGACCGGACACCGGCGCTCAAGAGTGTCCAGTTCCAAATCTCCCTGGCCTTAGCAGACCAAGCTCAACACGGCCGCGCAGCCGCGTGACCCCCCGGAGTGCACCAACACGCACCGACCCACTACGGCGAAGCGATGCCGGGGATCAAGGAATGAGGATGGTCGAGCCGACCGTCTCTCGTGCTTCGAGCGCCCGGTGCGCGTCTGACACATCAGCCAGGTCGTAGCGCCCACCGATATGTGGTCGGATGTGCCCGTCCATGATCATGCCGAAGACAGCAGCGATACCCTCCATCGTGTCCGCGGGCGTCGCGTAGTAGTCACCCACCCTAGGCCGAGTCAGAAATAGAGATCCGTTCTTTGCGAGCACGAGTGGCGACATCGGTTCGACTGGCCCGGAGGCATTCCCGAAGGTGACCATCATCCCCCGGGGTGCTAGGGAGAGAATCGACGGCTCGAAGGTGTCCGCGCCGACCGAGTCGTAGGCGACCGCACACATCGCTCCATCTGTGATCTTGCGAACCTTCTCGGGGATATTCTCATCGCGATAGAGAATGACATGGTCACACCCATTCGCACGGGCAATCTCGCCTTTCTCCGCCGTGCCTACCGTCCCAATCACGTTGGCACCCAGTGCGCGGAGCCACTGACAAGCGATCAGCCCAACGCCGCCGGCCGCCGCCGTAAGCAGCACATTGTCACCCGACTGAACCGCGTAGGTTCGGCGCACCAAGTACTCAACAGTACAGCCCTTCAACATCACTGCTGCCGCCACCTCGTCACTGATGGCATCCGGCACGGGGACGAGCCGTGTAGCCGGCAACACGCGTCGCTCGCAGTACGAGCCGATGGGCCCGTTGCTGGTGTAGCACACACGATCTCCAATGGATAAATCCGCGACGCCACCACCCACCGCTTCGACAACACCAACACCCTCAGCCCCTGGAGTGAACGGCGCCGCCACGGGGTACAGTCCCGTCCGGTGGTATACGTCGATGAAGTTCAGACCTATGGCTGTGTGACGGACAAGGACTTCGCCCTCACCAGGGGCACCCGGGTCCTGCTCCACCCACTCCATGACTTCTGGACCACCCACTTCCTGAACGACAATCGCACGACTCACAGAACGCTCCTAGTTGAACAACGAGGGGGGATCAATCTATCCTCCCTACCCACGAGCAGAAATCACGAATACGGAGAACCCAATGCGCGTCACACATCGACTCCTCTCGCTCTTTGCAATCGGAGCGCTCTTCACCACAGTAGCCTTGGCGAAACCGAGCAGCGCCGCCTCACAGGTGAATTGGGGCCCGGTAGCTGACGGGTACCCCCAAACCGCTGCGGAAGAGAATGGGTTCAGCGCTCATACCCGTCACCTGGAGATGTGGGACTACCTCGAGGAGCTTCGCGAGGTCAGCTCGGACATGCGCCTCGGGACGTACGGGCAGACCCGGGAAGGTCGAGACCTCGCCTACGCGGTCTTCAGCCGGCCGCTGGTCGTAGAACCGTGGGAGGCGATGGCTCTCGGAAAGCCAATAATTCTCTTCGCGGCTAACGTGCATGGCGGTGAGCGGACATTCCGGGAAGGGCTGATGATCCTGATGCGGGACCTCGCGACTCCCGGGACCAACGCCAACGCAATGCTTGATCAGGTCACCGTCGTCGTGGCGCCTCAGATTAATCCAGATGGCTTCGAAGCCACCGTGCGGGGTCAGCGCGGAAACTCATGGGGCATAGACCTGAATCGAGACTACGTGAAGCTTGAGCATCCGACCATCCAGAACTACGTGCAGAATCTGATCGGCGCCTGGCGTCCGCATCTTTTCATTGATGGACACAACGGAGGCGCCCGGCCCTACAACCTCAATTACCAGTGCACGAGTCACTACGACGCGGCCATCGAACTGACGCTCGCCTGTGACAACCACATCTTCCCGGCGATCGACGCGAAGCTGGAATCGGAAGGCCTCAGGGCTTGGTACTACTCGGGCGGGGATGAAGAAGAGTGGAATACCGGCGGCTCTCAGGTCAGGATCGGCCGGAACTACGGTGGCATGATTAACGGAGTCGCAATCCTCTTCGAGGCTCCCCAGCAGGAGCTCGAGGTCGGGGCGCGCGCGGGATACCTCGGCTATTACGCGACGTTGGAGTGGGTGGCCCAGAACGGAGAGCAGCTCGTGAACACGGTCAATACTGCCCGAGCCGAGACGATCGCGATGGGAACCGCGCCGAGCGGACAAATTGCGGTCGCAATGGAGTACGCCGCGGAGGACTACCCGGTCGATTACACCATCGTACGGGGAGGAGGCTTCAACGCAGAACCCGGCGAGACCGTAGACACGATCGAGGTGACTGGGGCACGGCTCATGAAGAAGCCCGTCGCGATCCAGCTGCGCGACCGCCCCTGGGCCTACCTGCTTCCGCGAGACGCTGAAGACGCGGTTGCCCTGCTGCTCCGCCATGGCATCACGGTCGAACGGCTCATCGAACCCGTGTCACTAGAGGTTCAGGCCTACACGGTCGAAGACGTCACCTACGAGCGGCAGTACAACCACTCGGCGGTGACCCGCATTCAGGTCGGAGAAGTCATCACCCAGACTCGTGATTTCCCAACAGGCACCTACGTCGTGCCGACCGCCCAGAACCTTGGTCGCCTCGTGACCCACATGCTCGAAGTCGAGACCGAGGACAACGTCGTATACTGGAACACCATGGATGCTTGGGTGCCCAGGCCTGGTGAGCCGCAGGCGGGTAGAGGTCGCGGCAACGCGAACGCCGGGCCACCCCTTTCCCCAATCTTCAAACTGATGCTGCCGGCGAATCTGAAGGCGTCGATGGTCGAAGGCCGCTAAGCTCTCAGCGGGCAGTCACTCGACATTCTGCGAAGCTGATACAGCGCATCGCGAAGCTGCGTCGGTCCTCGGGCGGGATCCCGAGGATCGACAAAGCTTCGATCAGTTCTCGCACAGAGATCTCTCCCGCTGGCTCGAACTGAACGAGCGCTACCCAAAAGGGGATCACCTCATTCGGTGCTCGGAACTCGTAATTGTAGATCCAGTCGATCGCGTCCATCTCTCGAGTCAGTGTCGTATGATCGAGCTGGTCGCGCGGCCCAATGCCCATGGGTAGTTCGAGGATTTCGAACGAGAGGGCGTGATTGTCCCTCCAGCGGCTCAGCGCACGATCGATGGCTTCAAAGGATGTCTGCAGACGAAGCAACTGCTGGGCATACTCAGCCAGAAGCGCATTGTTGTGCTTCACGCCTTTCCCCAGCGCAATCTCCATGTGCTGTGTGTAGGTGTCGGCGTCCCCGGCTTGCAGCGCTTCCATCGCGAGCAGGTACTCCGTGTCGGCTTCGGCCGGATTGAGCGCAGCGACCACGTCAGCCATCTGGGTCCACTCAGCAGACCCCTGGTCGATCACCGCGCCTGACCTCGCGACTAGGAACTCACGCGCGCCGAGCGCGAGCGCGAGCACATAGATGACGATCAGCATCCGGAAGCGTCGATGCCACGGTGGGGCATCCGGAGCGAGCGCCATCAGAGCCCCTTCTGTGTCTGCTTGTCCGAAACCTTCCAGATGAACGAGTCCATGTAGTAGTGCATCAACCCATAGACGTAGATCATCATCTGCGAGAACAGCGCGTAACTGCTCGAATAGTCCAGTGCTGGAATTCCGAACGCGGCGATCGCCGGGTACGGCGCAAAATTCACGACCCCGAATCCGAACTCATCCAGCGGTCGATTGATTAGAAGCTGGAACACGACAGCGTACGCGATTCCTCCGGCAAGGAACCAGCGCAGGTGACCCGGACCGACCAGCCTGCTCCAGAAGCCAGTTCGGAACGTACCCTTGTCCTGACTCTTCCTCATGAACGAATAGACCATCACGATGTACTGAACGCCGTGCATCAAACGGTGGGCGACCGCGTATAGCAGGATGGAGTTCGTGTTCCACGCGACGAAGTACCAAAGGAAATAGCTCGCTCCGATGAATGCGTACTTCACGGGGTTGATGATCGCCCCATCCTGAACTGTCCGGTACAGGTGGTACGCGTAGAAAATCAGGTAGCCGACCAAGACGACCTGACTGACCAGCAGCAACCCACTCACGAAGTCGACCGACAGCGGAACCCGCATCCGATGCAGTTCGCGGATCCACAGGAACCTGAACATCGGGGCATTCAGGAACATGAACGCGTAGAGAACGCAGTGAAGTCCGAGGTCCACGCGCCGCGTGTGTTTCAGCCCCGCCCCTGCCTTGAAATCGTAGATCCGTGCCAGGCCGTGCTGCTGCATGATGCTGTGCTGGTGGTCCCACGCAGTCACCAGCAGAAGCAGCGTGATGGGTGCGAACTGCAGACCCATGATCGTGAAGCCGATGATCGCGATCGGCCCGATGATCAGTCGGTCTTTGAAACGCTCCCAAACATCCGGCATACCGTAGGACCGCACCCAGCCCGCGTAGTGATGCGGAATGGTGATCCACAGATTGATGGACGCGACAGCGACGTAGGGTAGCCATGCCTGAAAGCCAAGTGCGAGCGCAACCGCAAAGAACGGTAGGCTGATAAACCAGACCAGGTCTGCTTTCGGACTGAGGATGTAGCCGGTCTTGAACATCGACGAAGGATTCGAGGCGACCCCGGGCTCAGCCAAGGAGATCTCGGAAAATAACGACCCGGAGGGTCGAAGGGACTACCCGGGACCCCATGCTGGCCATGAGCCTCGTCCGGTAGCCTAGTCTCTGTCCTGATCCGACACCCGACTGAACGCCTTCAGCACCTCGCGCGTGAGATCCCAACGATTGAAGCCCTGGCGGCCATAGTCGAGGCCGCGACGAACGATGACCAGGTCGTGCGACGGCACAACGACGACGTACTGGCCTCGATTTCCAGCGGTGGAATAGGCGTCCGCCGGGATGTCGTCCCGGGTGTTCGGCACCAACCACCATTGCCCTCCGTACTGTTCGCCTGTTGCGGCGGTGGCCGGCGCAGGCGTGCGGACGAAGTCGATCCACTCTTCCGAAATCAGTCGCTCGCCATTCCACTTACCGCCATTCAGGTATAGCAGGCCAAAACGTGCAAGGTCGCGGGCGTTCGTGTAGACCTGACTGCTGAGAATGAAATCGCCAAAACGGTCGGCGCTGAGAAGCGTGTTCCGCATGCCGATCTTGTCGAGGAGCCGTCGACGCGGGAATTCCAGGTATGCCTGGTCGTCGCCCAAAGCCAGCTTCATGGCGTACACGCCGAGTAGCGTGTCGTAGTTCTCGTAGTCCCAGAAGGTGCCCGGCTCACGAATCAGGGCACGACTCCGAGCTCCAGTAATCGAACTCGCTCCCGCCCAGTAGGACATTCCTGAACCCGTCGCGTACTCAAGACCCCCATTGTCGATCGTCTCGAGCCCGCTGGACATGTTGAGCAGGTTGCGAAGCGTGATTTCATTGCGGGGGTCTGACTCCACCGCCCGGCCGCCGGGCAACCATGCGATTCCAAGAGGCTCGTCGAGAGACATCCTGCCTTCGTCCACCATCATCCCGATGAGCGTCCCTGCGATGCTCTTCGCCGTTGACCAGGTCCGGGTCTTGGTCGTCACCTCGATGCCCGGGGCATAGCGTTCATGCAGGATCTTGCCCCGATGTACCACCATGAGGCTCAGGGTGACCTGCTCAGAAGACTCGCGCTCGAACGCCCACTCGGAAGCCGCATTGAGCGCCGCAGCATCGACACCCGTCGGGAGAGACACCTCCTCCACCAGGTCACCATCGGGCCACGAGATCGACGCGGGGTCGCCGGGCACCGGAGCCATCACGAGTTCGGGCAGGGTCTCGATATCCTCAAACGTCTGATCTGGAGCCATCACTACGCACCCGATTCCCTCGCGATAGGCAGCTCGCATCGTCGGCGTACCACCGGCTGCTCCGATCGCGACCGCCTGTCGCTCCCAATCCACGTCGTAGTCTCCCCCCTGAGGAGATCCGACCGACTGTGCGAGAAACGCGAGCTCTTGGTCAAAAACCTGCTCGAGCGACCTCTCTCCCGTGAACAATCCATTGCACATGAACACCGCCTGTTGACCGTGGCGAATCATATCGCGCTGCGGCCGCCAGTAGTCGTAGCTGTCTTCCTGCTGGCCAGCG
>Ga0302118_10002079_pt1 | contig 9990 bp, 7 predicted proteins | sample AG5_331_MG_FD_203126 | JGI IMG/M metagenome (GOLD analysis project Ga0302118, IMG submission 203126) | Marine microbial communities from Western Arctic Ocean, Canada - AG5_33.1 | ecosystem: Environmental > Aquatic > Marine > Oceanic | place: Canada: Western Arctic Ocean | collected 2017-10-01 | reverse complement strand
TTAGACTGCATGAACAGAACCCGTGAGTTACCGACGTTATCGGAAACCTGCTCTACATAGTGTCTCAACGTCGGAGACAGATAGGCGTCGGCGACCGTTGTATCGCCGCGACCGACCAGCTTCATAAGCGGAATAACATCGTGAGAGGCCGAAACTTGAGTAAAACCAATTTCTTTGGCTATCTCGCAGACCTTCTTTTCGTGCAGGGGGTATCTGTCTGCATGTAACAAGGCTATTGCAATACACGTGTACCCGTTCGCGAAGGCGACGCTGAGACCTTTATAGGCAGCATTCTCGTCCAGCGCTGTTTCGATTTCACCGTTCGCATAGAGACGTTCTTGGATTTCCAAGACGTCCGAATACAGAATCGACGGACGCTGAATATGTAAATCGAATAGCCTGGGCCGTTGCTGGGTGCCGATGTGGAGGGCATCTGCAAACCCGCCTGTGATCGCAAGTAGGGTTCGCTCTCCTTTGCGTTCGAGTAGGGCGTTCGTTGCCACCGTGGTGCCCATCTTGATGGCATCAACGTCTTTGCTCGGAAAGGCGTCGTGCTCTGATAGGCCTAGAACTCGCCGCATGCCCTCGATTGCGGAATCGGCATAATGTTCCGGATTCTCTGAAAGAAGTTTAGTGGACTCAATTTTGCCATCCGGCGTGCGCGCCACAATGTCAGTGAAAGTGCCGCCACGATCGATCCAGAATTGCCATTTTTTACCGTAAGTATTTGATTTCATTTTTCATATTGCTGCTACTCTCACGAGAATAACAACTGTGAGATTAATAGAATAAACCCTTTGCATTATTTTGCTCTTTATTCTTCTAAATAACTTATCGGGTTCATTTTTGGTGTCTGCCATTATCTTACAATAGGTTCATTACCTACCATCATTTTAGATCTCATCGTTTCCTTTATCTATTTTCTCATATACGGAGAATGGCACTCACCTATTAATGCTGAAATGGTAGAGTTCGTCACTTTCCGGTTTGACACATCGTTGTTGGGATTGGATTTAATCTTAAACAAAATCCTCGTTCTCCAAACTGAAACTTTGGGAAGATTATATTTGACTGGAATATCTCTTGTATTCCTCATTTTGGTTGGATTTCTGGGTGTGTTTTATGAAATAAAATCTGGTGGTGGGGATACAGAAAACACTATTTTTGATGGAAACCGGGGATTTTACCTGACACATTTTTCCATCTCTTTTCTAATATTCCCCGGATGGCTTGGGGGTCTAATCTTTTGTCTATTTTGGTTTCTAAAGGTAGTGGGAATAACTGAGTGAAACCAATAACTATTCCAACACCCATCCAAATCCCAACTAATAAATACATTACAGAAAATGAGTATCAACTCCCTCATAGTGAAGGATAGTGTTTCCAAACAAGACACCTCCTCACTCTCAAAAGAGATAAAAGATTTCATAGGAAATGGTGCCAAGAATGTCTCTGTAATCATTATCAAGGAAAACTGACTATGAAATCCTTTGATGAACACACCAACGAACCAAAACAACTTGATGAAGTATCATTCCTGCGTAGTGCCTCAACTGCCGTTCTAATGAACCACATAAACACCAAACGAAAACAGATTACGAAATCCAAGAAGGTTGATGCTCGAACCGACGTGGTAAGTAGCTGAGCATGCTTTATAAAAGCGAGAAGCCGAGTTACATTTGGCGCTTCAGCCGCGAGCCCATGCCTCGCGGCGTTGTTGATGATAAGAAGTTAGTAATGTACCAGCCTATCAACGTATCTAGACATACTGTCATTGCCATCATTCATTCTGTAGGAATTTCTTGAATGGATAAGCCTCTACCTCCCAAACTCGCAGCTCGACTAAACCAAGGTTTTGAAAGCCATAAGGGGGGCGACTTGCAAGCAGCTCTGAAAGCCTACGATTTGGTGCTGAAAAAGAAACCGCTTCATGCTGATGCGCTGTGGTTAAAAGGGGCTGTTTTCGTTGGGCTTGGCGATGGCCCGTCTGCCGTTGCATGGCTCTTAAAGGCTGCGAAACGCCGGCCAACTGATGCCGCAATCATAAACGACCTGGGCATGGCGCATGAGTCATGTGGCGATATTGCTGCAGCAAGGGGTGCCTTTAAGAAGGCGCAAGCGCTGGATCCAGAGGAACCTGCGGTACGCGTGAATATCGCCCGCTACGCCCAATCTGATGGGCAAGCAGATATCGCTCTCCATGAAGCTGATGAGGCGATAAAGACGCAACCATCTCTTGTTGAAGCGCACAATATTAGAGGGTTGGCTCTCTCTGCACTCGGGCGTGAAGATGAGGGTCTTGCGGCATTTTCTACTGCCCTCGCACACTCTCCTAATGATATCGACGTACTTTTCAACAAAGGTGACCTGCTTCGAAGGCGCGGAGCGTTTGAAAATGGGGAGCTCGCACTGAGGAAGGTCGTGGGCCTTGCGAATCCCGGATCAGATGATTGGGCAAAAGCAATGATGTCACTAGGCCTCATTCATGTCGAACTTGCTCAGTATGCCGAGGCCATGGCTTGCTATGATGAAGTTCTTGGCTCGCGCCCCAGTCATGTTCTTACTTTGACCAACAGGGCAGATCTCAGACACCTTTTGGGAGACCTGGTGGGTGCGGAGCAAGACAATACCTTGGCGTTGGAGCTCGATGGCGACAATGCGATTGCTAGATCCAACCAATCGTTTATCCATTTGGCCAGAAGAAATTGGGGTGTTGGTTGGGATGAAAATGAAGCGCGATGGCTCGTCGATGAGCCCAATTCCATACGCCGTGACCGTGGACTACCAGCTTGGGACGGAGTGCCGTCAGAGAGTTTATCGCTGCTAGTTTGGGGGGAGCAGGGGCTGGGCGACCAGATTTTGTTTTCTACCCAACTAACGGGCCTGGTCTCAAGCGGAGTTCAACCAACGTTGGAAGTCGATCGCCGTTTTGCTCCACTACTACAGCGAAGTTTTCCAGACCTGCCCGTATTTGCATATGATGAGATACCGTTTGAGGCTTCGCGTGTATTCGAACAGCAGATTGCTATTGGCTCTCTAGGTCGATTCTTACGGCGCTCTAGTGGTTCATTTCCGACACCTAAATCGTATCTGTCCCCTGACGAGGAGCTGACGCGCCGTCTACGTGCGAGATACTTAGAGATGGGTTGTGGGAAACCAGTTATTGGTTTGGCATGGAATAGTATTAACCCGCGCTCAGGTTTCAGGAAGTCGTTACCTTTGGCTGATTGGGATTCAATCTTAACGACAGCTGACGCCCAATTCGTGTCTCTTCAGTATGGAGATGTAAACGATTCCATTGCATCAGCCCTCGAAAAAACTGGCATTCGCGTTGAAGTGGATGGTGAGGTTGACCCTCTGGCTGATTTTGATGCGGCGGCGGCGCAGGTCGCGGCCATGGACCTTATTATAGCAACATCTAATACCGCGGTGCACCTTGCCGGTGCACTTGGCAAAACGGTTTGGGTTATGGTTCCCGCTGTTCCCGACTGGCGCTGGGGTTTGGAGGGCGATACAGCACCCTGGTATCCAAACCTCAGACTCTTCCGCCAGAAAGAGCCGGGTGACTGGGCCCCTGTTATTCGTGATGTATCAACCGCTCTCAAGCAGTGGTGCGCGGCAATCTAGCGGTGGGCAAATTCATCAGCGGCTGCAATCACCCCTACTAAACGCCGTAGGTGGTTCTCTACGGTTCTGGCGGATGATGACTTTTGGCCTACATAGGTCAGGACACCATTGAGTCCCATGGCAAAGTCGATGAGATCGTCCATCTTAGTGCCTGGCAATTCGAAACCAATGATACGGCCCACCCAATCTTCGACAAGCTTATTAACGGATGTTGTAGCGAGGGACTCGTCTGTGATTGAAACACCGGTCATTGGTAGGCCAAGAACTGTCAGCAAAGCTTTCCACTCGGTTATGAGTGCCGCAGATGATAACCAATAACCATCGATGTCGGGGTGACCGTTAGGGGCGGGCCAAGTAAAGATTTGGTCTGGTGTCTTTCTAAGAAGACTAAACATGCTGCGGTGTGGCACCGCTGTGGCACCAACAGACCGCATGAAGGCGACAGTCTTTTCGAAGGGCTGGCGGACTTTAGATGCTGCCGCCCCGATTTCCGGCGATAATAATATCGTTTTCATGACCTGCCGCAGTTGGTCTGGCTGCGATTGATGGCTCATCCAGGCCGAAATCGCTGCGTTTAGGACGTTGGTCGGGGGCGTATCCCCGAACAATCGGACACATATTTTTGTGCAGAGGAACGTTGCGGTTGCTTCATGCGTCGCGATGATGTCGAGGATCGCGCGCCCCTGAGCCATATCGTCCCTCAGGCCTGAAAGGTCTTTTCCCATAAAGAGCGCTGCGTCAGTGTTGTGCAAAAATGGCTCGTAATGGAATTCTCCAGTTGTAGGGAGTGTGCCAAGTTTGCGCATGCGAGTGCCGGATCCGACGGTCCATCCGGACAGTGCGCGAGACGTGGTTATGACATCATCATCCGTGAATCCGGTGGCCACGCCGTTGGAATTTTTGGTCACGGTTGAGGGGGTAACTTGTCCTAAATAGGCCTCTTGGCCGAGCGTGTGGAGCTCTAACAATTCTCTGGCATAGTTCTCATTCGGCGTGGCGGGCTTGCTGATTGCGTTGTCGAGGTAGAATAACATTGAAACGCTTGTGGCATTTGCTTCGAGCATTTCTCTGAAGTTGCCGAATACGTGTGGCCGGATGGCATCTCGATCGTATGCCGCGGTGCCAGTCCGCACGGCAAGAGAGTCTTTGGCTGCGACGTTAAAGTGGTTGTGCCAGAAATTAGCCATGACCTCCCGCACTTGATACGCTGAATGGGTGGCGCGAATCCATGTTGCTGCGACGACCTCTTCCGTGATTCGTCTGACTTCTTTAGTGGGCAGCGTTTTATTTCGTTGCCGGTATATTTCCCATAGCCCTAGTGCGCTTGTGTTAAGTGCAGTGAGGTGGCGATCTTCATTTACGGCACCCCAGCCCCCCAATTTATTGTCCTTCGCAGAATACTTAATGTTCATCGTTGAGCTGGCGATGTACCTAGACAATGTAGGGTCGTCACCAGCTGGCGGAGAGAGCTGGTCTTCAACCCACGCCGTCCAACCGATTTTCTGAACGTAAGATTCGTCTACAGAGCGCGCACCAAAGGTGGCGCGGTTTAGGGCTAGTCGCTCAAAAGATGGGATTGCTGGCAACATAAATATCTCTTCTTAACTAAGACCCTTCGCGCCCTAAACATGCGAAGATATTATCGGCAGAAAGCCCTAGAGGCAGACGTGTTTAGTACACCCTGCCGAGGGGTTGCTTGCAACGACGGCGTTTGTGAGGGCGCTGTCATCACCGTTAATGATTCCAAGGGGACTGTACGGAACAGTTGGGAACACCGTCTCTAGCGACGGACTATTGTGCCGTTTGGCTAGAATCTCTGCGATTACCTGCCTGTAGTCCGTGGTTACTGCCAAGTCGCCATTGTCCAGGTCGGAGCTTCCAACGCCTGGCCAGTCGCCATACATCTGTCCACCATTGGCATTACCAGAAAGCACCATCATGACGGAACCTGAGCCATGGTCCGTACCATTGCTTGCGTTCTCACTGAGGCGGCGCCCGAATTCTGTCATGAACACCAAACTGATGCGGCCACGGTATTCAGAGACATCTTCCCAAAAAGCGCCGAGTGATTGAGACAGCTCCGAGATTTGGCCGCCAAACTCGTTGACCAGGTTATTGTGATGGTCCCAACCGCCGTGATCGACGGTTGCCACATCAAGACCGACATCCATTTTGATCAAGGTTGCGAGGTTACGTAGCGCGCCAGACAGAGGGCCTTTCGTATAGGCTGGCCCTTCGGTTTCGCTACTGTCTTCTCTGGTTTCTGATCCCAGCTCCAGGTCAGCGAGCTTGTCTTGGACCGTATTAATGACTTCGATCGTTTGCTGGGCAGCTTTTTGATAAGTAGAACTGCCGGAATTTAAGGCTGCGATTATATTTGCGTTTCTATCGCCACCGGCAACATTGAAGTTCTGCACGTCAGGAATGCTGACGGCTTGAGGGTACCCTAGAAGTGAGATTGGGTTGTTGGACGCTGTTGATACCGTGGACATAAAAGACCTGTCGGCGGTCAAAGTCTTAATATGTCGCGTCAGCCATCCCGACGTTAAGTTCGCTTCATTATCTGCTAGTCCGCGTTCTATCATATTCATGGACTTAAAGTGACTGCGGTTCTCTGTCGGTATGCCAGCAGCGTGAATGAGAGCTAAATCGCCCGACGCATAGAGATCGTTTAATTCGGTTGCTCCGGGGTTTAGAAAGAAGTTCACACCATCTATGCCATTTGCGATCTCTAGCCCTGCATTCGGGCCGGAGGGCTGCACGGCTATCGTCGGGCGTGCTTGTTGGTAGCTGGATACGTCAGCTGGAGCCAGCAGTTGCAAGCCGTCGGCACCGCCGCGCGCGAATAAAACGACTAGGATTTCATCGCTCTTTCTATCAGCGGCCATTGATACACGAAGGCCAGGGCCTATGGATGCCATAAATGCACCACCGGTGGCGCTGAGGAGAAGGTTTCTGCGTGTTAGTCTCATGGGAGGTTCCTAACGGAAGGAAATTTCTTCAGATTTTGAAATAGGGTGTGTCAGTCTCGCAAAGGCGTTTTTGAAGCTCTCGGCCGTTCGAAAGTTTATACCGGTCATGATACTGGCGCCACTAGCTGTGTCGTCAATCAGTGTGTTTTTAACAGCAACAGGTGGGGCCAATTCTTCGCCAATATATTCTATTACCAATAAAATTTAGCAGTATTATATTCTACTTTATAGTTTGAGATCAAAAACAGGCCGCGTTACCCATGCTGACCAATCCCTGGCTTTTGAGAAAGTTAAGGGGCGGCCGGGAGGGCGGCTTAGGCCGCAAAAGCGCGGTTAAGACTTGGGACTGCATTCATCAGCGTCCTGGTATACTCATGGGTGGGGGCGGTTAGAACCTGATCCGAGTCTCCGGCCTCCACAACTTTACTCTGGAACATAACGGCAACTTTATCCGCAATGTGTTTCACCACAGATACGTCATGGGAGATAAACAGGTAGGTCAAACCGTGTTCATCTTGAAGATCGAGCAGTAGGTTTAAAATCTGTGCCTGAACAGACACATCTAAAGCAGACGTTGGTTCATCAAGGACCAAGAGCTTTGGTCGCACAGAGAGGGCCCGTCCGATGGCAATCCGCTGTCTTTGGCCACCTGAGAATTCATGCGGCAGGCGGTCAATTTGACTGTTCTCAAGCCCAACCATCTCACAAAGGTCTGCTGCGCGCTCACGCAGCTCCGATTTTCCCGGAGATTTCCCGACCGTTAAAGGCTCGGTCATGATTCTCCAGACTGGCCAGCGCGGGTCTAATGAAGACTGTGGGTCTTGAAAGACGATCTGGATTTCTCTAAGGGTCTCTTCATTAAGGTCCAATATGTTCTTGTCGCGGTAGAGAATTGCGCCATCTGAAAGCAGGTTCAACCCGACGACGGCGTTGGCCAAAGACGTTTTGCCGCAGCCAGATTCGCCGACGAGAGCAAGCGTCTCGCCTTCTTTGATTTCTAAGTTGACGTGATCGACTGCTGTGTGGAAAGAAACTGGACGCCCGAAGAAATTATAATCTTTCGGATACCGAACCGTAGCGCCCTGCATTTTTAATATTGTATCGCCTGTCCTTGCAATACGCGTGACCGACTCAATGGGTTCGTCAATAACCTCGCCTGTATTGCCTTCCAGCATTGCGGCAGAGACGGTCGCTAATCGGCTTTTTGGGGCTTTGCCCTCAGGCAATGAGTTCAAGAGCGCTCTGGTGTAGACGTGTTGCGGGTTTCCGATGACATCGCTTGTTTTGCCATTCTCCACGAACTCGCCTTTGTACATAACGTAAACACGGTCGCAGAGCTGGGCTACGACAGCCAAATCGTGGGTGATCAATAGCACCGATGTTTTAGTGTCTCGAGCGCGTTCTTTAAGCAGATCTAAGATTTGCGCCTGAACGGTAACGTCGAGCGCTGTCGTAGGCTCATCGGCAACGATCAGCTTTGGTGAACAGGAAAATGCCATTGCGATCATAACGCGTTGGCGCATACCGCCGGATAGTTCGTGAGGAAAGGACTCATACACGCGCTGTGGATCCGAAATTTTAGTGTCAGCTAGAAGCTTGAGAGATATCTGCTCCGCTTCTTTGGGCGTGACATGTCGATGGCGCAAAATTACATCGTCAATCTGATTCTTAACCCGCAGCACTGGGTTAAGGGCTGTCATTGGCTCTTGAAAAATCATGGAGATTTCACCCCCACGAATAGCCTGTAGCTGTCTTTCGTTCATTGCTTGTACGTCGTGACCGAGCACTGAGATGCTGCCGGTTGGCACGTTGATTTTGGTGCGTGGCAGTAGCTGCAACAAGTTCATCGCTGTGACGGATTTGCCTGATCCGGATTCTCCGACCACCCCGACGATCTCTCCTTCTCCAATCTCGAGAGAGATACCCTTAAGGGCTTCAAATGGGCCCGCCTGGCTTAGGAACTCGAGGCGCAGGTCATCAATGCGCACAACAGTTTTAACCATAATTGCTCCGGTCTAGATTAAGGAACGGATGAAAAACATCAAACGTCGATGCTCCGTCCTTTTTTACGGGAAAGGCTAGCGACACCGTCACCGACCAAGTTCATTGTTACAACGGCCATCACGATTGCGCCGGCCGGTACGATCAGCATCCAGGGCGCGCGGATCATGTATTGGCGACTTTCTGCGAGCATGTTGCCCCAAGTCGGAACACCGAGCGGGGCGCCAAGGCCAAGGAACGAAAGAGCGCTTTCGGCAATTAGAAGGCCCGCGAAATGGAAGGCAAAAACAACGAAGAGGCTGGCACGCACACCTGGCAACACGTGGTTAAACATAATCGACCAACGGCTTACGCCGGCCAGTCGCGCCGCTTGAACGTATTCGCGTTGGAACAGGCTTGAGGCCTCTGCGTATATGACGCGCATGTAAACGACCCAAGATAAAAGCCCGAGTGTCAGGACGAGGGTCATGAAGCCTTGGCCAACCACAACAACCACACAGATCAGGATTATGAGCCCAGGTAGAGACTGCAGCGTGTAAACAAATTGGTTCACTATGATACGCAGCGCCCCTGGCTTTTCGGCAGCTAAAAGACCAAGGGTCGAGCCAATAAACAGATTGATGATATTGGCCGTGAGGGCGCAGGCCATAGACCATTGCAAACCATCGACCATTCGGGACCAAAGATCGCGACCGAGGTGATCGCTGCCAAACAAGTAGCCCTCTTGTCCTGGCGGTGTGAAACGCTTCAGAAGATCACCCTGCATTGGCTCATGGGTCTGCAGGAAGTGCCCGAAGACTGCCAAGACCATCAAGATCGTAAATAACGTGAAGGCGATGACAATTTCTGGATTGGCGACCTGGCGTACTTTATCCCAGCTGAAGGTTTTGCCCTCTTCAGTACCAAGCAGTCCGCCTGTCCGGCTTACTTTGACCTCTGACATCTTTAGTTCCCCTTCGTGCGTAAGCGTGGGTCAAGGAACTGGAAGCTCAGATCCGTTAAAGCATTCACCGTGAAAACGAGCGTTGCGATACAAAGTGCCAGCGATTGTACGACAGGGAAGTCGAGCGTTTGAGTCGCCTCAATGAGCAGCCAGCCAATTCCAGGCCATGCAAATATAGTTTCTGTGATGACAGCGCCGCCCATGAGAAAGGCAAACTGGGTCCCGATCAAAGCGGCTGCGCCGAGGAGCGCATTGGGTAGTGCGTGGCTCCACAACAAGGTCGCGGCCGATGCTCCACCAGCGCGCGCAGTCCGAATATAGTCTTCCCGCATGGCCTCGGCGGTATTGGCGGCCACGACGCGGGTCAGGCTGGGCATTAGAAACCAGGCCAAGCTCGCGGCTGGTAATATCCATGTTTTTGAAGGCACGGGTATCGGGATAGATAAA
>Ga0302118_10002077_pt1 | contig 9997 bp, 8 predicted proteins | sample AG5_331_MG_FD_203126 | JGI IMG/M metagenome (GOLD analysis project Ga0302118, IMG submission 203126) | Marine microbial communities from Western Arctic Ocean, Canada - AG5_33.1 | ecosystem: Environmental > Aquatic > Marine > Oceanic | place: Canada: Western Arctic Ocean | collected 2017-10-01 | reverse complement strand
AGATGACACCCGTATCTATGTGCCATGCAACGGCCGCGGCGACGTGCTCGAGATCGATGCCGAATCGATGGAGGTGCTCCGGCGCTTCCCGACGGGGGCGGGTCCGTACAACGCGGACATCACGCCCGACGGCCGGAAGCTGGTCGTAACGCTCAAAGGCGCCCAGTCCGTAGCCATTTTCGATCTGGAGACGGGTGAAGAAACCCGCATAGCGACGTCTCAGCCGGTGACGCACGGTGTGGCGATCACCCCAGACGGACGCTTCGCGTTTGTGTCGAATGAGTCGATCGGTGCGACGCGCGGAACGGTGGACATCATCGACATCGCGGCCGGAGCGGTCGTGGCCAGCACACCGCTGCACTTTCAGCCGGGTGGGCTGGCGGTGTGGAAGATGGAGGGTGGGGAGTAGGGCAGGAGCGAGCATGTAGTTGGTCCCATGCAGCATGGGGACGCAGACAACCTGGTTCCACTCGATCACCGCGATCCGATATACCAAGTCCTTCCGCGTGCTGAGTTCACGTCAGATTTCGTCGAATGCCCCGAGGCGAGGCACGGATTCAGAGGCGACGACGCCCGGCATGGCGTCCAGTTCACAGGCGGCTGGTTCGAGCGATATCTGCTGGGAGGGCAGGCGGACTGACCTGAGTCGGCTCATCCCTCATCCGGGAAATGGACGAACGCCTACAACTCCATGTCCACCCTGTGCATGCCTGGGCCCCAACCATCGGGAGTCTCCTCCACGACCCGCGCACCAAAACGAGCAAAGAACGGAGCGGACTTGTGACTCGCCGCGACTGAGATGGCTCGACCGTCACCGATCTCCAGGACCCGCGTCATCATCGCCGACCCCACGCCGCGACCCCGCGCAGCCGGGTCGATCAGGATCCAGCGGAGGCAATAGCCCTCGGCGTCGTGCATGCCGAACGCACCCACGACCTCATCGTCAACGATGCAGACCAGGTACCCCTCAAGGCCGGGGGCGAGGAACGCCTCATACTCCGCCCGCTCATTGGGCGCGAAGAACTCAGGGCAGTTCGCATCGAAGAGGCAGAGGCACAGCTCCCGATGCGCTTGGGTGTATAGTGCGAAGATCATGCCTACCGTCCGCCCGGCCTCCGGTATCGGACCGGGGCAGCCGGCTCCGCCATGAGCTCGACGCCCTCGGTTTCCAGGAGGCGAAGCGCCTCAGCGACCGCCGCCTCCAGCTGAGGATCTTGTCCCTCCGCGACTTCCTTCGGCGTATTCATCACTTCGATGTCCGGCGCGATGCCGTCGGCCTCAATGGCCCACTCTCCGTTCACGTCGAAGAATCCACCACGCGGCGCAACAAAGCTCCCCCCATCGAGAAGCGGTGGCGTATCCCACGTACCGACCAGTCCGCCCCACGTACGCGTGCCAACCAGCGGCCCGACGCCTCGGAAGCGGAAGAGATAGGGCATGAGATCACCACCCGATCCTGCGCGTTCGTTGATGATCATGACCTTCGGTCCGAACAAGCCTGCCATGGGCTGCGTCCAAGGCTTCTTGTCTCCGGCCTTCGAATTGAAATAGCCGGTGAGCTCGCGTGCCATGAGGTCCACAATATAATCCGCAGCTGACCCGCCACCGTTGTTCCGCTCATCTATGACCGCACCCTTCCGGTCCTGCTGCGCGAAATACATCCGGTTGAAGTAGGTGTAGCCGCCCTGTCCCGTGTTCGGGAGCCAGACGTACGCGAGTTGGCCGTCACTCATCTCCTCGACCTTCCGACGATTGTCCTCGACCCAAGCCCAGCTCCGTAGCTGCCCCTCGTCGCCAGTCGGCTCCACGGTGATTTCGCGGGCACCCTCGACCGATGGCGAAGAGTTCACCGAAATGCGAACCGTGCGCCCAGCTGTGCCTTCAAGGAGCTCGAACGGGTTTGTCGGTGCGGACAGAACTTGGCCTTCGACCGCGACGATGTAGTCGCCCTCCGACACGCCCAGTCCAGCGTGCGCCAGCGGTCCAGTGAGCCCGGGGTTCCAGTTCTCTCCGGTGTAGATCCGGGAAATCTGATAACCGCCGTTGGACGCTATGATGTCCGCGCCGAGAAGGCCGGTACGGGGACTCGTGAGGTCAGGGAAATCGCCTCCGCGCACATAAGAGTGTCCGACGGCGATTTCTGCGGACACCATGTCGAGCAACTGGCCGAAGTCAGAGCGGTGCTCGACATCGGGTAGCCAGTCCGAGTACCACTGCCAGACGTCGTCCCACGGGGCGCCGTGTTGATTGTCGACGTAGAGGAAGTCGCGCATGAAGCGCCAGCCGTCACGCAGCATCTGACCCCATTCGTCCTGGGGCTCAATGCGAATGCGCATACCACCCAGGGCGAGGTGGCCGTCGGAAGCGCTGGGCGCACCGCCGGCGGTGTTGGTCACGGTCCATGAAGAACCGGAACGCATGAGGAGCTTCTTGCGATCGTTCGAAACGGTGGCACTCACGATGGCGCTGGCGTACTCCATCGGCTCCCGATCTTCTAGGCTGTAGCGATGGAGCGTCGCCCCGGGCTCGTTCAGCACACGCTCGGAAACGAAGACCTGACCAGCCGGACCGGCAACGAGTCCCGTGTAGTTCCTCAGGGGCAGGTCGGGCGCGGCGACGATGCGTGACTCGATACCGACAACGTCGAGCGTGACCGCCGGGGCATCCGGCGTATCACCGTCTTCCTCAGCGGTGTGGGCATCCGTGGCCTCGCCCGTCCCCTCTTCGTCACTGCGCGGGAGGAACGGCGAGGCACCATCGGCGTCGAGGATCGCGACATACAGCGCACGCGTGACTGGGTGGTCGAACGACGTCATGTCGAGCCAGCCAGTGTTCAGGCCGTAGTTCGTCGACGCGAGAAAGTAGAGGTAGTCCCCCGAAGCATCCCACACCGGCGAGATGGCATCGGCCATTCCGTCCGTCAGTTGATGGGTCTCACCCGTTTCCGTGTCGTGCACGACGACGACACGGAGTTGCGTGTCGAGACGACGGGCATAGGTGATGAATCGGGAGTCCGGTGACCACTCCGGGTTCATTGTTCGCTCGGGGTGAGCGTAGCGATCGGTGTCGACGTGATCGATGTCGCCGGAAGCGACGTCCATTACGAGCACACGGTAGTGTGTATCGGTAAACGCGAGCTTCGAGCCGTCTGGAGACCAGGTTGGCAAAAAATAGAATGACGGTTCGTATATCTCGATTCGTCGAGCGTTTCCGCCATCCTGGTCGGCAATCACAAGCCCATACTCGCCCGACTCGTCATTGAACCATGCGATCTGCTCGCCGTCCGGCGACCACACCGGGTGCCTGTCGGCGACGCCCGGCGATTGCGTGAGATTGCGCCAGCTGCCCTGCTCGACCGGAACGGTGAAAATGTCTCCGCGGTGCTGGAAGAGCGCGCGCTTCCCGGTTGGCGAAAGCCGTGCATTGGTCAACTGGTTGCCGCCAACGTCCTCCCAGCGGGAGCGCGCCCAGTTCTGATCCCCGGCGGCCTGAATGTCGAGTTGCCGGGTCGCGCCGGTCCCAGCGTCCCACTCATGCAGATACCCGGCCTGCTCGTAGACCACGACGCCGTGTCCGGCATCCAGGCTCATCACATCGAAGTCCGCGTGCTGGGTGAGCTGGCGATCCTGTCCGGTCGCCGGGTCGTACATCCATACATTGCTCGCGTAGTCCCGCTCGGACATGTAGTAGACTGACCCGTCCATCCACGACGGATCGAGGTGACGCTCCCCCTCCCAGGATGGCGTCTGCAGGTCGAGCGAGGGCAGCGACACGACCCGCACCGGCTGTGCCTGGCCACCGCGGTAGTTCCGCCAACCCGGGTCCCACAGCTGAATTTCCTGATAGGCGAGCATCGAGCCGTCCTCACTCATCTCGCCCTGGTAGGCCTGGTGAACGGGCAGCGCCTCGGGGTATCCGCCCTGAGGGGACACGCTGAAGAACTTCCAGAGCCGGGTCGGGACGGCCTCGCGGCCGGAGCGGAAAAGGATGTCCCCATCAGACGTCCAGCCCTGAACGGCATCTGCACTCGGATGCCACGTCAGCCGCTGTGGCTGCCCACCGGTCGCGGGGACCAGGTAGACATCCTGGTTCCCGTCGTACTGCCCTGTGAACGCGAGCCACTGGCCGTCCGGACTGAACGCAGGTTCGGTCTCCGCGCCCTCATTCGTCGTGAGTCGACGAGCGGCCCCTCCATCACGACCGACGACCCAGATGTCGTTCGCATGCACGAAGGCGATCTCGGTCGCGCTTACGGACGGTTGGCGAAGGAAGCGAGTCTGAGCGGCGGCGTCGGTGGCGAACACACTCGTGACCGACACTAGCAGGCAGGCCAGGAGGGCGTTCCCGCTACGCACGCGGAGGGCGGCACCCGCCGACCGGATACCAGCGACTCTCACGTCGTTCATGGCTGCATCCTCGGACGGCTCTTCAGATAGTCGATGAGCAGATTCGACATCGCACGCATCCCCACAGGAATCGACGCGTCGTCTGCCTTGAACGTCGGCGTGTGGTGTCCACCAGATGTTTCGCCCGGCGCGACCATGCCAAGACGGAAGAAGAACCCGGGCACCTCATTCGCGAAGTACGCGAAGTCCTCTCCGCCCATGACTGGGTCCAGGACCTCGACCTTGTCCCCGACGATCTTCGAGAGCGTGGGCGCCATCTGCTGTGTCAGCGTCGCGTCGTTGATCGTCGCAGGCGTACCCCGGTCGTACTGGAGCTCGTACTGACCGCCCCCCGCCGCCACGATCCCGGCAACGATCTCCTCCATCCGGCGCTCGATGTCGTCGCGTACCTGCGGCGAGTACGTCCGTACCGTTCCCTCCATGATCACGTCTTCGGGGATGATATTGCGCCGTGTCCCACCGCTGATCCGCCCGACGGTCACGACACTCGGCTCGAGCGAAGGAAGATTCCGCGAACGGATCGTCTGAAGGCCCATCACGACCTGTGCCGCTATGACGATCGGATCGATTCCCAGCTCCGGATACGCCCCGTGCGCCTGCTGTCCGATGATCCGGATATTGAAACCATCGACCGCCGCGAGCGCCGGTCCGGTCGCGTAGCCTAGCGTGCCAACCTCCATTGCCGCGAGCGTATGAAGTCCGAAGATGGCTGACGGGCGCGGTCCGTCGAGCACGCCCTCGCGCACCATCAGATCGGCACCACCCTCCTCTCCCGGCGGCGGGCCTTCCTCCGCCGGCTGGAAAATGAACTTCACGACGCCAGGGATCTCGTCACGCATAGAGGCGAGAACCGAGGCGACGCCAAGCTGAACCGCGACGTGGATGTCGTGTCCGCACGCGTGCATGACTCCGACCTCCTGCCCGAGGTACTCGGTCCGAACCGTCGAGGCGAAGTCATAGCCCGTCTCTTCCGTGACCGGCAGCGCGTCCATGTCCGCTCGGACCGCGACGGTATCGCCAGGAAGCCCACCGATGAGGATGCCGACGACGCCCGTGTGCGCTACGTCGGTCGTCACCTCGTCGAAACCCAGAGAACGGAGATGAGCCGCGACGAGCGCGGCGGTCTCGAACTCCCGATTCCCGAGCTCCGGGTTCTCGTGGATCTGGTGACGCATCTCGATAATCTGATCGACGTACCGCTCGACCGCGGCATCGATGCCGGGATCCTGTGCGGCGGCCCCGCTGGGCGACGCAACACCAAGTGCGATGGCGGCGAGTGTGCAGAAAGGACGGCGCATGCTTCGGCTCACAGTTTAAGGGACCGCCATTCTAGAGCGGGAGCGCACCGGGGGAAAATTCTCACTGACCTCCGTGCCGTGATATTCCCATATACATATCATCGGGGGCCACTCGTCGAGCAGGCCAGCGTCCACTCCAACACCCTCCTTTCATGATCGACCTCAGTCCTATAGCGACAGCGCACCAGTGGATCTCGGAGATGTTCAAGAAAGATCCGGAGCGGGGGCTGAACACAGCTACGTCGCGCGCGCGCGTCGACAACAAGCTCACGTGCCATATCGAAGAAGGTCCGTGGAAACTGGTCGCGGACATGTCGCCGAAGGCCGGTGGTGGTGGTGAGGGGCCGACGCCCGGAGTGCTGGGTCGCGCCGCGCTCGGGTCATGCGTAGCAATCGTGTACGTGATGGAAGCCGCAAGGCTCGGCGTTCCGGTAGAGAGTGTCGAGGTAGAAGTGCAAGCTGACTTCGATGACGCAGCACTCTTCGGTGTATCAGACAGCGTCGCCGGATACATCAACGTCCGGTACACGATCTCGGTGGTGAGTGACGCGCCAGAGGAAGACCTCCAGCGCGTCAAAGACTTTACGGACGCGCGGAGCCCCTACGTCGATGTGTTCGCTCGCGGACAGACGCCGGAGAGTTCGCTGGAGGTTGTGCGACCCGATTAGCAGTCGCAATCTCCTGTCCTTCCACAAACCAAGGACATGAACATGCGTCGTCGCTCGCCCATCTCACTGCTGTTCGCGCTCGCGCCACTCGCCATCGCGCCGGCCGCCCCTGTAGCGGCTCAGATGGACATAGCGGAGCCATTCAAAGTCGGCACCTTCGAAATCGAGGGCGCACCCCAGGTCGCGATCGTATTGCGCGACCAGTACATCGTCGAGCTTAACCGAGCGAACACCGCGCTGGAGCGAAACGCCGCGTATCCGGCGATTCCGCTTCCCGCCGACATGCTCGAGCTGATCGCGCGCTACGAGTACGGCATGAAAGCTCGCCTGTACGAGATCGTGAACTACGTCGTGACGAACGACATGATCACCGGCACTCGTGCCGAGTACGTCTACGATCTCGACGAAGTCGAGACACTACCGCCGATCATGTATCCGGGGAAAATCCTAAACGCAGCCGTGAACTTCTATAGTCACGTCAACGAGACCGGAGACGACGCGAACCGCGAGGAGGCTCGTCGTCAGCGTCGCGAAAATCGCGGTGTGCCATACCTCTTCATGAAGCCGAGTCGAGGCGCGGTAGTGGGAGATGGTCAACCGATCATCCTTCCTTGGGGCCGGACCCGGATCGACTGGGAAGTCGAGCTCGGTGCGGTCATCGGGCGGGCCGGGAAGTACATCTCTGCGAACGATGCCGAGGCGCACATCTTCGGATATTTGGTCACCATGGATATTTCGGATCGCGGTGGGCGGCCTCCGGGCGGCAACCCACTCACCTCTGACTGGTTCGTCGGAAAAGGCCACGACACGTTCGCGCCCATGGGTCCGTGGATTGTGCCAAAGGAGTTCTACGGCAACCCGATGGAGATCCTGCGACAGACGCTCAACGTCGGCGACGAGGTCATGCAGGAAGCGACGGCGGGCGACATGATCCACACACTCTGGGAGCTCGTAGAGTACGGCTCCTCGATCATCACGCTGTACCCCGGAGACGTGATCAACAACGGCACGTCGGGCGGCACAGGAATGGGCACTGCGGTCCGAGGGGAGCAGCGCTTCCTGCAGGCAGGCGAGGTCATCAGTGCCACGATCGACGGTATCGGTACGCTGAACATGCCGGTTGTGAGCGAGGACGAGCCGACGGGCCTTACCGGAGCGAACCTGACCCCAGTTCGGGTTTATCGTCCGGGAGGCAACCGGTAGGCGAGGGATCCTGCTCACGCAGGTTACGACTGGGACGGGTCCATGTATGACCTGACTGACGCACTCGACACCGTGCGCGTCAGTCAGGCGTCTGGGCGTGCATTCCTCGAAACGTTCTTCGCAGGATTGGGCGCCACCGAAGAGGAGTCCCGGATCAACGCCGACGGCATCCTCACTGCGGCCCTGTGGTGGCACCCAGGCCAGGGCCAGGGTTTCGAGAAGCTCCCTCGTTTCGCGCGGCGATTCAGAAACGGTGGCCTGGTCGGTGACGCCCCCATGACCTGGGTGGCTGATCGCACTTCGACCGCCCTCCTCGATGCGGGCAACGGCCTGGGATACGTCGCTGGCCACCGCGCCATGAGCCGAGCCATCGAAAAGGCCCGTACAACGGGCATCGCAATGGTCGCGGTCCAACATTCGAATCACTTCGGCACCTCCGGCTACCACGCGAAGCATGCGGCCGATGAAGGGCTGATCGGAATCGCGATGACGAACGCCGGCGCCGAAATGGCCCCCTGGGGAGCCACGCAACCGGTCCTGGGAACGAACCCGTGGGGCATGGCTGTCCCGCGCTGCGACCATTTTCCGATCGTCCTCGACATGGCACTGACGCAGTCGGGGAAAGGGATGATGCGCTGGCTCGCCCGCGAAGGACTGCCAATGCCCGACAACTGGGCGTTGACTCCCGACGGGGAGCGCACGACGGATCCTGGGGCGGCGGACGAGGGTCCCCTCCTGCCGGTGGGGGACTACAAAGGCTACGGCCTGAGCCTGATCACGGATGTCCTTACGGGCGTGCTCACCGGCTCAATGTTCGGCACGGATGTCTTTCAGGATGACCAGAATTTCGACGTCGCCCATACAATGATCGCGATCGATATCGAAGCCTTCATGGACCGAAAGACGTTCGATCTCCGCTTGGAGCGGCTGATCGAGCAGGTCATGTCGGCGGATCCAATCGACGCTGAGCACCCAATCCAGCTCCCCGGCCAGTCCGAGCAACGGCGCGCCGCGGAACGTATGAGCGATGGGATTCCCCTGCACCGCGATCTGTTCGAGAGTATTCGTGCTCTCGCGAGCGAAAACGACATCCCATTCCTGCTGGAGACCATCGGCTGAGATCCGAACGGGTTTCAGCACGGACCATCTTCATTCACACCCAGTTTTCACACACGTGACGATAGGACCCGAAAAGCCATGAGAGATGCATTCGAGATCGGAAACGGCAGCATTGACGCCGGAACGTCAGGGCGTGCTGCCCTCGTCTATGGATCGAGCGTGGACGGACGGAAACGGGAAATCCCAGTGCTCGTCTGTCACGGATCCAGCGATGGCCCGGTGTTATGGATCAACGGTGCGACACACGGAGATGAACCGGAGGGTGCGTTCTCGATCTTCAAACTCTTCGAGCGACTCGACCCGTCCGCGATCTCCGGAACGGTCGTCGGCGTGGGTGCCATGAATGTCCCGGCCTTCGAGGCTGGGAAGCGTGGAGACCCGCTCGACTCCTTCACGTACGACATGAATCGCATGTATCCCGGGCGCGCGGACGGCTACCCGACGGAGCGTGCGGCATGGGCGCACTGGATCGCAATGAAGGACGCATGTGATCTCCAGATCGCGATCCACTCAGGAGGCGAGCACTCCTACCTCGCGCACATGATCTTCGCCTCGGACAATCCTCAGAGCCTCGAGCTCGCCGCCGCTATGGGCGAGCCATGGGACTTGGTCTTCCGCAGTGGCGTGGGCGGAGGAAACCCGGCGTCGAAGATGGCTGAGTTGGGTAAGGGCGGCGTCACGGTCGAGCTCGGTGGAAACTGCCGCACACTGACGAGCGACTTCCACGAGATCGCAGAGGACCTGGCGGTCGGCTACTACAACGTCATGCAGCACTACGGCATGGTCTCGGGAGACGCCACCTACGCCGCCGAGTGGCGGATGGGCCACCAGGAGGCCCTCCTCGCACCCGCATCGGGCATGTGGGTAGGTGACGCTGCGATGACGTTCGAGACAGCCATGGACGCAGGCACACCCCTCGGAAAGATCTACGATCTCTATGGAGAGGTGGCCGCCGAGGTCGCAGCACCCGAGGACGGCCTGGTGTTTGGACTTCGGTCACGTCCTTCGGTACTCGAAGGCGAATGGTGCTGCTTTTACGGCATCATCGACGAGGTCAGGGACGATCTGATTCCGAAGTAGCCCCAACGGGAGTGGTCTCAACCCGGCTGGCCTCGGCGGCAGTTGGACCGACGGACCAGTCTGGACCAGCATCAATCGGCTGGCGCTCGACGCGCTCGCCACGCCCCCGCTCGCCCAGAAGCTCCCCGTCGGCCACAACGACCTCGCCTCGCGAGAGCGTCCAGGTCGGGAAGCCACGCAGCTTCATCCCCTGATAAGGGCTGTAGTCGACTGCGGAGTGGAG
>Ga0302118_10002076_pt1 | contig 9998 bp, 2 predicted proteins | sample AG5_331_MG_FD_203126 | JGI IMG/M metagenome (GOLD analysis project Ga0302118, IMG submission 203126) | Marine microbial communities from Western Arctic Ocean, Canada - AG5_33.1 | ecosystem: Environmental > Aquatic > Marine > Oceanic | place: Canada: Western Arctic Ocean | collected 2017-10-01 | reverse complement strand
TTTGGAATCCTGAGCCATGATTTAAATCAATATTTACAGGAGTTAAAATATCAGAAAATCCTCCATCTCCTAATTGACCATCAGAATTAATACCCCAGCAATATAGTGTTGCATCATCGAGTATGGCGCAAGAATGGCGTTGACCCACTGATAACGATAATGCTGAGCGGCCATTTGGTAAATCTACACTTATTGGGACTACACTGCTAGTACTAGTTCCGTCACCAAGTTGCCCTCTTGCATTATCGCCCCAACAGACTATTTCGCCATCATCCAATAATAAACAAGTGTGGTGAAAACCAGAACCCATTACGGAAGGGACTTGGGTTGGAGAAATAGGAACTAGAAGAGGAGTATTAGAACTTGAAAAATCACCATTACCAAGTTGTCCGCCAGAATTAAAGCCCCAACAGTATAGAGAATTGTTAATCATTATTGCACAAGTATGGAATGGCCCACTATCTAATAATCTAGTTGAATATGGAGAATCCATACTAATTTCTTGAGGAGAAAGGCTTCTAGCGTTGCTGCCATCTCCGATCTGGCCATGCCAATTATCGCCCCAGCAACTTATAGACTCATTGTCTAAAATTGCACATGTATGATATGATCCCGAAGATATTGAAACAGCGCTGCGTTCATCTCCCAATGATATTAATACTGGATTTGTTCTATCCGAGGAAGTTCCATCTCCTAATTGGCCATTGCTATTTCCTCCCCAGCATTTTACAGAATAGTCATCGAGTATTGCGCATGTATGAGTTTGCCCTAAAGAGACACTTAATGCCATTTTGCCATTACCAAGATTGACTGTTGTAGGTAATGTTCTCTCTATTTTTGTTCCATCCCCCAATTGACCATATGCATTATCTCCCCAACATCTTAATGATGAGTCATCGAATATCACACAAGTGTGACCAGCGCCCGTAGATATGGATACTGCTGACCTGCCAAGAGGAATATTAGCAACTGTTGGAGTTGCCCTATCAATTCTAGTTCCATCTCCTAATTGGCCATAGTTATTAGCGCCCCAACAACGTACTGAACCGTCATCCAGTATCGCACATGAATGAGTATTTCCTGCAATTATATCTACCATCACTGGTACATTGAATCCGGGATCTGCGCCAATACAATCAGCAGGAGTTATTGAGCCTGTATCTGGATTATAAGTCCCTCCTGAACATGCTATTTGGGCACTGGAACCTCCAGAATTGACATAATAGCCAGGATTGGCATAATCGCATTTATCCATTCCAGATAATTTTTGAAATGTCCCTATAGAACAAGGAGATTGTGAAATAGCTCCATTGATGTCAACATAATTACCAGGGCTTGCGGGTATTTTAATGAGACTTCCTGGTACATCTACATAGAAACCCACTGTGGCTTGTTGGCAAGAATATCTGCCATATTGACCAATCATACATGTAGCCGCTATTGCAGGATTGTTATCATCGGAATCGGAACTTGCAGGGAAGCCATCCCCATCTCCATCTGTTGGTACATGTGTATCAAAAATATTCAAAGTTGAATCTGCATCAAAATCTCTCTCTGCAGAGTTAACAAATGACCATCTAGGTATTGGTAAATCAGAAGGAGATGCCCCAATAGAAATAGCATCTAATGATTCTCCTCCCCAGCATTTCAATAAATCATTATTCATTGAAGAGCAGGTATAATGGCCACCAGATGCAACAGTTATTGGAAATCTACCAGCGGAGAATAGAATATCATTGGGTGACAATTGGTCATTATTTGAGCCGTCTCCTAATTGAGAATAAGAGTTGTCCCCCCAGCATTTAATTGTGTGTGAACTAAAGAGTGCGCAGGTATGTAAATCACCCAAAGAAATTGAAGTTGCTGCTGAAATTATAGAAAGTGGGGCATTGGAATCAGTGTTTGATCCATCTCCTAATTGGCCTTCAGAATTATCTCCCCAGCATTTTAGAGTTGTATCGGCAAGAATTGAACAGGTGTGTTGAGAGCCTGTCGAGATAGCTACCGGATTTCCGTCAAGGCCGATAGTAGTTGGACTATTTCTATCATCATTAGTGGAATCTCCTAATTGACCTTCAGAATTATCTCCCCAGCATTTTAGAGTTGGAGAGTTCAAGATTGCACAAGTATGCGAATATCCTGATGCAATCGCAAGTACTTTATCTGCGCCCAAATTAACTGAAATTGGAGAGCTAGAGTCAGTATTTGTTCCATCTCCTAATTGGCCTTCAGAATTATCCCCCCAGCATTTCAAATCTGCAGTAGCAATAACTACACAAGTATGGGAAGAACCGGCAGATATAGTTACAGGAACATCAGAGCCTAGGTTAACATCTACAGGAATAGTGGAGTCGAAAACAGTGCCATCGCCCAGTTGCCCATTGGAATTATCCCCCCAACATTTCAAACTCGCATCATCGAGTATGGCGCATGTATGAGATTCGCCTGCTGCTATAGATACAGCAGTCCTTCCGACTCCAAAATCCACGGGAGTCATGGTTTGCCGATTTACTAATGTCCCATCTCCTAACTGGCCTTCAGAATTATCTCCCCAGCAATTCATGGAATTATCATCTAGAATAACACAAATATGATCCTGCCCGACTGCAATAGTTGTTTCAGTAAAGATAGATCCTTCTTGGAATCCAGATGCACTAAAGCTGCCTGAAACTGGTTGGCTCATATCTGTAATCATATAATTTCCACTAGTAGCTATAGAGAAATTTTGTCGGCCATCGGGGATATTGGTGCCAGTAACGATGATTTCCCAGTCTCCTGCATCTGGGCTGGTTACTGTCAAACCGAGCAAATTATTAATGTCGCCGTTTTGCTGCCCCATTATTTCTCCAGAAGGATCTTTTAGCGTAAAATCTAGATCGTTTACTAAGCATTGTACTGCACATGCACCAGTAGTAGCATTTGGAGAATCAGTCCAGGAAAGAACTACTCGGAACTCGGGAGTACCTATTGGTATATTTAGCCTAATAGATTTGGACTCAGAAGTAGCGACATCAAGGCGATCTAAAAAGGAACTAGTGATGGCTTTCTCAACGTCAATTCTCCCCCAACCCTCATGGTTATTAGGAATGGATTGTGAAGCTCCGTTGTTTGAGGGCGTGTCATACTGCCCCTGCATATCAATAGATGTCGCGCTCCAAATGGCTTTAATTAGGGCGGAACTGGGATTTGAAATTCCATTGTCACTTAAGTATTCGAGTAATAAAGCAGTAGCTCCAGCAGTTATAGGAGTGGCCATAGAAGTTCCTGATTTGTAAATATAAGTAGGATGAGTGGCCAATGGACTATTGCCTGGGTTCGTATCTAAACTAGAATATACAGAAACAATCTGCGTTCCTGGTGCAACTAAATCTGGTTTTATTCTACCATCCTCAGATGGACCGCGATTAGAAAAACATGCTAGTCCTTCTATATTATTTGAAAGATAATCACTTTTTATAGGATCTACTGGAAATCTATCATCCGCGAATGCACATGTCCCTGCTAAAGATGGGCGGTAATTTTCCGAAGCACCAATTGAAAAACCATTTTTGGACACAGCTGCAGATTGTATCCAAGAAGTGTCTACCTCTCCGTCTTGATTGCTATCTTTTCCTTCGTTTCCTAATGCGAATAATATCACCATATCATCGTAATTATAAGCGGCTAAGTCGAGACTTTGGGAAAAAGTAGTGTAATAATTTGGCGAAGAAACAGAAGGATTTGTTCCCCACGAATTAGAATGAATTCTAGCACCTGCATCATAAGCAGGTTGGAATAATTCTGAATCTATGCTAGAGGGCCCAGGAGTCCAGAGTCCCGGTCCACCAGAACAGCCAGATGTTTGTTGTGCAGCATAAAACCACAACTCTGAGTTGAAAGCCATCCCTTTGAATTGACCTGCTGAATTACTGCCATCTCCTAAAGCAGAACCAGCCACATGGGTGCCATGACCGACTCCATTGTGGGATCCACCGTCATCAGGGTTGCCGTCGCCCCCTCCTGTGCAAACATCACTAGCAATTATCGACACTATTCTGCCTGCAAAATCCAAATTGATGGTAGGATTGAGAGAAGTACAAGTAGAAAGTGAAGTACATGCATTGGCATTATCTAGCCCCGTATCTGCTATCGCGATGATTACTCCGTCTCCAGATAATTCATTTCCTGAGCCCATATATGAAGAGTCCCAAACTAAATCAGAATTGATTATATTAGCCGCCTCATCATCATAAACTGCACTAGGATATTGTGGCTCTAACCATTCAACGAAGGGTTGATCTAAAAGCCAAGTAATTTCATCTTCTGTGACGAATACTTCTGCAAAACGCCAATTAGTTGCAGATATAGTAATTTCATTAGATATTAAATTACCAATTTGATCGTCCCCTGATAAAAGTAAATTTATCACATACTTATCTCCATCTTGGATATTTCCATAATTTGCTCCATTTAGAATTGGGATAATATCAGGGGCTATCTTGTCAGTGTTATCAAATCTAAATGTTCCAATAACACCAAAATCAGCAAGTATATTTGGTGCTATTTCTGGAACATAACAGTGGAACCCCTGTGGAGGGACATAAGAAAAACAATCTACTCCAATATCCATTAAATCATTTTTCCAATTTGACGGTACGGGATAATCGTGAGCCAAAACGTGCCAGCCATCAATAATTCTCTCATCGGTGACTTTGGTCCAATCCATAATAGGAATATAATGAGCAGTTCGATAGAATAAATAAGCCTCGCCAATATTACTAGGATTTGGCCAACCATGAGAAGGATCAGAAACGTCCTGATATCCAAGAGGGTGTTTATCTAGTTCATAAAATATTGATGAATCTGAGAAAGATGATTCGTGACTAGATTCTTTGGCCTGAGGAGATGCAGCGGCTGTAATGGAAGAAATTGACGGCATAATAAAGAGTAATACAAGAATTATTGGTAGTGACTTATTGACCCTGCTACCTCTACCCATGTACCTCCTACACTGTAGGAGGACATTAAAATTACTGTTCGATGGAGATTGGAAATAGGTATGATTGGAGTAAAAAAACTTAAATTCTAATAATATATTTTAACCATGTAGGGAACAGAAATATACGTTTGACCTTGCCTCGGAAAAATGTGAGTGCCGAGAGGGAAACTGTACTGTCCGAAGAAACCTCTAATTCTGATGAAGAGGAGGTATTTGATGAAGAAGTAGAAATATTAGTGGGCGAATCAGAAGAACAATCCATAGATAAAGAATTAGAGAAAATCCGGAATAGAAGATTAAATGCAGATAAAACATTCCTTGTGAATACAATCATACCACGAACCAGCGATGAGTATACATTAGTATTTGGAGTGATATGTGGAATAATATTTTTTGGAGGGGTATTTGTCACCTCATCGGGCATGGTAGCCGCAAACTCAATAATTGTAGATGATAAGCTTTCAGGAACATTTCTTGATTCTGAAGATTGTACAGATAGGAGATACGAGATTTATTTTGATGTTTATGCTATTGGAGGAGATATTGAGATTAGAAGTAATCATGCACCATCAGGATTGAGTTCAATATTAGTTGTAAGTTTGATAAATAACGAGAACAATACAACATATGCACTAGGAGGTATTGGCGATCAGAATATGAAACTATATTCTGATGAAATTGAAGATGGGCACTATGAAATTGAAATAGATATTTATATTTGGGATGAAGAGGTTAATCTTTCAAATATGGGAAAAGATGTTATGATAAATTATACCAATCATCCTAGCTATATTGACCATGCACATAAAAAAGTTGAATTGCATATGGAAAGTAGAGTTACGAATGAAATTCCAATAATTAAAACTCTTACATTAGGAAAATGGGGGAATTCAGAATTACAGAAAATACCTGAAATTAATGATAATGAACCTAGAGCCTGCATGTCCATTCAGAAATTAGGAATATGGGGATGGGCGTTAATGGGACTAGAATGGGCAGGAGGTAGAGAAACTGCAATGCTAACTGGAGGGACTGCAGGGGTTCCTCCTTGGTGGCTGGCAGCAGTATCTCTTGGGATGTCAATATTCTTCTTATGTGTTCAATATCCTCTAATGCATAGACTTTATCATCGTGAGGTCGATGACTTATTATCCACTAGGCAAATGACTAGGTTGGTACAGAGAACTGTACAACGTTCGGCAAAAAATCTAAGAATAAATATAGATTTAGAGTCATTTAAAATTCAAGATAGGACACTTTCTGTAGATGCATTGGTACCGTATAAAACCAGCAGTAAAACAATAGCATCGGCCATGGAAGTTAGAGCTACAATGATTACTGATGTTTTAGAAGAGTTTGCAATATTTGGAGAGATGCGTCCAATTCAGTTAAAATCTGTTTGTACTGATTTAGTAAGTAAGAGCCCGTCGAATGTAATGATTAATGCAGAATTGTTAGCCGTTGACTTTGGCCAGATTCCACTTTCTGAAGACTATGGGGAATTTTTCTCATCTATAAGTAAATTTGGAAAATTGGAAGAGGAATTTAGGCATCTAATGAAAAAATGGTTTAAAGAAAATGATTTGATAGATTATGGATCTGCAATAATGGCTGATGGCGACTCTGTTTTTGTTAGAATAATATATCAACCAATACAGCGTTTTGCCTATTTTCTTTTCAAATCGAACTTCAATGAATTACAAGATAATTTGTATGATTTATTAAGTAACGATCTGAGTGAATATGTTGGAAATAGGTCATTGGTAGTTAGTGCAAGAAATGAAAAATCAACTTTAGCAGATTATGCTAATCCTGGAAGAGTAGAGCAGGGAACTGAAAAATTCAAGGGTGAAGCAATGGTTGCAAAAAGAGGAGGCATCCCCGGGGCATTATTGCAGAATCCTTTCATGGGAGATATCCTTTCTTCTGTAGAGTATGTGGCACTTAAAAATCGTAAGAGAATAGATAAATACGGATTCTGGGGGCTAATAGTGTTTGTTTGGATACCTTTTATGGCCAGTGGGGTTTTAGTTGGCGCTATGCTTGGACTAGTGGCACGTATGAGATTTGAGAGAGTATTGGCAGCGTGTTTATTTGGAGGTACGGCGGCATCGATAACATGGGCATATAGTGCTAAAGGGATAATAGAATTCATGCATAAATATCATGCTGAAGCATTCATACCATTAATAATAATACTTGTATTTTTATTTACTATATTCCATCTCAGAAGCAATAAAAGACGGCGCCGTGAAGAATTGTTCAGAGATTCTATGTCTTTCTTTGCTGGTGCTAATAATTCCTAAATTACCGAGTCTTTAGAAATATGTAATAAAAAGGTGAAAAAATGAAGCTATTGACAATGAAGGATATAAAACGTCACTATGTAATGACATCAGGAACTGTGAAGGCCCTAGATGGAATTGATTTAGAAATTAATGAGGGCGAGAGGATAATCCTACTTGGCCCTTCTGGATCTGGCAAAACAACTCTACTAAATTGCCTCTCTGCCTTAGATACACCCACTGATGGGACGTATCTTTTTGATAGTAAAAATGTACCTAAATCACCTATTTCTAAATCAAGATGGCGTTCCAAATTTAGATTATTAAGAGTCTTTCAATCAATTTTACTTTCTCCAATTGAGTATTTTACTATCTCGAGACCTATTGCCAAGGCTAGTGAAAAAATGACCTCTTTCAGAAGGGAGAATATTGGTTATGTATTCCAGTTCTTCAATCTCCTACAGGATCTCACAATTCTGGAGAATATTCTTCTAATCCAAGAACTTGCTGGAGAGCGTGACGAGGGACGTGCTAGAAATCTACTCAAACTTGTCGGATTAGAGGGCGAGATGGATAGATTTCCTGCAGAAATCAGTGGCGGGCAGCAACAAAGAGTTGCAATAGCAAGAAGCATTGCAAAAAGTCCTCGTTTACTTCTTGGTGATGAATTGACTGGTAATCTCGATTCCAAAACCTCTGCGATGGTTATGGAAGTCCTAGTAAAGGCATGTGAAACTGAAGCGATAACATGCGTTTTTGTCACACATGATGAATCATTGATTGACTATGCTACAAGAGTTATCAGGATTGATAGTGGGCGCATATTATCTGATGAAAAAATCGTATGAGGTGATTTCTTGTTTGTACTATTAATAAAACGCTTAGCTAGAAGTTTATGGAGGACAAAAGTTCGTCTTTTCGCAGTCATTGCAATGGTAATGGTAGGTGTATTTGCTGGCATTTCCTTCGCTTCATATGCCTATACTGCTACACAGATGTATGACGATATTTACGCTGATACTGAAGATGGTGTCAATCTACCTGATATCTGGATTGAGAATCCTACTTGGGTATGGAATGGAAGTACTTCAGAATCAATTTGTGAGGAAATTGGGGACCAGTGGCCAGAGTCTGACTTAGTTCTTAATAGGTGTGAATCTCGTTTGAAACTTGATGGAGTGATGTTTCATACTAATGTTGAAGGAAAAGATTCCATCATTCCTGCTGTTTGGCACGGCATAGGCGAAGGACATGTAGATCGAGTATGGTTTCCAGAACATGATTGTTGTTCCGGATCAATGGCCATTAATGATGATGAGATAGTCGTTGATGCGAGGGTTGCAACTGGAATGAAAGTCCAAATTGGAGATAATATTTCCATAGGCTCAGGTGCAGGGAGTATGGACTATAAAGTGGTTGGCATAGGTCTCCAATCTAATCACCTATATTTTGCTCAAAGTGGTTCTTTGTTCCCCGCAAAACCAGGTTCTTTTGCTACTGGATACATGACTTCTGCAGGGCTCGAAAAGTTAGCTAATCTTAGTTCTGGTTCCGCTAATCAACTATTAATTGACATATCTGGGACCCCTGAATTTGATTTACAGTCTACTGAGGAGGTTGAAGGAGAGGAACTCAGTAACGTTATCAGAGAGATTAATACAATCATGTATGAAATTGATGATTTCCCTTCACTAGTATACAGCCGTTCAGGTGTAGAATCAGTAGAGCTTCTTCGTAGTGATGCAGAAGGTGCAATGCTGATGTATCTCCCAGTTACTGCAATGATTGCTATAGTTGCTGGAATTACTATTTTTTTGAGTCTTCAAAGGCTGGTTCAGTCTCAGGCTAGAGAGATTGCAATATTACGTACTCTTGGTATTCCTCGAAATGTGATAATACCTGGCTACATTTTAATGCCAATCCTAATAGGCATCGTAGGTTGTTTACTGGGTGTAATCTTAGGAGTCTTCTATGGGGCACCAAAGATGATAAATATTTATCAAGAAATTATAGGCGTACCAATCCTTGAACCTGCCGACATAACTCCGATTCTTTGGCAGATATCTGGAATTGCTATGTTAGTTGTAATGATATCTGGGATACTACCTTCCATTCAAGCATCGAGGCTCCAGCCACTAGAAGTTATGCGTGGAAAGCATGAAATTAGAATATCTTCCAAAAAAATTCAGAGAATAACTTCTCATTTTCCTTCTACTATTGGATTGACAATCAGATCTAGCATTAGAAAACCAACTAGGTTGGCCTTTACTTTCTTTGCTGTAGGTCTTTCTATGCTTATTTTTGGTAGTATGTTGTTGATGATGGATACAATGGAAGATGCAATATTAGGTAATATCGAAGAGAATCAGAATTGGGATGTAGAGGTCATTGTTCCTTTTGGAGGAGAATTAGAGGTGAATGAATGGGCTGATTTGAGAGGAGCTGATCATGAATCAATGCTAGTATTCCCCGCTAATCCAGAGAATGATTCAAGATATCTCTTGACTTATGGATTGGATACCATCTCAACTGATGATAATTCAATGATTATCATAAATCTCAAAGAAGGAAAAATTCCCAGTGCTAATTCTGATATTAGTCAGGTATTGATTGACGAAGGGATACAGTATTTTCTAGATTGGCAAATTGGTCAAACTCAGACTCTAATGTTTGGATCAACACCTAAGCAGATTGAGATTACTGGAATTACACAAGGGGAAGTATCTCGTACTGTA
>Ga0302118_10002075_pt1 | contig 9998 bp, 9 predicted proteins | sample AG5_331_MG_FD_203126 | JGI IMG/M metagenome (GOLD analysis project Ga0302118, IMG submission 203126) | Marine microbial communities from Western Arctic Ocean, Canada - AG5_33.1 | ecosystem: Environmental > Aquatic > Marine > Oceanic | place: Canada: Western Arctic Ocean | collected 2017-10-01 | reverse complement strand
ATTACCAATGAAGAATTGGATGCAAAAATTGAAATTAGGGAGCTTAATCAGAATTAGTGCCTAATTTTAAACTCAATGGCACATGAGTGGCGCAATTTAATAATTTTTAAAATGTAAAAAATTGTAAATCTTTGATATTTCTGGTGCGGGCGGAGAGACTCGAACTCCCAACATTCAGATTCGAAGTCTTTCAGAGTGGGTAACCAGGGATAAACTGCAACAAACAAGGATAATAATATCAATAAGATGATGGCTCTTTACTATTGCCACATATCCCCAAATATGGCCTGTTTTTGTAAGCTAATGGCACAAAAGTTTTGCCCTCGTGCGTGCGTGTATTGGTTTTTTCTTGCGGTCGATGCCACTACTTTTTCAAATCTTATTACATTCTCCTAACCAAAGACGATATAAACTCTTCAAGGTATAATCTGAATATGAAAACGATGATGTTTTAGTATTAAATATAAATGTCCTAAAACATCCACCACATCTTAAAATTTTTTCAGAAGGATTATCTGTGTAAAAAACACTGCTCTCACTTTCTCTACAAAGAGTTTGTTTTGGTTTTACTCTATTTAATGATTTTATTTTTGACTCATCTTCTGTCAATTTAAGTATAAACGCATTGCCTACATTTTTGTCCATACCAAAGTCTTGCCATTTTTTATCTATAGACCAAGCATACATTCCCATTTTTTCTTACATACACAAATAGCTCTTCCCAAAAGATAATGATGAAACTCCAAAAATAAGGAATAATGCTAAAAATATTATTTTGATCATATACACTCCTAATATAATTCAACATTAATCAGTAATCATATTTGTCTGATTAATATCACCATCAAACTATTTTTTCAACATTTTAGTTGACGACATTGCCAGAATACCTTGAAGAGAGCCTTGGGCTTAAGGGTGAAATGGCCACCTCGCAGGTACAGCGCAATGCAGCGAATCTGCTGGATTGGCTAAAGAAACTGAAACAGGACGACGAAGAGCCATTGAAATTAAGTGACCTATTGCAGATTGGGCCTCGGTGTATTAGAAGCAAGAAGGAACGAGACGCAGCGGTAGAAATCCTTTGCACCTATGGGTGGATACAAATCAGAAACTGGAAGAACAGAAAAGTTATCCTGCTCCACCCTTCAATTAAGAAAAGTTGATGGCGAGCTTGAAGGAGTTGAGGAGACGCTACCGAGAGGAAGCCTTTACCCTGGCTAAATCGGCTAATTTTCAGAACACTGTTCCCACTGAATTTAGCCAAATTAGCTGGCTTCAGCAGAAAGATGACATCCTGGAACTTCAGTTCCAAAGGGACGAGCGTGCCGCAATACGAGAATATGATGGTGGTATGACCCGAGAAAGAGCCGAATACTTCAGCCTGCTGGATGTACCTGGTTTGCCAAGTAAAACAATGGGTAGACTTATTCTATGGTAAATGTTCAGTTTAATAATCTGTTCTTTTGACTTCAGCGAAATGTTAATAAATGTTGATTTTTGGAGGTTAAATGGAAAGTCAAAAAAAACTCACGCGACAAGTCTGGCGCAATAAAAGGAGCAAGATTACGTTCACTCTTCACCCAGACATAGTTAAGGTTATCGAGAGCACAGCAGAAGAAGAGCAACTTCCGATGAGCATCGTTGCCGACGAGGCGCTCTATGCAGGTTAAAAGGCTCTTGGTCGAGAGGATTGAGACCCCCCGGGGGCAGTGTACTTTGAACCGAAATTGAGGACTTTCAACTAATAATCACCAATAATATCGGAAAAATCATAATAGGATTCTTTTTTTTATATTATCTTAAATTTAATTGTTAATTTTTAGAGAGAAAAATTTGCAGTTCTTTAAAATATAGGTCTGGCTCCTCATAAAAAGGTACATGTGAACTGTTATGAAATACTATAACTTCTGAATTAGGAAGCACATTATTCATACGAGAAGCACATGCAGGACCAATCTCATCATGAGTACCAGTTATAATTAGTGTAGGCATCTCTAGACTATCCATGTCTGATATACGGTTCCAGTCCTTTAAGTTCCCAATATATAAAAACTCATTAGGTCCCTGCATTGTACCATAGGGACCCATGTTCCAATCATCTACAGAAGCTAAAAGTGAAGATGGCCATTCTTTAAGTCTGCAAACATGACGATAATTCAAAATTGTTATTGCTGCTTGATATTCTGGATGATCAATCGTACCCATGGCTTCATGATGAAGCATCATGGCAACTGTCTCACTGCCCAATGCTTCTCTCATTCGATTTAATTCAGTAGTAAGATGCTGTAAATCTCCACAAGTATTTGCCAATATTAATGATCTTATTTCATCAGGATAAGTTAAAGCATATTCAATGCTCAACCATCCACCCCATGATTGACCTAATAAGTGAAAATTAACAATACCAAGCTCTTTACGAACTGTTTCTACCTCTTCAACATATCGAGTTATATTCCATAAACTAACATCTTCAGGTCTATCAGAATTTCCACAACCTAGCTGGTCAAATGCAACAATACGATACCCTTCTTCAACAAGATGGATATGCGGATCTCGCAAATAATCGCATGGTAAACCAGGACCTCCGTTTAACAAGAACAATACATTTTCTCCCTTGCCATAGCTGTAACTGACAATGTTGTATCCATCAACTTTTATATTTTGAATTTCCGGTTTATGAGTGTTTGACATAATTTTTCCTTAAAATTGTTGCGATAATATTAATCTATTATACAACTAATATTGAATTTTTCATCAAATTATCTAATTAAAATATATTGCTTAATAATAATTAAACTAAATTTTTCTTCAACTTTCTATTTAAAAAATATTTCTTGTTAATTAAATCAACAAAGCCCGATAGACTTTTTGGCCATAAAATGATGAACTAAACAAGAATAATGCCTAGACCAGCAAGTCTCCACTCGACAAATTCCTTTAAAATTACATCCACAATCATTAGGGCTCCAGCTCCCATTAACGGCCACCACTCTTTTCCAACCCTACCTATAATCAACATAGACATGAGTAGAAGTAATAAATTTAAATAGAGTGTATTTGCACCCATTACACGAAAATATCCAGCGAATGCTGCTCCAGCTAAACCAGTAAAAAAAGCTGAAGAAGAAAAAACTAAAAGTTAATATTTAAATTTACTAATTCCTCTTGCAACAGCACATTCAGGATTATCTCTTAATGCAGTGAAATTGTATTTTTAATATATGTAATAATATCAGCATGATAAATTATATTGCAATTAAGTGTTGTATTAATAATCTAATTTTTATAGAATGTTCTTTCTTTGAATTGAGCTGTAGCTTTTATGATCAAAGCTTGAAAAAAGTTTTGTGTTTTAGCAGAGAAAACTAAAATTTTGTTTTAGTAGGTAAATTTTATTCATAGAATCTATATTTTGCTAAAAGATGTTCTTGTAAAATCAGTTATATGCCATGGAACTTGTGTTCAACAATTCAAATTTTGAATTGGCAAGGTGTAGGGCAGATTATCCATGTGAAAATTTACGAGTTTTTACCCGTATAATCTCTTAACGATTTCACAATAGTGAATGTCTAAATGAAATCAAAGTAATTATTACATTCTGCGTATCACTATCACTTAAAATAGGAGACAGTATGAAACTGAGTAGAAGATCATTTACAAAAGGCATTGTTGGGGCAGCAGGGCTGACTATGCTGGGACCATTGGGACAACTTCAGGCTGCGCGTAATGACCAACTCAACATTCTCTGTTGGGAAGGGTACAATTCTGATGATGTTTTGGGGCCATTCAGAGTTAAAAACCCAGATGCTACTATCAGAGCAGAGAGCGGTACATCTGACCCTGATATGATCAATAAGTTAAGAGCTGGTGAGGTTAAAGTATGGGACTTGATTAATGTCAATCAGCCTTGGGCTAAAGCTCAGCTTTATCCTGAAAAACTAATTAAACCTTTAAATAAGCAAAGATTCTTGCCTTATTTTGAAAAAATGCTTCCTGAATTCCAAGGACCATATCCACTATCGTTTGCAGATAATGGAGACTTAATCGGGATGACCCAGCGTTTTGGCCCGTTTAGTTTTGTAGTTAACACGAACAAAATTAGTAGGAAATATGCAGAAGATCAAGGCTTTAAGTTGTTTTTAGATTCTAAGATGAAAGGACGTTACGGAGTTCTAACTTACGACAATTGGAATATAATGCACATGTGCTTGACAGGTGACCAAAATCCATTTACTAAGATGGATTCGGTTGGTTTAAATAAATTCAGAAAAACCGCCAAAGGTATATTCGGAGGAGCGAAACTTTTGACCGATGATCTTGTTGCAATGAATACAGCACTAATAAATGGTGAAATTGACGCCTATTTTACAGGCGGCACTTATACTGCTTCTCCAGCACGTCTTGATGGTGCAACTAATATAAGAGCAATTACCCCGAATACAGGCCCAGTCGATGGGAAAGGGGGTATTGTTTGGATTGAGTTGACTTCATTGGTCAATAATCCTAACCCTACAAGTTTAGCAGAAGACTTTTTAGAGTTCGTCCAGAAACCTGAAATCGCTAAGGCAGTAAGTTTTACAGAAGGGACCTATAATCCTGTTGCACAAATGGGTGACAAAAAGGTTTTTTCTATGTACAGTTCTAAGGAACTTGATGCTATTCAGTGGGACAGTTTGTCCGAAGAAATGGACCGCTCCTTAGATTATGATGTTGTTCCTTCATATGATGAGTTGAGTAAAATATACAACTCAGCAAAACGTGGGTAATGTAACTTTAATGGAGGCTTGGATAAGAATAATTTCTGAGTCTCCATTCACTAATTTTAGAATTAATTAGATGATGCCTAAAAACAGTTCGTGATAAAAAAGAAACTGAATAATGGTCGAAGTAACTGCAGACTCATGTTTTTGATTGTTTTATAAAACAGGTTGAAAAAGATATGCAGCCTAGACCGGATCCAGGTTTTTAGGCTAAAGTCTGTATAAGCAAGAGTTAAGTTAGTTTGGTTTCCAATTACACCTTTTAGGAAACAATTTCCGAAGCTGCAATCTTGTTTTAAATGACTGATTGAGGCCTCTATGCTAGCTCTTTTTCTGAATCGTATGCTTTGTGTACGCTTTTTGTATTCAGTGTCGTCTTGAGTTGGCAGTGAAGCAGTCAAGAACTGAGTTTGCCCAAAATATTTTCTCCTGGATATCCGGAATCAACGATCAGGATTTCAGCCTGTGTACCATTAATTCGTTTGAGTTACTTGAGTAGCATATCGATGGTATGACCATCACAGGGACTTCCCGGTAGGGCTAGATCACCAAGTGTAATTCCGATGTCTCTTGATCTGTCAATAGAGACCTTGTCCCCGAATTCTTAGGCCTTGTTAGCTTTGCCTTTGGCAATACATTCAACGTGAGGTTCATGGAGAGAGTAGATTTTATCTTTATCATTTTTCTGCCGAAACAAAATGCTGGGTGCATTTAGCAGGGTCTAAACATGTTGGTCTTTGCTGTTAATCGTTCATCTTGCGTAGTAGCTCACGTAGCATAACTCCACCGATTGACCGGATTCTTCTGGTTGCTTTTAGGGCTTTTTTCTTTAGCCTGGCAGATTCTCGGTTGGATGCCTGAAGAAGCAGGCCCGGAGCAGTAGGGTTGTAACTTTGAATTAAAGCAATATTTTCCTTGTTGGCAATCTCCCTGCGGGTGCCTATGACCTTCTTGGCCAGTTTTGCGTCTGTATGATAGGAGATGCTTTTTCCCTGAACTGTGGAGTCAACTACTTCTTCTTCCTGTTTAATTTTTGGATGGAAGAGGTCTACAGATAGTCTCAAGATACTCTCGGCACCCTTTTTACCAATTAGCTTGCGGAAATGGGTGAGATCCGATAAGGCACCCGGCGCAGACCACTGGAGTTCATGCTCTTCGCTGAAAAAATGCACAGTAGTGTTTATCAACACAGCGTTCAACCACTTGGTCGTCACTAAGATCATGCAGTTGATTTAAGAGAAACAGGGGATCATTAAACGAGCCGGTTTGACTGGACGACCTCTGTGACTGTATAGACGGGTAAAATAATTCTCAAGAGATTCCCAGTCGATGATCTTGCCTAGCTGGTAAATAGGGTGTTTTGGATTTAATTTCTCACTCAAACCACTCATTAGTAAGCAGATTTAAAAAAGAACAAGTGATTAGCCTTTCATTAGAATTAGCTTTTTGAAATGCGAAATTGCTGGGTTTTATGGCTTTAGAAGAAGAGTACAGTATTATAACACCTCTTGATTATATATACTCTTGATATTATTATATTTATAACTATTTTTAAGCATGGACTAATTGATGCACACAACTCCTATTTTATATCTAAAAAATATTGTAAAGCGATTCGATGATTTTACAGCTTTGGATAATATAAATCTTGAAATATTTGAGGGTGAATTTCTTACTATCGTAGGCCCTTCTGGTAGTGGTAAAACCACCCTAATTCGTTTAATGGTAGGTATGGACGAGCCCACCGAAGGGACAATTTGGCTTCGCAATGAAAGGATTGATCAAACCCCTGCGAACAAACGACCTATGTGTATGGTTTTCCAATCCCTTGCTCTTTTCCCACACAGATCCGTAGGCCAAAATATTGAATTTCCACTCAAGATAAAAGGAGTCTCTCCAAAAGTAAGGAGTAAGCGTGCCCTGGAGCTTTTGGAACTCCTTCATTTACCTAAAAGTTTTTACAATAAACGCATTAGCCAGTGTTCTGGAGGTGAGCAGCAAAGGATTGCACTAGCTAGGGCTTTGGCTTTTGATCCTGAAATAATTTTCTTTGATGAACCTTTATCCGCACTTGATTATCGACTGAGGAAAACATTAGAGAAGGAGCTAAAGGATCTTCATGAAAGAACAGGTAAGACGTTCGTCTATATTACTCACTCTCTAGAAGAGGCTATGGTTATGTCTGACAGGATTGCCATAATGAATTCGGGAAAATTTGAGCAAATAGATGTTGCTGAGGTAATATATTCTAAGCCAGTAAGTCGTTTCGTTGCCAGCTTTATGGGTGAAGTTAATATGTTTGATTTTAAATGTGATTCTAAAGGTGATATCAAGATAGATGATGTTGAAATTCGTTCCAGTGTTTTAACAAAGGACACTAAAAAAATATATTCCAAAAAAGCAAAAGGGGCGTTAATGGTTCGCCCAGAATTTGTACGATTTAATAAAGCAAAAGAAACTAACGATTTTCAGATCCGAGGTTATTTGAGAGCGGAATATGAACTTGGTTCACGCATTCAATATGAGGTTGATACTTTGGGAGATTCGCGTGTTATTATAGAGAAATTACGAGAAGATCGTTTTAAAGGAAAACTTGGAGCTACAGTGGTAATTGGTTGGGACATAAAACATACACACTTTATACCTAACGATTAAGTATGGAACGTTTAGATAAAAAACTTGGCACAATAACATCTTTACCGATGATATTGCTACTTGCAGTTGGTTTTCTTGCTCCGTTAGTTGTAGTTGCTGTATTTTCTATTATGCCACCAAAGGTTTTCAGTATCATGAACGTTCCAGATTTTTCAGCATATGCTGATTTTTTTCAACAGGGTTATTACAAATCTTTACTCTGGTCGGTTGCAATGGCTTTTATTTCAACATTTATATTGTTCTTGATTTGTTGGCCGCTAGCTTTTGGTATGGCAAAAGTCTTTGGCAAGTTTACACTTGTCCTAACGATTGCTGTAGCTATGACCCTTATTGTGTCAGAAAACATTCGACTTTTTGGTTGGGTTTTAACTTTGATGAAAGGTGGTTTGATTGATGGGTATTTAAGGACTTGGTTGGGCTTAAGACTTGAGGGTGTTCTTTATAATGGGACGATCATCGTGTTTGGACTTATTTATGTTTATTTTCCATTCATGCTTTTCCCTTTGGCACAAGGTATTGCCATGATTCCTGAAGATGCTCGTCAAGCAGCAGAGGATCTTGGAGCATCACCGTTTAGAATACTTTGGGAAATTGATTTGCCACTAGCTTCACCTGGAATTGTTGTTGGCTCTCTTCTCAGTTTTGTTCTAGCCGCGGGGGCTTTGGCTGAATCTAAATTGTTAGGTGGGCAGGCCATAATTGTTTTTACAGACGAGGTAGAAACAGCGTTCACGTACGGCCAGAATTGGCCACTTGGTTCAGCCTTAGCAATGATCTTGATTCTGATTATAGGGATTCTTGCATTTTTTACGATTTCTAAGATAGATTTAGATTCAATGATGGGGAGAAGACGTTAATGAGATCATCACGAAAAACAGTGTACTTTCTTAATGCGTATGGAGTTTTGGTTATTGTCTTTCTATATCTACCACTTGTTTCCGTTTTTTTTGCTTCAATCTCAAAAACTAGATATTTGACATTCCCAATCCGCAGGTATGCCACGCATTGGTATTTGCGGGCAGTACAAAGTCCAACAGTTTCAGATTTGGTTGAAACATCGTTTAAAATAGCTATAATTGTCACCGTTATTTCAATGCTAGTTGGTTTCTTCGGGGCATTGGCATATGCAAGATATCATTGGAAGTATAGAAACGCGTTTCAAAAAATAATAATTTTACCAATTTTTTTCCCACAAGCAGTTCTGGGCCTGGCGTTGTTGATTTGGTTTAACTCCATTGGATTAATACCTTCTTGGAAAACTGCTGTAGTGGCTCATCTTGTATGGATAGCTCCAATATCAACATTAATAATAGCAATACGAGCATACAGCTTTGATCCTGCTCTTGAGGAGGCGGCTAGAGATCTGGGAGCATCAACCTGGACAATTATGCGTGAAATCACAGTACCATTGCTAATTCCTGGAGTCATTTCTGCTGGTTTGTTCTCTTTTCTTTTAAGTTGGGGGAATTTCCCATTATCTTTATTTACTACCGGAGCAGACTCAACACTACCAGAATGGCTTTATGCAAAAATGGTTTCAGGTTATTCGCCTTTAGTCCCATCTGTGGCATTTATCTCTATTGGTTCCTCAATAATACTGTTAGTCATTGCATATATTACAAAAAAATTGGTAACATCACCTGCTAAGTGAAATAAGACAATTATACTTTTCAAAATCAAATTAATATAGAAGGAGAAAAAATGTTTAGTAGCATTAAGGGGCATTCGGTTATCGTTACAGGTGCATCTAAAGGGATAGGCAGGGGAATTGCCAAAGTATTTGCATTACAGGGTGCAAAAGTGATGGTGGTGGCCAGGGGGGAGGTTGAGGCAAAAGAAACAGTTGATGAAATCCGTTCAAATAATGGGATTGCTGAAATGCAGTTGTGCGATGTGACTGATTGGGATGCAGTAGTGGAAATGGTGAAAGTCACTGAATCGGAGTTTGGTAGTGTCGATGTGCTTTGCGCAAATGCCGGGATATTTCCCCAAACTAAAATATTAGAAATGGATCCAGAAGAGTGGGACCAAGTTATGGAAACAAATCTGAAAAGTGCTTTTTTGTGTGTAAAAGCCTGTATTCCTCAATTTAAAAAGAAAGGTAATGGGCGGATTATTCTTACTTCATCTATAACAGGTCCAGTAACTGCGTACCCAGGCTGGTCGCATTACGGAGCTTCCAAATCAGGGCAACTGGGATTCATGAAGACTGCAGCGATGGAACTTTCGAAGTATGGAACAACAATAAATGCTGTAATGCCGGGTAATATTTACACAGAAGGATTACGGGATTTAGGACAAGATTATATAGATTCAATGGCGGCAACAATTCCTCTAAAACGTCTTGGGGTGGTTGAAGATATTGGGAATGCTGCATTATTTTTTGCTTCTGATGAAGCTTCCTACATCACAGGTCAAACTTTGATAGTAGATGGAGGACAAATTCTTCCTGAATCACTAGAAGCAATTGAAGAAATATAACATAAAAGGAGTAATGGAATGGTTGAAAGTCAGCAATCTCATAACATGCTTATATCTCTTCTTGGCGAATTAGCAAATACATCTCTTAAATTGTGGGAGGTC
>Ga0302118_10002074_pt1 | contig 10000 bp, 10 predicted proteins | sample AG5_331_MG_FD_203126 | JGI IMG/M metagenome (GOLD analysis project Ga0302118, IMG submission 203126) | Marine microbial communities from Western Arctic Ocean, Canada - AG5_33.1 | ecosystem: Environmental > Aquatic > Marine > Oceanic | place: Canada: Western Arctic Ocean | collected 2017-10-01 | reverse complement strand
AAATGGAGCGTACGTTGAGCATTCGGCACGGTTTCGAATGACGCATCAAGGTGAGTCCTCTTCGGGAGTTGGGACCACCCAAACCACACTTCGTTGATTCGCGCGCAAGTACTTCTTCAACACGCGCTGGACATCTTCTTTCGTCACGCTCTGTATCTGATCAAGACGGGACTGCAGGGGCCGTACTTTGCCAAAGAACGAAATTTCGAGTCCGATCCGGTTCGCCAGAGAATGGGTCGTGCCAAGGCGCTCGACGAGAGACACTTCGAGCTGTCTCTTTGCCTTTGCGACTTCTTCGTCGCTCACCCCTTCGTCGGCGGCCTTTTGCAGCTCAGCGAACATACGCGTTTCGACCTCTTGTACCGACTCCCCGGGGCGCACTGCCGCTTGTGCGTAGTAGAGACCGGCGTGCATGTACTCTGCGTAATACGCATGCGCATAGGAGGCGATCTGGGCCTCGTATACCAGCGATCGGTAGAGCCGGCTCGAACGTCCGCCCGAAAATATCTGTCCAGAAACGTCGAGGGCCGCGCCGTCTTCATGCCCCGTCGCAGGCGCATGCCAAGCCGCCATCACAAGCGGCGCTTGGACCTCGAACTCGACGACCGCGCGGCGCTCGCCATCTTGTTCGGGCTCAATCGTTGGTGCGCGCAAAACTGCTTCGCCCCGGGGAAGCGAACCGAATGCGCGACGAATGTGGGCCAAGGTCTCTTCGGTTTCGAAATCACCCGCGATCACAATAAAGAAGTTGTTCGGAGCGTAATAGGTATCGAAGAACTCGCGACAAGCCTCGACGGTGACCGCCGCGACATCGCTGCGCCAACCGATCACCGGAGTCCGGTAAGGGTGCGCCTTCCAAGCGAGCGCCGACAGCGCTTCGAACGCCCTTCCGTTTGCGCGATCTTCATATTTGAGCCGGCGTTCTTCGAGCACCACTTCGCGCTCACTGGTGAGCGTCTTTTCGCTGATGTCGAGATTGCCAAAGCGTTCTGCTTCGAGATCGATCACAAGCGGAAGCGATTCACTTGTGACGTCTTCGTGATAGACGGTGACGTCTCGGTTGGTAAACGCATTGATGCGCCCCCCGCGCGAACCAACTAGTTGAGCGTGGCGCTCGGGGCCGAGGTTCTTTGACCCCTTAAACATCATGTGCTCAAACAAGTGAGCGAGACCGGTGTACCGGGTCTCATCCTTGGAGCCGGCCTGCACCCAGACCTGAAACGAAACCACCGGGGTGCGATGATCTTCAAGGGTGTAGACCCGAAGCCCGTTGTCGAGGGTAATTTCGCGGAGCCCTTCGATCGGATCTTCGAATTGCTGCGCACTGCTGGTTTCGGCGATGCCTAGCCCGGCGAACAAATAGCTCGCCAGGATCAGCCCACACAACGAAGCAGCCGGGACACCCGACCGCAGGTAGGAGATACGACTCGTCATCGATTGGTGAAAGTTCCTTGCCTTGTTGAAATTGCTCAAAATCCGGTGCTGCGTACAACCCATGGCGCGTTACCGTATCGACCGGGTTGACCAGTGTCGACTGGCGCCCCGAAAAAATAATCGCAAGCCCCTGCGACGCGACGCCACAAGCTGGCCTCTCCTCGCTGAAATGTCACTCCGAATTCGTACCCAGGACGGCGAACCCAAATGGCCGATAAAGACCAGCAGCTGCGTGAGATCCTTCTCGATGCGAAAACCATCGCAGTGGTTGGAATCAAAGACGACGAGTCTCAAGACGCGTTCCGAGTGCCGAAGTATTTGCAGGAGAACGGGGTCTACTTTGTCCCGATGAACCCAAAGGTCGACAGCATCCTGGGCGAAAGATCGTTTGCCCGACTCGCAGACGTCGACCTCGTGAACCCTTTCCGCACGCCGGAGAATATCCCAGGGCACGTGAGCGAGGCTTTGGCCATGGGAAAACCCTCCAAGGCCGTGTGGATGCAACTGGGGATCTATCACGGGCAAGCGGCGAGTGAGCTTCGCACCGCGGGGATTACCGTAATTAAAGATCGCTGCATCATGGTCGACCCCCGGCATTTGGCCGGCGCGACCAATGCGGCCAACTAGGGTCGTCGCAAAGTCTATGGCGGCACGACGCAACGACTCAGGCCTTGTTTATTCCAGCGAGCACGGGCGCATGTGCGCACACTGCGGCCTCGCCACGAGCAAGTGCGTGTGTCGTAAGAATCCGCGCAAGCAGACCGCTGTTTACGACGGTGACGGCGTTGTGCGAGTGCGTCGCGAAAAAAAGGGCCGCAAAGGCAAGACGGTGACGACACTTACGGGCATCGACCTCCCCGAAGACGAACTCAAAGACCTCGCCAAAGATTTGAAGCGAAAGTGCGGCGGCGGCGGCGCGGTGAAGGACGGCGTGATCGAGATTCAAGGCGACCACTGCGACGTGATTGTCGCCGAACTCGAAGCGCGCGACTTCAAAGTCAAGCGCGCAGGTGGCTGATGCAAACTTACGAGACCGAACGCGTGCGACTACGAGGTTGGCTCGAGGCGGATCTGGTTCCGTTCGCAGCGATGAATGCCGACCCGGAAGTCACCGAGTTTCTTCCAGGTCCGATGACTCGCGCCGAAAGTGATGGCTTCGTCGATCGAATTCGCACGCAGTTCCAAGAACGTGGGTTCGGAGTCTTCGCGGCGGAAGAGCGCGAGTCTGGCGAGTTCATGGGATTCGTCGGCTTGACCGTCCCAAGCTTTGAAGCCAGCTTCACGCCCTGCGTCGAAGTCGGTTGGCGCCTAGCCCGTGCCCATTGGGGCAAAGGCTACGCCACTGAAGCCGCGCGAGAAGCGCTCCGAATAGGCTTTGCCCTCCACAACCTCAGCGAAATCGTTTCGTTCACGGTGCCGCAGAACGTTCGCTCGCAGGCCGTCATGCAGAAGCTCGGCATGAGACACGACCCGGCGGACGACTTCGAACATCCGCGCCTACCCAAAGGTCATCGTCTTCGCAGCCACGTCCTTTACCGCATGTCGAACGACGGCGGGGCGGCTAACGCTTGATCCCATAGCGGAGAAAGCGGCGCTGCATCCAGCACACGGCGGCGAGATCGAACAAGCCCACAAACAGCCGATTGGCGACGCCATACTTTGATTCGCCGTAACGACGCGCTCGGTGCGTCACGTCTACTTCGACAAGTCGCGCCCCTTCCATGGCGAGAAGCGTGGGAAGGAATCGGTGCATGCCGCGGTACAGCTTGATCTTTCGCAAGTACGACGTGCGCATCACGCGAAGCGAGCAGCCCACATCGCTCACCGAAGCACCCGTCGCCCAATTGCGCACGCCATTGGCGATCTTCGATGACACACGCTTGGTCAACGAATCGCAACGAGAAGCTCGCACGCCGTTCACAACGTCCGCATGCGCGAGCAGTGGAAGCAACTTTGATAGATCCGCCGGGTCGTTTTGAAGATCTGCGTCGAGGGTGGCGGTGTACGCTCCGCGGGCGGCTCGAAACCCCGCGTCGAACGCAGTGCTCTGACCGTGATTCGCGTCCAGCCGGATGACACGAACCCGCGTGTCTTTGATCTCGAACGCGTGCAACAGCGCCACGCTGCTGTCCTCGCTTCCGTCGTCAACGAAGATGATCTCGCAGCTCATGTTGATGTCGCCTAGTGCGCCGATCAATTCGCCATAAAGAAGGTCGAGGGATGCCTCTTCGTTAAAGACGGGGATCACGATCGAGAGCACGGGGTCGCGCAGCGATTCACGCGCGATGGCGTTCAAGCGGTCTTCCGCAAAGGCCTCTTCTTCGAACTTAGATACAAGTTCAGACACAAGTTCAGACGCAAGCGCAGGTTCAGGCCTCTCTACATAGGACAAACCAGTTCCCCGTATCCTTTCCGTCGCGTGACGCCGAACCGATGGTGACGTGTTCGGAGACGCGCCTCAGCGTGTCGACCATAAAGCCATAAACGATGCGACCGAGTCCGCGTTCGTTTGAGCGAATTTCGGGCCAACCTTCTGGATGGCAATCGGGGACACGCCGATAGTCCACCAACACCTCACCTCTCTTTTCGTCTTCGATCGCAACGTAATAGCCTGGACCCGTGATCGGCGACATCGTCTGGAAATTGAAGCCCATCAGTTCAACCGGTGCGCTCGGATCTTGTCCCGGCGCGCGAGAAAACCGCTTCTCAAATTGAGAGAAAAACGGCAGCGAGTTTTTCCCGTAGTGACGAACCACGCCGAGGTCTGGAACATCGCCTGCAACCAGCTCGATCAAGCGAACCGGCGCGAAACCTTCGGCCGCATCGTAAAGCTTGCGTTGTTCCTTGGCGCCGATCGCCCGAATTGCAGTAACGCGGTCTTCGTGTGAAAGACCATCGAGAAACTGGGCAACGTCGACGTTCTTGATCGTGCTCTCTCGCAGTCGGCCGACAAGTTCGGAGCCGGCGTTTTCGTTCTTCGTGCTGGACATGAGGCACCTCCCTGGGAATCAGGGTACCGTGATCGAACTGAAATTGAAGCGCCGCTTTCGCGCATTTCCGCGACGATTCTAATTCTCGCGCTTCTCCATCGACAGCCACTCGGGACGCGTTCAGTTGGACGAAACCACCGCTACAACGTCACCCCGCCCTGCCATCTACCCCGCCCTGCTGTGGTTGATGGCCGCGTCGGCGCTTGTCTTCTTCGTGCGCCTCGACGCGACGGGCCTGTGGGCGCCTGACGAACCGCGCTTCGCCCAGGTGGCCGAGGAGATGCGCACACTACCGAGCGGCGCGGTCGACCTCGTGGTGCTGCGGCTCAACGGCGAACCCTATACCCAAAAGCCACCGCTTTATTACTGGCTCGCGGCGGCGTTCGGCTCTGCCAGCGGACATGTTGGGGAAATCGCCGCACGCCTTCCCTCCGTACTCGCGGGCCTCGCGTGTATCTGGCTCACTTTTCAGTTTGCTTTACGACTGACGCGACGTCCCGCCGCCGCTGTACTCAGCGCCGCCATGCTCGTCACGGTTTTTCGGTTCGTGCACCTTACCCGGCGCGCAGGTCTAGACGTGCTGCTGACGTGTTTCATCTTGGTCGCGCTGCTCGCGCTCTATGAGTTGCGGGACGCCAAGCGCGACCGCAGTCGTTGGTTCTACGCCCTTCACGTTTCACTCGGCCTCGCGGTCCTGACCAAAGGGCCGGTTGGGCTGCTCCCGATCCCAGCCTTCGCAGTCTTGCTATTTTGGCAGGGAAACCTGCGCGGCTTTCGCAATGTGTTTCCCTGGTGGAGCTTCGCGCTTTCGATCGGTCCGGCGCTGGCTTGGATCGCGACCGCCGTCGCGCTAACGCCCACAGGCTTCTTCGAAGCGGCGGTCGTTGACAACCTCTTCGGTCGCTTCTTTACGGGGACATCTCACATCCGACCGTGGACCTACTACTTCGTTCACTTCCCGCTTGAATTCCTTCCGTGGACGCTCGTCTGGCCCCTGGCCGGGATCCACTACGTCCGCACGAATAGAGAACGTCCAGAGTCCGACCAACACACAGGCACACGTTTACTCGTGGTGTGGATCGCGTTCTGCTTTGTGTTCTTCACGATCTCTGCCGGCAAGCGCGGCCTCTACTTGTTGCCCACATATCCCGCGCTCGCGATCCTATGTGGAACGGCGCTCGAGACGTGGCTACGCGAACGAAAGAGTTTTTCCCAAGGTGTCTGGTCAGTGCTCGCCGTCGCCGCTTGTACGATCGCTGGGCTCGGCGCCGCCATCGTTGTAGGAGATGGCTTGTCACTTCGCGCGTATCCGGGCTTCGAATTGCCCATCTTGCTGGGGGCGAGTTTGATCGCGATCGCGGTTGGAAGCGTCGCCGCGATCCAGTTTCTCAGAAGCAGACGCGCTCCCCTCATTCAGCAGTTCATCGTGCCGTTGGTCGCAGTTTACCTCGTAGAAGGCACCGTGTTCGCGATCGCATATCCGGCGTTCGACCCAGAGAAATCTCCTGCTCCGATCGCTCGTGCGGCCGCCGAGCACACAACCCACGGCGCACCGATCGGCATATTTGATCACCCCGCTATGGCGGGTGGCGTCGCGTATTATTCTGGCCACCGAGTTGTGAACGTTCGCGATCAAGACAGCTTGGACGCATTCTTTGCGGCGGGTGGGCGCAACATCATCGTCATGGAATCAAAACTCAGACAGGTACCCCGAGCGAAGATGTTTTCGATTCTCGAGGGCAGCCGCAGTGGTTCGCGGCGGCTTCTCATCATCGCGCCAAAGGCTTCGAACGGTCCCGCTAAGAGAACATGAATTCGTGGGCTAGAGCCTGAAAATTCATTCAATTCTTCAATATTTACGCAAACTTCGATGCACGACCTCGCGTGCGATTGACCTGTCGGAGATAGGCGATCTCGGCTAGCCTAGTGCGTCGAGATCCGGCGGAGATCGACGCGATCCTTCCAGCAGCCACACTCAGCGTCGGGCCAAAACTAGGCCCATCCTGAGTCGCGCGGGAAGCAGCCGGTTGCTCGGATGCCCAGGGACGATGGCCAAGCCAACGTCTCCGGGCGAATCAAACGTTGAAGCGGACATTGAAATATGATGCCGAAGCTGCGGGACCGGAACGGAGCCACTTCGAGGCTTCGAAAACATGCGTTGGTCCGACATCAGAAAAGCATCGGTGCCCTATTCGCGGGCGATCGGCGGCGACTCAACTAAGCGGCGAACGAAATTGGAGAGAGGGAAACAAGATGGGTGAAACAGCAACACTGACATTCGGCGACCAGACGATCGAGCTGCCCGTGATCGTCGGCTCCGAGGGAGAACAAGCAGTCGACATCACGCAACTTCGGTCGAAGACGGGCCTCATCACCCTCGACCCCGGCTACGCGAACACCGGCTCGACGAAGAGCGACATTACATTCATCGACGGCGACAAAGGCATTTTGCGCTATCGCGGCGTTCCGATTGAACAACTCGCTGCGCAGAGTACGTTTCTCGAAGTCTCCTATCTCCTCGTCGAAGGCCACCTGCCCAATGCCGCTGAACTCGCGGCATTCGAGTCGGCGATTCAACAACACACCATGCTCCACGAAGACATGAAACGGTTCTACGGCGCATTCCCCAAAGACGCACACCCAATGGCGGCTTGCTCGGCTTCGGTGGGCGCACTTTCAACCTTTTACCCCGACTCCCTCGACCCGCGTGACCACCGGCAAGTCGAAGTCTCGATCCAACGTCTCCTCGCCAAGATGCCGACCCTTGCCGCATACGCGTACAAGCATTCGATCGGCCAGCCGTTCATGTACCCGCGCAACGACCTGAGCTACGTCGGCAACTTCATGCACATGATGTTTGGCAACCCGTGTGAAGACTACGAGCCCGACCCGGTGATCGAAAAAGCCCTAGACCTACTTTTGATCTTGCATGCCGAACACGAGCAGAACTGTTCAACGAGCTGTGTGCGGCTTGTTGGGTCTTCAATGGTCAATCTCTTTGGGGCGATCGCAGCAGGCATCAACGCGCTTTGGGGCCCACTCCATGGCGGCGCCAACCAAGCCGTGATCGAAATGCTCGCGGAGATTCGCGACGAAGGCATGTCGGCCCGCGATTTTGTCGAGCGCGCCAAGAATCAAGACGACACGTCGCGCCTGATGGGCTTCGGCCACCGCGTTTACAAGAACTTCGATCCGCGCGCGAAGATCATCAAGACCGCATGCTTTGAAGTGCTCGAAAGCATGGGCGTCCACAGCAAGCTGCTTGAAATTGCGGTCGAACTGGAAGAGATCGCACTAAAGGACCCCTACTTCGTTGAGCGCAAGCTCTACCCGAACGTCGACTTCTACTCGGGCGTGATCTACAACGCGATCGGGACCCCGTCGAACATGTTTACGGCACTGTTCGCAATGGGACGTTTGCCCGGATGGATCGCACAGTGGCAAGAGCTCCACGAATCGCCCGACTTCAAGATCGCCCGCCCTCGGCAGATCTACACGGGCGAGATCGAGCGCGCATACGTTCCGATCGAAAAGCGATAGGGCGCCAGCACGATGACGCGAACCCCGTCGCGTCACGGCTTGGCGCGATGACGGCCCAGTGGCTCAACGGTCGCTTGGTCGACGAATCGGATGCTGTGGTTGGGGCTCCGCTCGAAGCGCTGCGATCGTCGGTGCCTACGTGCATCACCACCGCACGCGTCACTGCGGGAGAGGCCCTGCACGCGCACCACCACGTCCGCAGGCTCGCGCGTGACAGCGCCGCCTTGGGGCTCGGGGCATTTGATAAGAGCCTCGTCATCGACGCCTTCAAACAGCTGGGCGAAGCCGTCTTCGGCATTGGAACCGGCATTGTACGCATCGAAGCATTGCCCGCGCATTCGGGCGACGGCGTCCAGCTGCACGCCACGACGCGTCCCCTTGGCGATGAATCAAACCACTGGGCTGCACGAACAGCGCCCATGGTGCATCCAGGGCCGCAGGCGTTCCCGGGCGCGAAGCTTGGCCACTGCACGGTGTACGAAGACGCCCGCGCCTACAAGCGAAGCACAAGCATGAACGAAGTGCTGTTGTTCAATTCGGCCGGACGACTCGTTGAAGGTTCTGTCTCGAACATTCTTGTTGTTCGCCAAGACGGGTCACTCACTACGCCCGACATTGCATTGGGCGCAGTCGCGGGGATTGCACTCAAAATCATTCAAGACCGCACGTCTGAACTTTGCGTATCCGCGATCGATCGCGGGGACGTTGAAAGCGCCGACGAGATCATTGTGGTCAATGCGGTACGAGGGGCTCGTCCGATTGTACACCTTGACGACAAGCAAGTTGGATCCGGTGCGGCGGGGCCATGGGCACGACGACTCGATGCGCTGCTGCTTACTTCAGCGTTTCGCAACGCTGAGATCGGACCCAAGGCGGGTAGCAGGCGACCGAAGGGTTTATGACTTGGATTCTAGTGCAGCATGGGGCTGGGGAAGATTTCCGCCAGCACGGACTTGCTCTGCACGTTCTCGCTGCCACCCGGGATCGAAATGGAATTGATCGCAAAGTTCGGTGCTTTGGCTGCGGGAAACTCTTCGATGAACTCGTCGAGCAGACGATTGAAAACCGACTGCCAACCATCCATGTCGACATCGGCGAGATGGATGACCGCACGTTCGCGGGTCATTCGATAGATCCCATCTTCGACGCGCAATGCACTGCGGAGAAACTCCACGAACTCGGGAAACAGGCGGTCCCCCGTCTCGCTCGACATTCCAACAACCACCGAACTGATGTTGTGGGACTGCGCGAGCTCCGCCACGCGGGCGATGAGCGAGCTGAGTTTACGAGGGTCGTCTACGGTTGAGTTGGACATAGCTTGTGAGGTCATTGTACTGGGCTTATCGACCCCGGGCCCCCCGATCTGAAGGATTGCGAGAAGAGTTCTCGCACGGATTGATTAAAATTTGCGTCCACGCCCACCGGGGAATCGTTGCGCGACCCCATCACGAAATCCCCATGGGGACTGGGCGCTTACGCCGGCAGCGCCACCTAGGCCGGGGTGCTACCTAGTCGCACTTTCCAACACCGATCTCAGCAAAAGCAATCAAGGGGCACCAGGAATGCGGGCGTATCAGATCTTCGGAGCGATGAGTGCCGAGCACGCGGAGGCCTTCTTTCGCGAAATCGCCGAAAAATCGCCGGGAAGTTTTACCCAGGCTGTGTACGCCGCCGCCGCGGCGTTCAAGAGTCGACCTAAATTTGTGATCAAGCAGCCCTTCGCCAGTCGCGCATCCCTGGTCCGGCGCGCAATGTCTCGCACCGGGGCGAACGACGTCGCCGAAGAAATGCTCGCGATCTACTTCCTCGAATGCAAAAGAGACATGCTCGTGGAATGGCTAGATACCCTTGGAGTGCAGCACGAAGAAGGCAGTCTCAAAGAAGAAAACCCGACCGAGCCCGACGCTGAAAAATTGCAGCTCACGATCAAAGAGTTCTGTGGCAAAGACGACGACCTCGACCGCGCGCTTCTACTCAAGGGCTTTGCCGCTCAGGACGCCATCAACTGGCCGCTGCTCGACGCCCACATCGAGTCA
>Ga0302118_10002069_pt1 | contig 10009 bp, 7 predicted proteins | sample AG5_331_MG_FD_203126 | JGI IMG/M metagenome (GOLD analysis project Ga0302118, IMG submission 203126) | Marine microbial communities from Western Arctic Ocean, Canada - AG5_33.1 | ecosystem: Environmental > Aquatic > Marine > Oceanic | place: Canada: Western Arctic Ocean | collected 2017-10-01 | reverse complement strand
CGTTGCCGGTGAGCGAGTGAGTCTCGGATTCGAAGCGCCAGATGCAATTTTTTCTGACTACACTGATGCGTTCTTTTTCCCCGAGCAGCGCCGCATAGTCAAACCCGGCCCGCTTCGAGATGTGAGTATTGCGGGAAACCTGCTGCAGATAACCCACCAACAGCCAAGACGCATGTTGGAAGACCTCACTGCGGTTTACGGAGTTCTTGTTCTAGAAAATGAACAAGGAGAACGCACTGCTTATGATTTCCAGAATCCAGCGGCCGATGCGAACCTAACGACTATCGTACCTCTTGCCGCTGCGAATAATTCAGGCAGTGACGATGGCGGCGGACTACTGCTGTATATGTTATTCGCACTAATGGGCGGTTTTATACTGAATCTGATGCCCTGCGTTTTTCCAGTTCTATCGATGAAAGCACTTAGCTTCGCTAAAAATGCTGGCGAATCCGTGCATAAACAACGCATGGATGGCCTCGCTTATACCGTTGGCGTGATTGCAGCCTTCGTAGCCCTAGCAACAGTTCTCATCGTGCTACGCGCGGGTGGCGAACGCATTGGTTGGGCGTTCCAGTTTCAACAGCCTTGGTTTCTCGCATTTATTGTGTATGTGTTCTTCATGATGGCGCTTAGCCTTTCTGGTGTATTTGAGATCGGTACGGGCCTCATGGGCGCCGGTGGCAGCCTAGCGCAGAAGAAGGGCTACAAGGGCTCGTTCTTCACAGGTGTACTAGCAACGACTGTGGCGACGCCTTGCACCGCGCCGTTTATGGGTCCGGCACTCGGCTTCGCACTAACCCAGTCTTGGGTGGTTGCGATGATGGTATTTGTATCGTTAGGTCTAGGCATGGCACTACCAATTCTTGTACTTTCCTATATGCCGTCCCTGACGAAGTACATGCCGAAGCCAGGCGTATGGATGGAAACGTTCAAGCAGTTCATGGCATTCCCTCTGTATCTCTCAGCCCTGTTCTTCCTCTGGGTGCTGGGTAATCAGGTAGGCGTTATGGGAATGTCACTGGTGCTTGGTGTGTGTATCTTGCTCGCCTTCGCAGCCTGGATGTATCAGCGCCGCTTTTCTATGGGCCCGATACTGCGCACGGTTAACTATGCAGTGGGCGCTACGGCGCTAATAGCCGCCATCTATCTGATGCAGACGCCTTTCCTGCAGACAGTCTCAATGGTACAAACAGCGAGTGTGGATGCGGATGGCAACTCTACGCAGAACTACGAAGTCTTCAGCACTGCCCGTCTAGATGAAATACAGGCCGAGGGTCGTCCTGTGTTCGTCAATATGACAGCCGCATGGTGCATTACTTGTCTCGCCAACGAGCAGACTACCCTCAGCACTGAGCGCGTCGAGCAGGCACTGCTAGACAATGACATCACCTACATGAAGGGCGACTGGACGAACGAGGATCCGGAGATCACCGCGGTTCTTGAGCGTTTTAATCGTCCTTCAGTGCCGCTGTATGTCCTTTATCCAGGAGACAGCAGCAAGGAACCGATCATTCTTCCGCAGATTCTTACGCCGGGTATGGTCGCTGACATCTTTGCAAGCATTTAGGGAGACTCCCTAGTTAGTTAATTCGGTACGTTTCGTAAGGCATGCATCGCTCACTTGATTCAATTTCAAATTGAGTGATAATCGCCTTATTGATTTCTCCCTCTAGCCCAACACACCTGCTATGCGAATTTCGCTGCGTTTACTAATTGCTCTAAGCCTGTCAATGATCTCGAATTTCGCGGTTGCCGCAGAGGAAATTGACGCGGCCAGCAAATACTCGGCGGCACACGCTGCTGCCAATAAACTAGCGCGGTTGCATAGCCTGCTCATCAGTCAGGGCGAAGATCTAGTCTTCGAGCAGTATTACAACTCACGAGACCCATCGCGCCCAGCAAACATGAAGTCGGCCTCCAAGAGCGTTATCTCGGCGTTGGTAGGAATTGCTATCGACAGGGGAATCATCGATTCAGTAGATGTGAAAGTGGCGGAGTATTTTCCAGAACTAATCGCCGGGAGTGATGACGCCCGGAAGCAGCAGATCACAATAGAGAATCTGCTCACGATGCAATCGGGCCTGGAGACGACGAGCAATAGAAACTATGGCAAGTGGGTTCTCAGTGATAATTGGGTAGAGTTCGCTCTCAATCAGCCGCTGGTGGCGGAACCTGGAACTCGAATGCTCTATAGCACGGGTAGTACCCATCTCTTGTCGGCTATTGTCACCCAAGCCAGTGGCATGAGTACTAAACAGTTCGCGCAAGAAAACCTAAGTGCTCGACTCGGTTTCTCCATGTCCTATTGGTCGCAGGATCCGCAAGGAATCTATTTCGGCGGCAACGATATGGAGATGACACCACGGCAGATGCTGGAATTTGGCCGCTTGTATTTAAATGAAGGGATCAAAGATAACGAACAGGTAATCTCCAAGGCGTGGGTAGAGGAATCCCACAAACCACGCGCAAGATCGCCGCGAGGGCAGGGCCGTTTTTACGGTTACGGTTGGTGGCTGAGAGATCTCGCCGGCATGCAGATCCCTGTTGCCTGGGGCTATGGTGGGCAGCTCATCTTCGTGGTGAAGGAATTAGACCTGGTCGTCGTTGCTACATCGGAAAGTACGCCAGGCCCGGCTAGGAGAGGGCACCTAGGCAGCCTCTATGAACTAGTCGAAGAACATGTGCTGTTGCCTGCTAGAGTCCAACAGCTAGACAGGCTCTAAGCACGCTCTTCCCGGCGATCGAATACACGTAAAATCTAACTGCAGCAACAAGCAGTTATTAGCTCTCTAGAAGAAAAGTACTCAGTGAAAATCAACGTGTATCAGGTTGATGCTTTTGCCAATAAACCCTTTGAAGGCAATCCGGCAGCTATCTGCCCGCTAGAGGAGTGGCTACCCGAGCAGGCTATGCAGGCGCTGGCTGCCGAAAATAACTTATCGGAAACGGCATTCTTTGTTCCTGATGGCGATGGTTTGCACTGCGTTGGTTTACGCCAGCAATCGAAGTAGATCTGTGCGGTCACGCGACTCTCGCCGCAGCCTACGTCCTGTTCGAAGAATTAGACTATCAATCAGAAGAGATTCGTTTTAGCACGAAGTCTGGAACACTGAGTGTGGTGCGTAATGGTGATTCCCTTAGAATGGATTTTCCTGCGCAGCAACCACTTCCTTTCGAGTTGCCGGTGCAGTTGGTTGAGGCGTTTGCGACGACTCCGGAAGACTGCTTGAAGTTTGACGACATTATTGCTGTTTTTTCATCGGAGGAAATGGTGCGAAACGCCGATCCCAATATGTCGTTATTGGCACAGCTGGACTGCCGGGGAATCATCACCACTGCCGAGTCTGCGGAGTATGATTTCATCGCAAGGTGGTTCGGTCCCAGAACGGGAATAAAAGAAGATCCTGTTACTGGCTCCGCGTTTACGCAGCTTGTGCCTTACTGGGCGAGTCGCCTTGGCAAAACTGAATTCCGAGTGAAGCAAGTTTCCCAGCGCGGCGGTGAGTTGACTTGTGAGCTAGTGGGAAATCGAGTATTGATCTCTGGCAGGGCAGTTCTGTTCATGCGCGGCGTTATCGAAATAGAATTTTAGTTGATTCGATAGGGCATGACTACCTCGCTAGATCGCGGGGTAGTATTCGATTTTTAGTTTGTTCATTTCGATCACATCGCCATTCTTAAGTGGCAGATTTGTAATCTGCCGTCCATTTACATAGGCGCCGTTAGTACTGTCTAAGTCTTCTAAAAAAGAATTGTCAAAAATGGTGAGAAGTTTTGCGTGGTGACCATTGACGGCAAGGTTGTCGATGCGAATGTCATTATCATCCTTGGGGCCGATAGTCATAATCTCTTTATCGAGAACGAAATCGTCCAACCGATTTGAGTTAAAACTGAATTATAATTTGTCTGGTATGATGATTCTTATATTCTTGTATTCTTGCGTTCACTCTTCTGTTAGGTCTGCATAAGAATGACAGAAATATTGTCTTTGCCGCCATTCTGGTTTGCTAGTGCAATCAACTTCTTAGCGGCCAAATCTAGGTCGGCAATGTTCTCATTGATCGTTTCAGCTATCTGCCAATCAGAAACCATATCGGTCAAACCATCGGAACAAAGCAGCAATAGATCGTAGGGCAACAGCGGTACTTCTGCTGTGTCTACATCAACGTCTGACTTCGTTCCCATTGATCTGGTGACTACGTGCCTGACGTTTGCTCCGCGCGCTTCTCTCTCGGTATAGAAGCCGCGATCGATTAGATCTTGAATCAAGCTGTGATCCTTGGTTAGGCGTTTCACTTCTCGGTTGCGGTAGAGATAGAGCCTAGAGTCGCCTACATGGCCTACGTAGATCTGAGACCCAACGACCAGTGTGGCAACTATTGTCGTGCCCATGCCCATATAGGCTTCTTCCTCTTGCTGGGCGCGGAATATCTCTGTATTGCTTGAAGAAATTGTATTGGAGATAAATTCCAATAACTGAGAACCAGTTATCGATACAGAAGTTTCCTGCAAAACGAGTTTTTGCAGCTTGTCTAGCACAAATTTGACGGTCATATGGGCTGCGACCTCTCCGGCCTTGTGCCCGCCCATGCCATCGGCGAGAACCGCTATGCCAAGCCCCTGGTCGAAGCCGATATGATCCTGGTTATAATCTCGGCGCCTTCCCGTATCTGTATATCCAGCAATTTTGAGTCGTGTCTGTGCCTCGGGCATCAATTTGTCCTGAGTTCTGCAATCCGGTTAATCAGCATATTGTAAGCTTTTGGTAGGCTCTGGTTGATCTTTTCCTGCCCATCAAAAGAGTAAGATATTGTACAAAAATCAGTAACAACAGTCCGAATAAAAACCCAATTCGGGCACTTATCGGCGATTTATACTGCTTTTCAGATGTTGAAGGCGTAGCTTTTTGCGTGTCGGCCATACGTCTTTTTCTATTCCGGCCCTTTCGTTTGCGCGAAGGGCCTTCGTCCTAGGAGGTTTTGTGATGCTTGTTCTGGATATGTTGTCAAAATAATTCGACAGCTCTCTGTAAATTGTCGCCTTTTCGATTCTCTGGAATAGTCGATATCATGTTCGCGATGAGCTATTGGATGTCATCAGGGAACTTAGTAAAGGATTTTCTAACGACAAAACTGGTGCCTCTCCTCTTTATCGCGGCTCATGTCATTTATTAAGATTTTGATCGTTACCGGTCTCTGGAGGGCTCTTGAATGCCTCTATAGACATATGCCATAACGGCTTCGCCGATTTTCAGTAGCTTTGAATACCCATCTAATCACACCAATTTTCCTACTTTTTCTGACTACATGCACTTGATTGCTGTGTGATCTTTAGCCTAATGAGGGTGGGGTCATGAAAATGTGATATTCTTCGCAAAATCACGGTGTTAGAAAGCCAGTCCGAGACCGCGTGCAAGGAATCTACTTCAGATGAAAATGCCAAGTTTTGCTATTTCCACCTTCGCTGTCGTTCTGGTCCTGTACCTCCTGATCGTTGGGGAGGCATTGTTGCTCCCGCTCGTTATCGCCATTGCTCTATGGTATTTGATTAACACCCTCGCGGCGGTATTCGTGAAAATCCAAATTGGTCAGTTTCAGTTCCCTAGTATTGTTTGCCGCCTGGCATCCATATTCACATTCGTTTTGCTCATCTGGGGCCTGATAAATTTCTTAGGTGGCCGCGCGGATGAAGTGATGCAGGTCATTCCCATTTATCAGGAAAACCTCACAGAGCGTTTCCAGAATCTTCCGCTCGTTGTCGTGTCTATTTTTCAAGATCAATTGATCACAGACTGGATAAATCTGCCTGCTTACGCGACATCTGTAGCTTCATCTTTCGCCGGTATTTTGGCGAGTGGCGGCCTGATCATGATCTACGTTCTATTTTTGTTCCTTGAGCAGGGCAATGTCGATAAGAAGATCGCGGCGCTATTCAGTACTTCTGGGTCGGAAAATGACGTTCGCAAGATTATCAGCAGGATCCGCAATGACATTCAGAAATACATCAGCATCAAGATGTTCACCAGTTCCATGACTGGCTTGCTTAGCTATACTTTCCTACGCATCGTGGAAGTCGATTTCGCCGGAGTTTGGGGCCTGCTTATCTTCTTGTTAAATTTTATCCCGACTGTCGGCTCTATAATCGCCACTATCTTTCCTGCGATGATCGCGCTTGCGCAATCCGACGGCTACACCTTATTCATTTTGGTTCTGGCAGGTATCGGTGTGCTGCAGATCTGTATCGGCAATATTCTCGAGCCACGGCTAATGGGAAACTCGTTTAACCTAAGTCCAATTGTGATCCTGCTCAATCTGGGACTGTGGCAGTACATTTGGGGCATTCCCGGTATGTTTCTCTGTGTTCCTTTCCTAATTATCCTAACGATTATTCTTAGTCACTTTCCGCGAACCCGTCCAATTGCGATTATTCTTTCCAGTGACGGTAGGTTGCGCGTTCCCGAAGACGCTGTGTTCGAGCAATTTAATAGGGGTCCTGGCGGCACTGATCTATTGCCTCCTAGTCAGGATAGCGACAAAGACTGAGTTCTAACGCGGCTTCAAAATACTTGCTTCTGCGAAAAAACCCTGCAATATCCGCGTATTACGCGCTATAATCCTCTGCTTTTTTACACTTAGCTTGCCTCTCGTGGGGCTCGACTCGAAATTCAGATTCAACTAATAGATTTAACGATGAGATTCAACGATGACTAGCGCAGAGATTAGACAGCAGTTTTTGGACTTTTTTGCCAGCAGGGGACATCAAATTGTTCCTAGCAGCTCGCTCGTGCCCGGCAATGATCCAACTCTGTTGTTTACCAATGCAGGAATGGTGCAATTTAAGGACACTTTCCTCGGTGATGAGCAGCGCGACTACAATCGTGCGACTAGTTCACAGCGCTGCGTCCGCGCAGGCGGTAAGCATAATGATTTGGAAAACGTGGGCTACACAGCTAGGCATCACACATTTTTCGAGATGCTGGGCAATTTCTCCTTCGGTGACTACTTCAAGCGTGACGCCATTAAATATGCTTGGGAATTCCTAACAGTCGAATTGGGGCTACCGGCAGAGAAACTTTGGATTACCGTATTTGCAGACGATGCCGAGGCGGAAGCAATCTGGCTAGAGGAAATAAAGATCGACCCGAGTCGGTTTTCGCGTCTAGGTGAGAAAGACAATTTTTGGTCAATGGGCGATACCGGTCCCTGTGGTCCCTGTTCGGAAATATTTTACGACCACGGCGATGACGTGCCTGGTGGCCCGCCAGGAAGTCCCGACGAAGAAGGCGATCGCTACATAGAGATCTGGAATCTCGTTTTCATGCAGTACGAGAGAAAGGCGGATGGTTCTATGATCCCGCTACCCAAGCCTTCTGTTGACACAGGGGCGGGTCTCGAACGCGTAGCAGCTGTTATGCAGAATGTGCGCAGTAACTATGAGATCGATCTCTTTCAGGATTTACTAAAAGCGATCTCTATAATCACTGGTGTGATCGATCTCAATAATAATTCTCTAAAAGTTATAGCAGACCATATACGGTCTTGTTCATTCTTAATTGCGGATGGCATTCTTCCTTCAAACGAGGGAAGAGGTTATGTGCTGCGCAGAATTATTCGACGTGCTGTCCGACACGGGTACCAGCTCGGCGTGAAAGATGTCTTCTTCTATAGGATCGTTGCCGCTCTGGTTGAAGTCATGGGAGAGGCCTACCCCGAGCTTGCGCAGAAGCAGCAGATTATCGAGAAGACTCTGAAAGCAGAAGAAGAACAATTTGCGCGCACCTTAGAAAATGGCATGTCCATTCTAGAGAAGGCGATAGCGGAATTAGATGGAAAAACCATTCCCGGCGAGACAGTATTTCGCCTTTACGATACCTATGGCTTTCCTGTAGATCTTACAGCGGATGTCGCACGAGAACATGATCTATCACTCGACATGGATGGCTTTGAGGCGGCCATGTCAGTGCAGAAAGAGCAGGCCCGCGCGGCGAGTAATTTTGGCTCAGTAGCGAAACTTGAGATTGCCAGCAGTGAGGCTACAGATTTTGTTGGTTATGAAAAACTGCAGGGGACATCGAAGCTGCTAGCCATTTTCGCCGACTCGAAACAGATAGAGCGCGCGAGCGAAGGCGATGAGGTGCTATTGGTTCTCGATAGTACTCCGTTCTATGGAGAGTCCGGTGGTCAGGTTGGCGACACCGGTATGCTCACGAGTGAAAATGCCTCGTTCGAAGTGTTGGATACGCAGAAGCAAGGCGATGCTTTCGTGCATAGAGGCGTACTACGCAGCGGTGCACTGCGCGTGGGCGAACAGCTTATGGCATCAGTGGCTGCTCAGGCGCGTGCTGCGATTACCTTGAACCACAGCGCCACGCATCTGATGAACGCGGCGCTAAGAAGCGTACTTGGCGAACATGTTCTGCAAAAGGGCTCGCTCGTCGATGCCGATCGGCTGCGCTTCGATTTCTCACATACCGCACCGGTATCGAATGAAGAGCTGAAAAACATCGAGAATCAAGTTAACGAAGAGATATTAAAAAACTCATCTGTGGGTAAGGAAGTTTTGCCTATCGAGAAGGCGCAAGAGAAGGGTGCGCTGGCACTGTTCGGCGAGAAGTACTCAGATGAAGTACGAGTCGTCACCATGGGGGGCGACTATTCGGTTGAATTCTGCGGCGGCACGCATGTGCAACGCACCGGTGATATTGGCCTGTTCAAGATCGTTTCTGAGACAGGCATCTCCTCCGGGGTACGCCGCGTAGAGGCTTTTACCGGCAGAGGCGCACTAGCACTCATCGAGAGAGAAGAGCAGACGTTGAGAAAGGTTTGTGAAATCGTAAAGTCGAATAGCGACGACGTGCTCGACAAGGTCCAGCAGCTAGCAAACAATACCAAGGCCTTGGAGAAACAGCTCGAGCAAATGAAGTCGAAGATGGCATCGAGTGCGGGTAGTGACCTTGCTTCTCAGGCAGAGGAAATCGCCGGCATTATGGTGTTAGTCGCTGTGGTGGAGGGTTTTAATCCGAAGACACTGCGTGACACGGCAGACCAATTAAAGAACAAGCTGGGTAGCGCTGTTGTTGTCTTGATGTCTGGGGCAGAAGGCAAGGTGAGTATCGTTGCTGGCGTTAGCAAAGACGTAGTAGGTAAAGTAAAGGCTGGCGACTTGGCGAACATGGTTGCCGTTCAGGTTGGCGGTAAGGGCGGAGGTCGTTCCGACATGGCTATGGCTGGCGGTAGTGATGTTTCGGCTATGCCGTCGGCTGCGGCGAGCGTTAAACCTTGGCTAGAAGAAAGATTGTAGGACCGCGCGTTGGGTGTTGAAGCTTCGTGTGTGGAAGAGTATAGGAAAGGAATTGGAATAGTTTGTTATGGCATTGATTGTTCAAAAATTTGGCGGCACGTCCGTAGGCTCTGTCGAGCGGATCGAAGCCGTGGCAGACAAGATCGTTGGCTTTCGCGAACGTGGCGACGATGTCGTGGTTGTTGTTTCTGCAATGAGCGGAGAAACTAATCGCCTAATGGCGCTGGCTAAAGACATCATGGACTATCCGACTCCGCGAGAGATGGATGTACTGCTGTCTACCGGCGAGCAGGTCACTATCGCCCTGTTGAGCATGGCGTTGGAAAAGCGTGGCTTTAGCGCGCGTTCTTTTACTGGCACTCAGGTAAAAATCTTAACCTGCAATACACATATGAAGGCGAGGATTCGTGAGATAGACGGTACGCGTATTCATGCACAATTAGAGCAGGGAAATGTTGTCGTAGTTGCCGGTTTTCAGGGCGCGGATGAGCACGGCAATATTACAACACTCGGCCGAGGTGGTTCAGATACCACCGCAGTAGCCCTAGCTGCAGCTTTGGAAGCGGACGAATGTCAGATATACACGGACGTAAAGGGTGTTTACACGACTGATCCGAGAGTTGTGGATGATGCTAGGTTGCTTAGTAGTATTACTTTCGAAGAGATGTTGGAACTCGCAAGCCTGGGTGCCAAAGTCCTACAGATTCGC
>Ga0302118_10002068_pt1 | contig 10011 bp, 6 predicted proteins | sample AG5_331_MG_FD_203126 | JGI IMG/M metagenome (GOLD analysis project Ga0302118, IMG submission 203126) | Marine microbial communities from Western Arctic Ocean, Canada - AG5_33.1 | ecosystem: Environmental > Aquatic > Marine > Oceanic | place: Canada: Western Arctic Ocean | collected 2017-10-01 | reverse complement strand
AGCTACAGGCTTTCTCGCCGCCGGGCCATGGGATTTCGTCGGTCAAGTCGAGACCAAGAGTCCCGTCCTCAGGAGAAGCGCCCGGGCTCTCGATCTGGACGACATGGTGACGCAGGTCATGACCGCCTCGACCGCCATGACGATCAACTGCGCAAGGTGTCACGACCACAAGTTGGATGGCATTCCTCAAGAGGATTACTACCGCCTCATGGCAGTTTTCGCCGGACTCAAGCGCGAGAAACGTAAAATTAGTGGGCCGGCTCTTAAGAAATTCAATGCGGAAAAGAAACGACTTGGCGATGCCATCGACAAGGCCCAGTTCGCGATTGGGGAACTGCAGGGTCAAGGGGTGGACTTGGCCGACCTGGTAGGTGGCGGCAACGGCTTTGGTTCCGGACGTAAAGGGATCGGCTTGGATGCACGCACGGGCAAGATGCAGGAAAGAAACTTCGGCGATCTAGGCAACGTCAAGCCCGGTAACTACGCCAAGTCCTCCTATGCTTTCATCGACGGCGTCTTCGTGCCGGCCGAGGGCGAGACCAAGATCAGCTCGACCAATCTCAAGGCAACCGACCTGCCTTCCAATGGCGGCAAGGCATGGGACATGATAAGGAACGGGCCCGTGGCCAGCCAGTTCTCCACCTCGTGGGGCGGCGTGGATTACAACAAGCCGGGACGTTCCATGATTGGCCTTCATGCCAACGCCGGCATCACCTTCGACCTCAGCGCCATCCGCGAGGCAACCGGCATTGAGGAAATGCGCTTCAACTCCGTCGCCGGCTACGGCGGGCGCACGACCACACCCAGCGCCGAGTTCCGGGTATTGTTGGACGGAAAGCTCATGGCCCACAAGCGACTCGGGCGTAATGATGCCGTGCCGATCGACTTCGAAATCTCCAACGACGCCCAGTTTCTCACCTTCATCTCCACCGATGGCGGTAATGACTACAGTCACGACCAGATCAGCTTCGGCGACCCTCGCCTTGCCCCAGCAAATCCATCGTCCCTTGAGGCGAAAGACCTCAAGCGACTAGAGGAACTTCGCAAAGAAAAGAGCAGACTGAATAAACAATTCGCCACCTTGGGAGAACCGCCCGAGTTTTACGGTGTGGTTTCCAAGAAGCCGCCCGTCGTGAAGGTACTCTACAGGGGCAACCCCGAAGCCCCGAAGGACGAGGTCACCCCCGGAACCCTGCGCTGGGTCGAGGCACTTGAACCCGACCTCGGCACGAACGAAACCCCGGAAACCGATCGCAGGGCCGCCCTCGCCCGTTGGATCACAAACTCTAAAAATCCACTCACACGACGGGTCATCGTAAACCGTCTCTGGCAATGGCATTTCGGTCAGGGTATCGTGGACACCCCGAGCGACTTCGGTTTTGGTGGAAGCACCCCTTCCCATCCCAAACTGCTCGACTGGCTGGCGGAGGAACTGCTCACCCAGAAGTGGTCGCTCAAGGCCATCCAGCGCATCATCCTCAACAGCTTCGCTTACCGACAAGTTTCCCACACCGTCCACGGGGCAAAGGACGATGCCGACAACCGCCTGTTGTGGCGACAAAACCCCCGACGACTCGACGCCGAGTCCATTCGAGACGCTGTCCTCGCCACCACCGGAAAACTCAATCTGCAAGCAGGTGGCCCCGGTTTCCGCGACTTCAAGTACATAGAGGCCTATGCACCTATCTACAAATACGTCACGCCGGATAAACCGGAACTTTGGCGGCGTAGCATCTACCGCTTCGTGGTCCGCACCACTCCACACGAGTTCCTTGCCATCTTGGACTGTCCCGACCCGGCCAACCTCACCCCAAAGCGCCTCACCACCACCACGCCCCTGCAGGCGCTCACCCTGAGCAACAACCCCTTCATGCTCAAGCAGGCCGGCTACTTTGCAGAACGCCTCAAGCAGGAAGCCGGTGACCATCCCACCGCCCAAGTCCGCCTCGGCTTTCCCCTCGCCTTCGGGCGATCCGCTTCAATCGAGGAACAGAAGGCCGCCGAGACTACCATCCGTAAAGAAGGACTCTTCGCCTTCTGCCACGTCCTGCTCAACGCCAATGAGTTCGTCTACCTCGACTGAGGTTCTTTAGGCAAGGAACTCCTTTTAGGGTGAATCCCTCAAGACCGAACCCATGAATTCCCAGACCCTTTCAACAAATGACTCCGGGTTTTCCCACGGCACCCTGTGCCCGGCCTTGGGAATGATCTGATGCTCGACCATCGGACAAGCTTTCGACAACTCTCTTCCAGCTTGCGTGTATTTCTCATCCCTTTGTCCGGAAATGAAAAGAAGGGGAGGCTTTTTAAGTTTCCGAAGTTCCGGCAACAAGTCTCGTTGGCGTCCTTTTGAAAAAACCTCGAACAAGTCACTTAACTTGTCGGGATTCCAATCGTTCAAATTTCGAGGGGCGGTATTGGGCATACCGCAAAAAACGGGAAGGGCATCCCATTCCTCCATCAAACTCTCGAGGCATTCAGATCGAAACCTTTCGGCCCATTGCCGATCTTTACGCAACTGAAGTCCTCTCTCCTCCGGGCTACTTAAGCCCGGATCCGCAGAGACAATGATTACACCGCTCCATAAATCCGGCCTCGCCAGACAGGCGTGCAAGGCAAGCCTTCCACCCAAAGAGTATCCAAGAAGAAAAGCTTTTCCATGGTAAGACTCCCTTTCCACTTGCTCGCAAAATTTCTGGGACCACTCATCAAACCCCAAATGGGCACCTTGATACAAGTCTTCGCAGTCAAACGATATCTCCGAGCCTAGCGACTTGAAGTTTCCTTCAAACGGTTTCCATACCAGATGGTCCTGAACGCTTCCGTGAAGGCAAAGGAGTTTCATTTCAATGACCGTTGTCTAATGGCGTCTTGAGTTGCAGCCCCCTCGTCTTTCGAGAGGTTCTTCCGCATGCGAAAATGCGGGAGCGTAACCTCGTTGAAGCGATCTCCCTCCGTTAGGTAGCCCATCTTCTCATAAAATCCCAGAGCGGTTTCACGGGCATGGAGGACCATCTCTTCATACCCATGATCCTTAGCGAAGGATTCGGCGTAACTTACCAATGCGCGAGCCACTCCCTCACGCCGACAGTCCTCGCGGACAGCCAGTTGGCGCATCTTGAGTTGCTTTTTGGACTGGGGCATTAGGACGAGACACGCAACTATTGCATTGTCGCGCCACGAGACCAAGTGAAACGAGTCTTTCTCATCGTCTAATTCCTCTCGACCGAGTTCAAGCCCGAGATGTGCTCGAAGAACCTCGGTTCGAAGAGCCACCGTCTCATCGTATTCCTTCGTACCGTACTGGGCTCGGGTAAGCATATCTTGGATTTCTGCGTTTTAAATGGTGAATGCCGAAGTTCAGGGACGGATATTTCGCTGAATGATTCGACAATTCAGCTCGGAATGGAATCGACAAACATGCATATCGAAAATGTTATCATTCCTATAGTATAGACCACTACTTAATGCGAATGAATTCAAATTTCTCGATTAGCTTTACCAAACAGTTAACTCATCTTCATGGAACTCTCTCCTGAAACCACTTGGAAGGAAACCCCTTGGGCTTGGGTCGGCGAGGAATCGCTGACTGACCACCGGACTTGCGGACGCCTCTGCGTGGCCACCTTGCTTCCCTTCCAGAATGGGCAACCCGACTGGACGGGTTTCGAACGCAGCATAAGATGGATGATAACCTGCGCCGAGCGCTTCGAGATCGAAATCGTCTTCGTCCTCAACGCCGACACCGGCTATATCTTCAACCTCTCAACGAAGCTTTACCGCGAGGTCATCCAGCGCTTCCGGAACCTATTTCCCGACCACAAGATCATTTGTGGAACCACAGCCCATGGTGCCGACGGGGAGACCTTCCAGGCAGACTGGTACCGCCCGCACTTGGAGATCGCTCAGGAATTTCAAAACGTCGAGGTCATGCTGATGACCTCCCGCCAGCTCAACGCCCTCGGGCCGGAGAAACGGCGGGACGCCTACTTCGCCATCCTCGAACACGTCGACGTTCCTGCCATTGTGCATGCCCTCGAGCCATCGTTCGTTCCATGGGCCACACCATACGAGCCTTGGCTACTGCGTGAACTGGCCAACCACGAGAAAGTGGTCGGCGGAAAAATCTCCACCTTGGAGGAACCCCATTTCCTGTACTGGACCGCAATGTGCCGCGACCTCGACCTGGACTTTGCCCCACACAGTGGCGATGATTACGGCATCGCCTCCGCCATTCGCATGGGCCAGCCCAGCCTAATTGGAGCGGGCGTATCGGCCTGCCCGTTGATTTGCGCCGCCAAGCGAATGTGGATCGAGGACGGGAACGGTCGCTTCGACACTAGGGCGTACAAGGTGTTCGAAGCCATCCAGTCGCTGGAGGACGCCGTGTTCCGGCTCGACGAGAACGGCAGCGCCGCCGCCTACAAACAAAGCACGGCGGCCGTGCTTGAGTTGCTGGGCTTGATCGACTCCCACGAAATTCACCCCGATTGCCCAGACCGTCGCCCGAGTGGCGAATTGTCCCGCATGAAGGAGGCCCTGTCACGCCCCGTTCGCATGGCCGAAAGCCTCGGTATACCCAGTTTTGAAATAATCAAGTAATCCCATGAAAGATATGAAAAACATCCTCATCCTGCCACTAACTCTCTTTCTGCTCACGTGCCTCCATGCAGCTCCCAAGCCGGAACGTATCGCCCTTTGGGACAACCACGCCCCGATCGGGGAAGGCAAGTTCAAGGAAGAGGACGCATGGATCCATCTTCATCGACCGGCCAATCCCAACGGCGCGGCGGTCGTCATCTGTCCCGGAGGAGGCTACGGCATGCAGGTGATGGGAGCCGAAGGCCATGGCATCGCCATGTGGCTCAACGGCCACGGCGTAACTGGCGTAGTACTCCAGTACCGGTTGCCGAGAGGTCGCTCATTCGTTCCCTTGATGGATGCCCAGCGGGCCATCCGCATCGTGCGGGCCAACGCCAAGGAGTGGAAGCTCGACCCCAAGCGAATCGGGATCATGGGCTTCTCCGCGGGCGGGCACCTCGCCTCCACCGCGGCCACCCATTTCGACAAGGGCAATCCCAAGGCGAAGGACCCGATCGACCGCCTCTCCTGCCGTCCCGACTTCTCCATCCTCGTCTACCCCGTTGTCACCATGGGCAAGCACACCCACCGCGGATCAAAGCGCAACCTGCTGGGCAACAACCCCACCGAGAAAATGGTGGAGCTCTTTTCCAATGAGAAACAAGTAACGAAGGAAACGCCCCCCATCTACCTCGCCCACGCGGTGGACGATCGGCCCGTGCCTCCCGAAAACAGCCGTGCCCTCTATGCCGCCCTGCAAAAGAACAAGGTGCTCTCGGAATACCTCGAGCTCCCCAATGGCGGCCACGGCCTGAACGGCTACAAGGGCCCGAGCTGGGACGCCTGGCAAAAGAATTCCCTGCTTTGGCTGGCCAAGCTCAAGGTGATCCCTGCCCCAACCAAATCCAAAGAATGATTCCTCAGCTCCACTGATTTCCACCCAGCTAAACATCTGGTAAAGCCATGAAAAAAATCCAGCCTACTCGGCGATCCTTCCTTAAGACCACCTTAGTTGCCGGTGTGGGCCCGACCATTCTGCCTTCCGGCCTGTTTGGGGCCGATGCCCCCAGCAAGAAGATAACGGTGGGTTGCATAGGTGTCGGCGGACACGGGACGGGACACAATCTCCGGGCGTACCTCAAGCAAGCCGACGCCCGGGTGGTGATGGTTTGCGACGTGGACGGCAAGCGCATGGAAAGAGCCAAGAAGATGGTAGATTCCTTCTACCGTGACTCGGGGGCAGGCTGTGCCACAACCAAAGATTTCAGGGAAGTGTTGGCCCGCCCGGACATCGATGCGGTGATGATTTCAACCCCCGATCACTGGCATACATTGATGAGCGTACTGGCACTCCGCAGCGGCAAGGACGTGCAGTGCGAGAAACCCACCTTGACGATCGACGAAGGCAAAATCCTGATCCGGGAAGTGCAGAAGCGAAACAAGGTCTTCCAAACCAGCACAGAGGATCGCGCCATCCCGGTCTACCACCGCATAGCCGAACTGGTGCGCAACGGCCGCATCGGGAAACTGGAGAAGATCGAGGTCATTCTGCCGAAGCAACCCAAGGGACCCGGGAATCCCACGCCGCAACCAGTTCCAAATGAGTTGGATTACGACATGTGGCTGGGGCCAGCCCCAGAGGCCCCCTACACGAAGGATCGCGTCCATTTCAACTTCCGATGGATTTGGGATTACTCGGGCGGCATCATCTGTGACTGGGGCGCGCACTTGTTCGACACCGCCCAATGGGCGAACAACACCGAACGTTCCGGACCCGTGGCAATCGACGGGAAGGGAACGCACTGGGAAGGCGGTCTCTACGACACGGTGAAGGACTACGACGTGACCTATCGCTACGAGAACGGGGTGGTCATGACCTGCACATCCGGCAACCCCAGCCTGAAATTCATTGGAACCAAGGGTTGGCTGGGCAACTTCGGGTGGCGAGCAGAACTCAAAGCCAGTTCCGACAAGATCCTTAATTCGGTGATCGAGAAGGGGGAGACCCGTCTGTTCACCAATCCGGCCGGAGAGCATCGCAACTTTCTCGATTGCGTGAAATCTCGAAAAAACCCGTATTTCCCAGTCGATATCGGTCATCGCGTGTCCACCGTCTGTCACCTCGCAAATCTATCCATCAAGTTGGGCCGTCCCCTGAAATGGAACCCCGTCGAGGAACGTTTCTTCAAGGACGACGAAGCAAATAGCCTACGAAGCCGTGACATGCGAAAGCCGTGGTCTCTGGCCTAGGATAACCCAACATTCTCGAAGGTGACACCCGACGCATTCTACCTTTCCCGCCGAAAATTCCTCCAGTCACTCGGTTGCGGGTTCGGCGCCATGGCCTTGGGCGGTCTGTGCGCAAATGAAGCTTCGGGGAGACAGGTGGTGCACCATCCGGCCAAGGCCAAGGCGGTCATCCAGATCTTTTGCCCGGGTGGGGTCAGCCAAGTGGACACTTGGGACTACAAGCCCGAACTGGCCAAACGCAACGGCACCCCCTTCGACCCCGACGGCAAACTCCAGTTCTTCGCCTCCAAGCCGGGCAATTGCCAAGGTAGTTTCTGGAAGTTTCGCCAACACGGCGCCTGCGGGCGATGGATGAGCGACCTATTTCCCCGACTCGCCACCTGTGTGGACGATATGGCCTTCGTCCACTCCATGCACAGCAAGTCCGCCCTGCATGGACCCGCCATGTTCATGATGAACAGCGGATTTATCCTGCCCGGATTCCCCAGCATGGGGGCATGGGTCACCTATGGACTGGGCAGCGAGGCGGACAACCTTCCCGCTTACGTGGTACTGCCTGATCCCCGCGGACTCCCCCCAGGTGGCGTGCTCAACTGGGGAGCGGGGTTCCTACCCGCCAAGCAACAAGGTGCCACGATGGAGGCTGGAGCGGGCAAGGAACCGATGGCCGACCTCTTTCCACCCCAGGACTTCAAGGACAAGATCGGCGATGCCAAGTTACTCGGTCTGCTGAATAAACGCCACGCCAGGGAACGTCCCGCCAACAGTGAACTGGAGGCCCGCATCAAGGCCTACGAAATGGCTGCCAAGCTCCAGCTCAGCGCCCCTGAAGCCACCGCTATCGAGGGTGAGTCGGAAGCCACCCAAAAGCTGTACCAACTGGAGGACGAGGATATTGGTCCATTTGGCCGCCAATGCCTCCTAGCCCGGCGCTTAGTGGAACGCGGAGTAAGGTTCGTGCAGATTTTTTGCGGTGCGGAAAACACCACCGCCAGAAGGGTACGCCCTAACTGGGACAGCCACGAGGACCTGCCTCGCGACCATGGCTACTGGGGACGCGTCCTCGACGGCGGAGCCTCCGCCCTGCTGAAGGACCTCAAGTCCCACGGTTTGCTAGACGAAACACTCGTCATCTGTACCTCCGAGTTTGGGCGCCAACCCGCCGCCCAAGGCAACCGGGCCCTCGGTCGCGACCACAATGCAGGCGCCTTCACCGCCTGGTTGGCCGGCGGAGGTATCCAAAGAGGCATCAGCTACGGAACCACCGACGAGCTCGGCTGGAAAGCCGCCGAGCACACCACCTACTCCTACGATTTCCACGCCACCGCCCTACACCTCCTCGGCATAGACCACGAACGCCTCTCCTTCTACCACAACGGTATCCAGCGTCGCCTCACCGATGTCCACGGGCATGTCATCGGTGAATTGATTGTCTAGTTTATCTTCAAACAAGGAGTTCTTCGCTCTTGTTCCTTTTTGTGGTGATTAGTAGGGTAAGAGCCCAAGTATGACATATTTCACATCCATCCTTTTGCTCGCCGCCGGAACCATGGCTTCGGCCGTCGAGCCATTTGAGGCTTTTCTCACGAAACATTGCGTTAGTTGCCACGGGCCCAAGAAGTCCAAGGGCGATCTGCGACTTAATAAGTTGTCGCGAGATTTTAAATCCGGCGTGGACGGACAGATCTGGGCAGAGGTAGTCGAGAAAATCAATGCCGGCGAAATGCCCCCCGAGGATGAACCGCAGCCGACCACCGAGGAGATCGGCAAGGTTATCGCCGAGCTGGATCGACGCATTCGCCAAGGACGAGCCGCCCGTATGGCCAAGCGTCCCCCTGTCTCCCACTACCGTCTTAGTCGGAAGGAATACCAGAACACGGTCTATGACCTTCTGGGAGTCCGCTACGACCCGACCAAACCGGGCGAACTAAACGAGGATACCCTGTGGCACGGCTACGAGCGCATCGGATCGCAACTCTCGCTTTCGGCTTCACACATCAACCGCTATTACCAAGCCGCCGAAATCGTGCTCCATCGGGCTTTCCCCGCCAAAACCGCCGAGGCTCGAAAAGTCCGCAAGACGGCGGCGGAGTTGAGGTACGGCGGTGGGGAAAAGCAAAAGGAGGCCCTGGCACGGCTCGGTATCAAACGGCCGTTGCGCTACCTCCATTTCCCAGGCCGAGTTCAACCGGCTCTATCCTCCAATTGGTTCGGCAAGACGGGCCCGGAACACAGCGGGCTCTACAAACTTCGCCTGCAAGCCAGCGGCATCCGTCCGCCCGGCGGCCAACCGGCCCACCTGAGCATCGGCAAGCGTACCAGTGAGGAGACCGTGGAGGGCCTGATCGAATTCGACGTCACGGCACCCGAAGACAGTCCGCAGGTCTATGAGATGGAGGTGTTTTTGGAAATGCCAACGGGGTTGCACTTTGCCGTGGTCGCCACGGACGTGATCGACCGGAGAGGGGGCGCGGCCTTCCGCAACGCGCTCTCCAGCGGAAACGCTTATCTCTTCACGCACAGCAGCGAGACCCTTCTCCTCAACCCCAACGCGCCGCAGATGTTCGACGACAAGGGAAACGGCATCTTCTCCACGGTAATCCTCGATTGGGTCGAGTGGGAAGGTCCGCTTGTATCGAGGGAGGAAAAAGCCAGAAGGGAAGGTATTGTCCCGGATGATAATGCCACGATCCAAACGGTGACCGATCACCTGCAACGCTTCGCCGAGCGGGCATGGCGCAGACAAGTTGGGAAAGACGAGCTGTCGGGCTACCTGAAATCCTACCGCAGCGATCGCGAGGCCGGAGAGAAAGCACAAGATGCCTTCCGTACGGCGATGCTCAGGGTGCTGACTTCCCGAAACTTCATCTACCTGGTGGAAGGCGATCCGAAGGCCCGGAAACACTTGGACGGCTGGGAGCTTGCCTCCCGGCTCTCGTACTTCCTCTGGAGTTCCATGCCCGACGATGGTCTCTTCGCTGCCGCCAAGGCCGGTAACCTGAAAGACGGTGAACTGAATAAGCAGGTAGACCGGATGATGACGGACGATCGGATCAACCGCTTCATCGACGACTTTTCGCGTCAATGGTTGCAACTGCACAAGGTGGGAATGTTTCCACCGGATAAAAAGCTCTACCCCACCTACGATGACTGGCTCGAGACCAGTATGCGCAACGAACC
>Ga0302118_10002066_pt1 | contig 10017 bp, 11 predicted proteins | sample AG5_331_MG_FD_203126 | JGI IMG/M metagenome (GOLD analysis project Ga0302118, IMG submission 203126) | Marine microbial communities from Western Arctic Ocean, Canada - AG5_33.1 | ecosystem: Environmental > Aquatic > Marine > Oceanic | place: Canada: Western Arctic Ocean | collected 2017-10-01 | reverse complement strand
GAAAACACACTGATATCCAGGGGGTCACTTAAATTTTCTAGGAGATCAGTCTCGCCAGCTAATTCAAAACCAGCCTTCAATATATCTTCGACAACGAGGTGCCGTTCTGTACGGTGGTTTTTAGTCAGATCTAAAAGGCCCATGCCAGGCGCGGCATGATGTTCGATAACGCCATAGATGCCGCCGGGCTTAAGGGAATCGTAAACAGCCCTGTTCATCGCATCTGTGTCAGTGTTAAAGCCGCCCATGGCATCGTGATAGATGAGAACGATAAATACCGCATCCATTTCCCCGCGGGGTAACTTTGGATCTTCGAGTTCGCTAACGAGATCAACTACGTTCTTTAAGCCTTGTTCAGCAATGCGCTTTTCAATAGGTGATTTTCCGTCCTCTTGGCGCTTCATGATCCAATCGTTGTTTTGCCCGTAAACGACACCAGTCTCGCCCACGATTTCAGAAAGAACCCCTGTGTAGTATCCGCCGAATGTAAGGAGTTCAGAAACGTTATCACCGGGTTTTACGCCGAAGAAGGCCATAACTTTGCCTGGTTTACGGTTAGCATCCCGAGCTTTCTCTTCTTCTGGTCGTCGGTCGTTCTCAATGCCGCGAGAAATGTAGCTGGGAACAGCGATATCGTTTGCAGAGATAACCTTGTTTGCTAATTGTGCATTTGCGGTTAAGGCTGAAAAAACGAGTATCGCAGTCACAAGACCAAAAGAAATTCGTGGCACTATTATCGTCCTCCAATGAGTTTGGATCACTTTAAGTACTCAGCCTACGCCAGGTGCCAGCTCTTGAAAACCTTACTCTTAGGCGACTTTAGTCGCACCACTTTCTATCATCGAGTCGATAGTCGCTTGGTCTAGGCCAGCTTCAGACAATATTTCCACTGTATGCTCGCCTAGCAATGGCGCGTGCCGGCGGATATCGGCAGGTGAATCAGAGAAGGCAATGGGGAACGCTGGAGTGCGCAGTGTACCCTCGGTTGGGTGTTCTATTGTTTTCCAGAATCCGACCGCATTGAGATGCTCGTCATCGATCAGGTCCTCCAGGCTATTGACGATGATGGTCGGGACGCTGGTTTTTCCAAATATATCCATCCACTCTTTTGTCGTCTTCTTCAGCATTGTTTTGCCGGTTTCTTGATACGTATCATCGATATTAGCAACACGGTCAGATAAGGATTTGAAACGTGGGTCTTCGAGCAGTTCCTCACGCCCAGCAAGTTTGCAGAAGGTCTCCCAGTGTGCATCCAAGTAAGGAAGAATGGCGATATAGCCGTCTTTGGTTGGGTAGGGTTTGCGGTGTTCGCTCATTAATCTTATGTAGCCAGGCCCACCGATGGGAGGCTCGAAGGTGCTACCCCATAAATGCTCCGCCATCACATAAGAAACCATAGTTTCGTACATAGGGACTTCGATTTCTTGACCGCGACCTGTTCGTTCTCTGTGGAACAGCGCGGCGAGCACGGCTTGTACGACGGCCATTGCCGTCGTCTTGTCGCAAACGATTGTTGGAAGGTACCGTGGTTCGCCAAGCACTAGCTTGTTGAGCATGGCAATGCCGGAAACGGCTTGGATAGAGTCATCCAAGGCTCCCTTTTCGCCGTAAGGTCCTTTCTTGCCGTAACCGTATGAACCGCAATAAATAAGTTTTGGATTGATTGCCTTCAGGGTGTCGTAATCTAGTTTCAGTTTATCCATCACTTGCGGCCGGTTGTTGTGGACTAATACGTCTGCGGTTTTCACAAGCTCCAATAGTGCGTCGCGAGCCTCTGGCTTCTTGAGGTCAAGCACCAGGCTGCGCTTGTTTCTATTACAGGTTAGGTATAGCGCAGCCATACCTTTGGTATTTCTGACGGCGCCCAGAGATCTGTTGCTGTCTCCATACGGCGCCTCAATCTTAATGACGTCTGCCCCCATGTCGCCAAGCATCTGACATGCCCATGGACCCAGCACGACAGCTGTAAGTTCCAGTATTTTGATACCGTCAAGGGGGCCGGGCATAAGCTCAATCCTTAAGTTGAAATATGACGTTGTCCGTTAGTTTAGGTAACAGTTGCCATGAGGCTGGGCAAGCGCTTCGCTATGCTCTCTAGCTCTCTAGCTCTCTAGCTCTCTAGCTCTCTAGCTCTCTAGCTCTCTAGCTCTCTAGCTCTCTAGCTCTCTAGCTCTCTAGCTCTCTAGCTCTCTAGCTCTCTAGCTTGTTAGGTTTCGGTGGTTGCCAAGGACTTGGTAAGGACTGTCGAGAATCCGTTCGCCGCTGCGTCAGAGAAAATATATTCATTCGTTCTTAATATACACTTCAGGTCTTGGACGTGGTCGGACAAGAAGACAGAAAGTTTGGTGAATAGAAATAGTGGTTGGTGCCCAAATGAAAACGCTTCCAAACTGAAGTCTGTGCTAGACTGAATCTCCGGGGGCTGGAATCTACGAGCATGGGAGGTGGACGTTTTGCGATGAACTGAAGTGGGGAATTCTTAGGCTGAGCCAACCCAACAGAATAAGATTAGATAGTTTTGGCGTTCTATTTTGACTAACGGTGCTTTTTCCGCCTATTTATTAACTTACAGAAATTTAAATCAAGCAGGGTATTATGTAATGGTAAGGATTTTTATTTCGACCTTCGCGCTTGTATTTGCGCTAGTGTCAGCTGCGCAGGCGCAAGTGCAAATTTATTGTGATGGTCAAACAGAGAACCTCAATACGTACCTTGAGATACATAAGGTACTTTTTAGCGATCGCGATGTGACCCGGGTTGAAGAGTTCTATGCAGATCAAGTGATCTCGCACAACAATGATGCTGGTGGACCGGGGTCAATCGTCCGGCCTGAGGATATGCGCAAGATGTGGGAGAGTTCTTTAAAGAATAATCCAGAGCGTATTCTTGAGGATGAACTCATTCTCTGTGTTGATGATTACGTAGTTGTTCGCACAGTTATCAAGAGTAGTTTCAACACACCGCTGGCTGGATACCCGCCTACCGGTGAGCCTTACGAAATTACGGGAATTGATATTTACAAATTTGATAATGGAAAAGTTGTGGAACGATGGGGAAATGCTGATGTTGCATTTATCTTCCGCCAACTCGGATTTAAAATGGTCAAGGGCGACGAATAGAAACTAATATTCAGTTTGTTCGTTTGCTCAGCCTGGTAACGTGGCCCATTTTGCGGCCAGCACGAGCATCCGTTTTTCCATATAGGTATAGATGACTTTTTGGGTCTTCGTAAAAACGGGCTATATCGTATATATCTTCGCCAATAAGGTTAGTCATCACTGCGTTAGAATGCCTTAGCGGCTCTGCTAGTGGGAGTCCGGAGATGGCTCGGATTAGCTGTGTAAACTGATCAGTTTGACAAGCGTCGAGTGTCCAGTGTCCCGAGTTGTGGGGACGAGGGGCCATCTCGTTTACAAGGATGCCTCCGTGAGGTGTTACGAACATCTCCACAGCTATAATGCCAATGAGGTCTATGGACTCTGCAGCTCTCTCAGCGATTGCGATTGCTGTCTTTGAGGTTGTGGATGATACGCGAGCAGGTACAGTCGTGGTGTGAAGTACGTGGTTCTTATGAATGTTTTCAGCAGGTTCAAAGCACTGAATGTCACCCCTTACGTCTCGTGCAGCTATTATAGAAATTTCTCTGGTGAACTTCACGAACCCTTCAAGTATGGCAAAAGGCGCAGGTAGTTCACCTACGGTTTGATTCAGTGTTAGGGCATTCCACGCAGTTTCAGCATCCTCAGGTGTGTTAATAAGTATTTGTCCTTTGCCGTCGTAACCCAGTCGGGCAGTTTTCAAAATGGCGGGGGTATGAATTGATTTGAGAGCATGTGTAAGTTGGCGGAGACTATTAATGGCTTGCCACGGAGCAGTCGCAGCGCCGATATCGGCGAAAAAAGATTTCTCCTTAGCTCGGTCTTGCGCGATTTCTAGCGCTTTCCAGGACGGGCGGACCAAATTTTTCTTGGTTAAACGCAGCACCGTATCTGCGGGCACATTCTCAAATTCAAAAGTAGCCACATCAACCTGTGATGAAAAGCGGTTCAGAGCGACAGTGTCGCCATACTCAGCACAGGTAAAGTGCGTTGAGACAAGCGACGCAGGGCATTCTCTTTCCGGGCAGTATATGTGGGTGCGGTACCCCATTTTTCCAGCTGCCAAGGCTAGGAGACGACCAAGCTGACCACCACCGAGTATCCCGATCGTGCTACCCACCTCAATTCGTTTCGTCATCACTGGTATAACTAACTTCTATGTATCTGAAATTGGATATACTGCCACGGAATCAGTTTGTTCTAAGCGCCATTTATCCAAACGGGTTGCGAGAGCATCGTCTGATAGGGCTAATATAGAGGCAGCCAAGAGGGCAGCATTCTTTGCGCCGGCAGTCCCGATTGCTAGGGTCCCGACCGGTATCCCTCCTGGCATTTGGGCAATTGAAAGTAGGCTGTCCATGCCTTTGAGTGCTTTGCTCTCAATCGGCACCCCTAAGACTGGAAGGGGGGTCATTGATGCTGTCATGCCAGGAAGGTGTGCCGCTCCCCCTGCGCCGGCGATAATGACGTTTAATCCGCGGTGCTTCGCCGACTTAGCATAATCATAGAGACGTTCGGGTGTGCGATGTGCAGAGACAACCCTCGATTCAAAGGGAATTTGCAGTACCTGCAGTATCTCCGCCGCATGGCCCATGGTCGGCCAATCTGTTTGGCTTCCCATAATTATCCCTACAATGGCATTGTTCATACCGAGGATACTCCAGCCCCAGAAAAGGGGCGCACTTTACATAGGGCCTCTCCTGTTCGCAAGGCGAAGTGATCCAGTGTGTTAAAGTTGGGTTTCAGCCTTTGAATGCATACAGCGAAGTTATGTCTAATATCAGTCCTCCTGTGGGCGTCGGTAAGGTGCGATGGCAAGAGCATAAGCTCGTTGCCCATGTCGACCAAAACCGGTGCGAACTTCCGTTAGAAAAGGTGGTTAAGTAGAAGCAGAATAAGATGCATTCAAGTTATTGTTTAATCTGACAATATTTTTAGGCCTTAGTTCTCGGATGCACCCGGCTAATGCTACGCTATAATATCAGGAAGCATTCTATCTCTGAGGCCAGATATTTGATCTTTTAACATCAACTTTCGTTTTTTAAGTCTCGAAAGCTTTAGTTGGTCGACGTTACCCTGGCTTTCTAGGCTTTCAATAATTTCATCTAAGTCGCGGTGTTCAAGTTCAAGCGCCGCCACTTTTTCTTCTGATTGAATATGGTGAAGTTTACTATGGTTGTTCATTAGTTTGTCTAATCATGCGAACGCAAGCTGCTCCAAATCAGATATGATGGGCTTAGTTAGCTAATATTAGTTGTGTGTGCGGACCGGCCGATTCGTTTTGCCTCATCCATTATAGCAGGCTAACTGTGAAATCTTAAATGCGACGCTTAAGGCCTTGTTAACTAAGAACTTAATCACTTCTGTAATTCGCGCTTATCTTGATTGTGTCCATTAAGAATTATAATTACACATTTGAGTAATAATATTGCACAAAAAAAGCGTTAAATGACGGAGGGTTATACAAGTCTCTAGCATGGGATGCTTTTGTAGCGCTAAGTTGATTTGGTCGATAGAACCTAAATAAGGAGTTTCGTCTATGGGGCAGGATGCTCGTTTAGAATCTTTGCGTACAAAGCATGAGAATCTCGAACATCAGATTGAAGAAGAGGAAAATAGGCCGCTTCCGGATCCATCAATGGTTCATAATCTTAAAAAGCATAAGTTAAGAATAAAAGATGAACTCAACCGAATGCCGGATTAGTTGGAGCTTTTCAGTCTAGACTTAATAGATATAGACAGCGACGAAAGAGCAGTTGCCAATCTATAAAGTAGTTTTTCAGTTAGATCTCTGACGGCCTGTCCATTACGGTGTGATCCGTATTTTGTTAGACGTATTCTGCGTCAGCTTTCCGCCGTACTGGGACGGAAAAGATTTTCAGCGGTTATCTTAGGTGCGGGAGGCTTAGTCTTTATTAGCTGTGGCTCAGTTCTCTCATCTAAATCTACTTTTGCTTTCGGCAGAATAATACCAGCCTTTTCTGCCTTGCGTGCAGCTAACGCAAGTGCTTTCTGAAGTTCTGGTTCATTGCATAGCCCAAGCGTCACTGGATTCTGGGGCTTGATGGCTTGAATATTCCAGTGTGAACGGTCGCGTATAGAGTTGATCGTTGGTTTGGTTGTGCCAAGTAGCCGCGAGACTTGTGAGTCGGCTAGTTCCGGGTGGTGCTTGATAAGCCAAGCTATTGCGTCCGGCCTTTCTTGTCTTTTCGAGACCGGAGTATAGCGGGCACCTTTGGATCGAACTTTAGGTTTTGGAATATCGGATTTTCTCAGCTTTAAACGGTATGACCCTTTATCTTCTCCGCGCTTAATCTCTTCTGATGTGAGTTGTCCGTTTAGAGTAGGGTTTACACCTACAATACCAATTGCCACTTCTTCGTCGGCAATGGCTTGGACTTCAAGTTCGTGCATGCCTGTGAATTCAGCAATCTGGTCGAAGGTTAGCGTTGTATTATCGACCAGCCAAACTGCGGTCGCTTTTGGCATTAGCGGCAAAGCCATGGATATTTCCTTTCGATGGGGCGCTACTTAGCATAGCTAGGCCCAGCATCTTTTGTGAATTAGAGTATTATGCCATGGTATATCGGAATATGGGCGCCAGGGTCAAACTCGTTAGAGTGCTCGGTTATCTTATATCTTCAGCAGTATTTTTCCGATATGCTCGTTATTCTCCATTATTTCGTGCGCTTGCGCAGCCTTTGATAGTGGGAGAATACGGTCGATAATAGGCTTGAATTGGCCATTTTCAATCCATGGCCATACAGTTTTTCTCACAGAGCTAGCGATATTCTCTTTTATCGCGTTTGATCGAGTTCTTAGAGTGGACCCTGTTATGGTCAGGCGCTTTAACATGACCGGCATATAATCAATATTCGCGATGGACCCACCTAGGAAAGCTATGAATGCTAATCGGCCGTCTGGTCGTAGGCATTTAATATTATCAGCGATATAGCTACCACCAACCATATCAAGGATGACATCCACACCCTTATTAGGGCGATTGCGAACTACGTCGACGAATTTTTGTTCTTTATAATTTATCGCGATGTCTGCGCCCGCTTCCAAACAGGCAGAGCATTTATCATCTGATCCGGCTGTCACGATAACTTCGCACCCTTGAGCCTTAGCCATTTGAATCGCAGTCGTTCCAATTCCGCTTGCTCCGCCATGAACGAGGAAACTCTCACCCGTTGACAAGTGACACCTATCGAAAACGTTATGCCATACAGTAAATGTAGTCTCTGGAAGAGCGGCGGCATAAATCGGGTTCATTCCATTAGGAATGCTTAGGCATGCGGTGACATTTGCTAGAGCGTACTCTGCGTAACCACCACCAGATAATAAAGCACAGACAGAATCTCCAACTGTAAACGCGAGGTCTTCTCCCCCAACCGCGAGGACTTTCCCTGAGACCTCTAGTCCTGGAAGGTCGGATGCTCCTTTCGGCGCGGGATATTGCCCCATTCTTTGAAAAATATCAGGTCTATTCACCCCTGCAGCGACAACCTTTATGAGGAGCTCGTTCGCCCCTGGCACCGGTATTGGGCGCTCTGACTGAACTAAAACCTGCGGCCCGCCGGGTTCGCTGATTTCAATACACTGCATTGTTTGTGGTACGTCCATCTTTGTTAGTTCCCGGTGAAAAATTGCTTAGAATAATTGAACTTTAGTGAGCAGTCAGAGTAGCGTCTACTAACGTTCTCTATTTGTAGAAGGGTTAGATGGCTATGGATGAAGAAGACCTAGAGCCGCTGCAACGAAAAGCAAAACTGCGTGATCTGACGGTCATGTCGATTGAGGGTTTGGAAGACTACATCGGACTTTTGTCTAACGAGATTGAGCGCACAAAAGTAGCGATTAAAGCTAAGGAAAGTGCCCGGCAAGGTGCTGAATCAGTTTTCAAATAGTGTGTACTTGAAAAGAACTATTGGTCTTCAATCTCAGTAAACGCGAAAATTCGGAAGAGGTGTTCTATAGGAACAAAAAAGCCGCCTTCCGAGGAAGGCGGCAATTATATTTTGTATGTTTAAATTTAGTTCTTAAGACCAATATTCGCAAAACGCTTATTAAACTTCGCAAGTTGCCCACCAGAATCAAGAAGGCGGTGAACGCCAGTCCACGCTGGATGAGTCTTTGGGTCAACATCGAGGCGGATTGTATCGCCTTCTTTGCCCATCGTGCTGCGTGTGATGTACTCGCTGCCATCGGTCATAACCACTGTAATATCGTGGTAATCCGGGTGAATATTTTTTTTCATTGTGTGCCTCATAAATAAAGTGGGTGGGGTATAGCGAAACATATAACGAGACGCAAGGCCTCAAGCCTCAGCTATCACTCCCTACTTCTGGTCTATTTTTAGCTCTATTCTGCGGTTTTTTGCTAATGCTCTGGCTGTCCTAGATGTCTCGATCGGTTGATACTCGCCAAACCCTGCAGCAGCCAAGCGTGCAGGTGGCACACCCTGAGTGGTTAGGAAGCGCACAACGGATAGTGCCCGTGCGGTCGAAAGCTCCCAATTGGAGCGGAATGTTGTGGTGTTTATGGGCACGTCATCGGTATGTCCGTCAACCCGCATAATCCAGTCCACTTCGGCTGGGATATCCCGTGAGATATCGAGTAGCGTTTTGGCCAGTTGAGCAAGCTGACGTTGCCCTTCGACCCCGAGTTCACCTGAACCACTCGCGAACAGGACTTCAGATTGGAAAACGAAGCGATCACCATCGACGCGAATGCCTGGGCGTTCACCCAAGATGTCCCTGAGGCGGCCAAAGAAATCAGACCTATACCTCTGAAGCTCTTGAACCTTGCCTGCGAGGGCTCGGTTCATCCGGCGTCCCAGGTCTGAGATTTGAGCCCGTTGTTCCTCTGACAAAGCATCAGAAGCGTCCAGGGTTTCGGCGAGACGCCCTAGTTCTTGTCGAAGCGCTTCTAATTGTTGGGTCATAAGTGCTGATTGAGCACGTGCTTCGAAAGAGACCTTCCGTCCCTGGGCGACCTCTCTCTCCCGTTCAACGACGGTATCGCCTAGACGAGAAATCTCGGTCTCTAGTTCTGTTCGCAGTGCTTCTAACGCACGCACGCTTTGCTGAAGAAGCGCGGCTTCTTGACGTTGCTCGTTAATTCGCTCTTGATCGGAGAGGGCTGCTGCCGTTGCAGCTTGAACGGCTTGGTGCATTCTCTCTATTTCGCCTTCGCGCGACGCAGCCTCACTCTTGAGCGCTTCTATCTGGCCTCTGAATTCGCGGTTCTCTGTCCGAACTAAGGCCATATCATCTAATTCTAGATTTGCGGCTTGAAGCTGATTTGAGAGCTGGGATACGTTTAGTGTTAAATCTGAATTCGATTGATGCTCTAGGGCGAGCATCTCGCCAAGCTCATTGACCTGCATTGTAAGGCGTCCGAGAGCTTCATCCCTACCGGATAAGGCTTGGCCCAAAAAAAACTGGCCAAGGACGAATACCATTAAGATAAAAATTATAATTATTAGTAGTGTTGATAATGCATCGACAAACCCAGGCCATATGTCTGTCGTGCGACGTGTGCGGCGTGACATAGTTGACATTGTCGCCTCGTTTATTCGGCGCTGTCGTTGCGCACGCCGGTCGCAGCCACGGTTTTTGCCAGTAATTTAATTTCTGACCTAAGGTCTTTAACCATTTGATCGCGTCCAGATGTGAGTTCTGTAACCAATCGATTGAGCGATTGATCAATATTTCGGATGTGTGTCTTCGTGCCATCATCCATTCCAGAGACTTGAGGTTGCGCAAAGGATTCGCTGAGCGCCCCTATCTTTTGTAACAGAGGCGATAGATCTTTTTGGTTTCCAGCGACCTTTAGCAATACCTGCTGTTCAGCCTTCATTTGGTCGGTCAGGAGCGTTAACTTCTCGTTCATTGTGGCAAAGTGTCGATTGCCA
>Ga0302118_10002062_pt1 | contig 10020 bp, 7 predicted proteins | sample AG5_331_MG_FD_203126 | JGI IMG/M metagenome (GOLD analysis project Ga0302118, IMG submission 203126) | Marine microbial communities from Western Arctic Ocean, Canada - AG5_33.1 | ecosystem: Environmental > Aquatic > Marine > Oceanic | place: Canada: Western Arctic Ocean | collected 2017-10-01 | reverse complement strand
GCAAAGTTCACAATTGCAATCGAGCCCCCCGGCGCAGAAATCCTCCACCGACCAGGACAAGAAGTCCACCAGCGTTGCGTTGGAAGCGGGCAAGGCCGGGGAAAGCCTTGAACCCAGCCCACAAGGCGGCAATGGCGGTCTGGTCGACATATACGCCTGACGACACATAAAATTTAAGGCTGCCCCCACGGGCCCTCACGTCCCGCCGCGATTTGTCGGCTGGGACGTGTTGCATGTCCGGTCAGCGCACGAGCGGCGCGTATTCATCTAATAACTTCAATACTGTATCCCGGTCCGCCGAGGGCAGACCGAACAGGGCGCGAGTGATCCCGGCGTCTTCGTAGCGGTCGAGTTCACTGGCGTCCGGGGGCGCGCGGAAAACGCTGACCGACAGGCTGGCCATATCGCGTCCGGCGTCATCGGCGACCGCTTTTAGGCGCGCCATGGCGACAGTTGGATCAAATTTAGGCGTGGCTCGCGGAAACCAGCCTTCGCAGAATTCAACCACGCGGCGCAACGTGTGAATCGTCTCGCCGCCCAACACGACCGGGGGATGCGGTTTCTGTGTGGGCTTCGGGTAGGACCAGGACGGGCCGAACTGCAGCATTTCCCCGTCAAAGGACGCTTCTTCCTCGGTCCAGAGCGCCTTCATGGCCAACACCCGTTCGCGCAACAGCTTGAACCGGGTTTTATACTCGGCACCGTGATCGTTCATTTCCTCAACATTCCAGCCGCCGCCAATGCCAAAAATAAACCGCCCGTCGGACATCATGTCCAGACTTGCGACCGATTTTGCGGTGACGATGGGGTCGCGTTGCGGGATCAGGCAAATGCCGGTGCCCAGCTTCAAATTCGTCGTGACGGCGGCGGCGAAGGACAACGCCACGAACGGATCATGGGTATGCGAGTATTCCGGCGGCAGCGGCGTGGAGCCGTCGCCCCAGGGCGAGATTCGGCTGGTCGGGATATGCGTGTGTTCGGGCAGGAAGAGCGATTCAAACCCGCGCTCCTCCAACGCCGGCGCAAGCTCACGAATGTCGATGGAGTAATCCGTATCGAAAATAAAGACGCCGGTTTTCATGGCTGATCCCTTACTGGTTGGTGCGCGTGGGGTTGGTGCGCGTGGGGTTGGTGCGCGTGGGGTTTTGTCTTGTGCCATAGTGCGTGAGATTTCTGAGCGCTATGAAAAATTTTCGGCATTAGACCAATCGCGCCGGTTCTTGTCCACGGCGCCGTTCGAAATTCAAGGCGTCACGGCGCGCCATGCCTGAAAACAACTCAACCGCGCTTGAATTATTCTTGATGTAAACACGGCTGGAATCGGTGCTTATTAACATAAGGACTGCCGTAAAGAAGGATGGAATTATGGGAAAGCGAATCGACGCCTTTGAACTACCGATTGTCACCGATAACCTGTGCCCGCCGCCGTTTGATCTGCTATGCTGGGCGTGCGACCGGAATATCGACGTTTGTAATTTTCATGACTTCGTCCCCTACACGTGTTTGACCCACATCCTGCCGGCCTCACGATGTTCAGGACATGAACCTTGTTGCAGTAGGTACAGTTGGTCAAGATATAGCTGGAAGGGTGCTTACAAATGATTTGGTACATCCTTTCTTACTCCAGTATCGTCATACCCGCGAAGCTGGGAATCTAGAAAACAGATGAAAACAGACCTTATATTACAAAGTAACTGGATACCCGCCTTTTCGGGTATGACTATACTGGAGTCGGCGGGGTTGTGTATGGTGGGTTTTCAACAATCTTCCCGGTGTAGGTATAAGGATGAACATCATGAACCTCGCGACTCACAACCATGCCCGTTGGGGCGCGGATGACCGCATTGGCGCAGCCAACCTGATGACCCCAGAACGCCGGTTGGCCGCGATGTCGCTGGTGACAACAGGGGCAGTGTATTCCCTGGGCCGCCTGATTAGCGCAGACTCGCCATTCATGGCGCCAGCGCAGACGCCGTTCGTACTGACCACGGCCCAGACCTCGCGCAATTCGCTCAAGCGCCGCCGCGCCATGGGGGCGGAAAACGATGCCGGGGCGAATCTGGAACGTATTGAAATGAATGTGCATACGGGTACGCATATTGACGCGCTGGGCCATTTTTCCATTGGTGAATATTTGTACGGCGAACGCCTGGCAGAAGATTTCGTCAGCGATACGGGGTTGATCGATATCGGCATTGACCAATGTCCGCCGATTATCACGCGCGGTGTTTGTCTAGATCTATCGGGTTTGGATGGCGGCACCTATCTGGAGGCCGGGCGCGCGATTGGCCCGGATGATTTAAAGTGCGCCGTTGACGCGGCGGGCGTGGCATTCCGGGCGGGCGACGTGGCCTGCCTGCACACCGGGTGGGGCCGCCATTACATGACCGACAACGCACGATACGTCACCGGTGAACCGGGGATAGATGAAGCCGCTGCGCGCTGGTTGACGTCGCATGATGTGGTGGCCGTGGGCGCGGATTCCATGGCGGTCGAAGTCATTCCGAATCCGCAACATCCCATAATCATGATGCCGGTGCACCAACACCTTCTGGTCGAAGCGGGCGTCTATATTATTGAAAACCTGTTCCTGGACGAACTGGTGCGCGACGGAGTGCATGAATTCTGCTTCATTCTGCTGCCGACTCCGTTTAAAGGCGCCACCGGCAGCCCGGCCCAGCCTGTCGCCATGGTGTGAGGGCCATGGTGTAGCGAGAGTTTATTGCTGCAGCAAAGTACATTATTTGCCTTTGAGACCTAACAGGTAGGGAAGCTTAACCGGTAGGGGTTTTGGTCAGGTTGGCAACGCATTTAGATATTTCTCCGGCAATAAAAAGCACGGTTTCCAAGGAAGCGTCGTCTTGTGGCATCCGAACTCTCTTTCTGTACGATCGGATTAAACCGAAAAATATTTTGCCTTTTCGTGCAGCAAAACAACGGCGCTTGTGGATTGTTCCGGATGAAGTTGGAATTCATCGGAAATTTCTACACCAATACGCTTGGCGTCCAGCAAATCCAATAGCATCGTCTGGTCTTCAAGATTTGGACAGGCCGGATAGCCGAAGGAATAGCGGCTGCCGTAATACTCTTGTTGCAGCATTTTCTCAATCGTGCGGGCTTCACCCGACGCGAAGCCCAGTTCCGCACGAATTCTTTTGTGGACGTATTCGGCCATGGCTTCGGCCATTTCCACGCCCAGCCCGTGCAGATACAGGTAGTCCTGATAGCGGTCCTCGCCGAACCAGTCGCGAGCGCGGTCGGAGGCCTGTTGTCCCATGGTCACAACCTGCAGGGCGACAACGCTCCGCGCATCCGGTCCATCCGCGATATCGTTGACATAATCAGCAATGCATTTCCGGCCGCCTTCGGCTTGGCGCGGCAGGGTAAAGCGCGCTTGTTCTTGCTCGCCGTCTTCGCCGAAAAGCACTAGGTCGTTGCCTTCGCCGGCCGCTTTCCAATAGCCATAGGCGGCTTGAGGAATGAGAATGTCCTCGTTGACCACAATATCGATCATGCGGTTCAAGATGGGCCGAAGTTCGCCTTTCGACCATTCCATATATTCCTTCAAGGATCGTCCGTCTTTTCGATAGCCCCATTGGAATTGGTACAGCATCCGTTCGTTGACGAATGGCGTCAGCGCCGCGACGGGCGCACGGGCGATAACGCGCGGCCCCCAAAACGGCGGCTCTGGCGTGTCATGTCCATTGGAGATGTCGCGCCGCCGCTGGGATGCGAAGGCTGGGTCCAATTGGGCCGGCGTTTCAGCGCGCGCGGGACGCCCCAATTCCTTCTTTTTATTGGAAGGCCGGGCGGCGCGTTTCTTAGTTGTTTCAGCGACATGTGTGCTGAATTTATCATTCACGACCAGATCCATCAGGCCAAGCCCGTCGAATGCGTCACGGGCGTAGGCCACCTGGCCACAGGCGTAGGCTTGGACGCAATCTTCCTCTACATAGGCGCGGGTCAACGCGGCGCCGCCGAGAATCACCGGCACATTAAAGCCTTCCCGACTTAATTCTTGTAGATTTTCGCGCATGACGACCGTCGACTTCACCAGCAAGCCGGACAGCCCAATGGCGTTCGGCTTGTGTTCGGCCGCGGCGGCGAGAATATTCGCGATGGGTTGTTTGATACCCAAATTGACGACGTTGTAACCGTTATTTGTCAGAATGATGTCGACTAAGTTTTTACCGATATCGTGAACGTCGCCTTTGACGGTCGCCAATACGATGGTGCCCTTTGCCGAGCCATCTAATTTTTCCATATGGGGTTCCAGATAGGAAACTGCGGCCTTCATGGTCTCGGCGGATTTGAGGACAAACGGCAGCTGCATTTTGCCCGCGCCGAATAATTCACCGACCACCTTCATGCCATCCAGCAAATAGGTGTTGACTATTTCCAGGGGGGGATGGCTTTGCATAGCTTCGGCAAGGTCTTCTTCGAGTCCCTGTTTGTCGCCGTCCACGATGCGCAGGGAAAGCCGTTCCTCAACATTTTCTGGGCGCTCTTTTTCTTCATCCTTCTGCGCCGTCCGGCCGTCGAACAAGGCCATGAATTCGATCAACGGGTCGTATCCCTCGCGACTTCGGTCAAAGATGAGGTCTTCGGCGACGGTTACTTCACGTTCTGGGATGGCGTGCAGCGGCATGATGCGGCTGATGTGCAATATAGCGCCGGTCATACCACGCCGCACCGCATGGTCCAGGAATACCGAATTCAACACATGGCGCGCCGCCGCGTTCAGACCGAACGAGATGTTCGACAATCCCAGAATTATTTGGCATTCCGGCATATCCTTGGCGATGGCTTCAATTGCGTCCAGCGTGTGGACGCCCAACAACCGATCATCGGCGTTACCGGTGCAGATAGTGAAGGTCAGCGGGTCAAACATTAAATCGGACGGCGCAAGCCCATGCTCGTTGACCGCGTAATCGTAAAGTCGCCGCGCAATACGCAATTTTTCTTCGGCGCTTTTGGCCATCCCTTCTTCGTCGATGGTCAGCGCGATCACCCCGGCGCCAAATTTGCGGGCCAGTTCCAAACGTTTGCAGGCGGCATCTTCGCCATCTTCGAAATTGATCGAGTTGATGACGGGCTTGCCGCCATACAGGCGAAGGGCTGCCTCCAGCACCGGTAACTCCGTGGAATCGATAACTAGCGGCGCGTTGACGGCGCCGCGCATACCAGAAACGAGTTCCGACATTTCGGCAAGTTCGTCGCGCCCGACAAAGGCGGCGCAAACGTCAATGGCGTGGCTGCCTTCACGGACCTGATCGCGGCCCATTTCGACACACGCGTCCCAATCGCCGGATTCCTGAAATTCCCGGAATTTTTTGCTACCATTCGCATTGCATCGTTCACCGATGGACAGGATCGCGTTTTCCTGTCGATACGGAACTGCGCCATACAGCGACGCCAACGCCGGTGTCCATGTCACGTCGCGTTGCAATGGCGTGGGTCGGTATCCATCCGCGGCTTCGTTGCGCAGCATCGCGTCCAGCGCTTGAATGTGTTCAATGTCGGTGCCGCAGCAGCCGCCAATCAAATTAGGACCGTCCTCTTTAAGGAATCGTCGCAGCCAATCCGCCATTTCTGCGGGTTGCAACGGATAATACGGCGCGCCGTCCACCAATTCGGGGAGACCCGCATTGGGTTGCAGGCTGATGGGTTTGGTCCAGTTTTCACTCAGCCATTTGACATGTTCCGCCATTTCCTGCGGCCCAGTTGCACAATTCAAACCCAGCATGTCGACGCCCAGGGCTTCAATGGCGGTTGCAGCGGCGGCAATGTCTGCACCGACCAACAATGTGCCCGTGGTTTCCACAGTGACTTGAACCATGATGGGCGTTCGGGGCGTCGCAGCGTCGTCTTTCTGGCGCGCGGCGGTGGCCTGTTTGACGCCATTAACAGCCGCTTTGATTTGCAGTGGATCCTGGCAGGTTTCGATCAGAATGGCGTCAACGCCCCCAGCGATTAACCCGGCGGCCTGAATTTCAAACGCCGCTTCCAAGTCGTCATAGGGAATGTGGCCCAGGCTGGGCAACCGGGTGCCGGGCCCGATTGACCCGAGAACGAATCTGTCTCGGCCGTCTGTGATTGCGTTAACAGCGTCGCGGGCAAGTTTAGCGGCAATTTTATTGATTTCAAACGCTTGATCCTGAAGGTCAAACTCCGCCAGCGTAATGGGCGAACCGCCAAAACTGTTGGTTTGGACGCAGTCGGAGCCTGCCGCCAGGTAACCCGCATGAATGTCGCGCACCAAATCGGGCCGGGACAGGTTCAACACTTCCGTGCAGTTTTCGGCACCCCGGTAATCTTTTTCGACATCCAGGTCGAGTGCTTGCACACGACTGCCCATGCCTCCGTCGCACAGCAAGACACGATCACGTAACGTATCAAGGAATAAGCTCATCGGTCAGGCTCCAAGGTCTTGTGGACGCAACCCAAGCCGCCAACAAATGGCGTAACTTAAATCAGCGCGGTTGAGGGTATAGAAATGGAAATCGTTAACGCCTTCGGCTTCCAACGCGAGACACTGGTCGACGGCGGTGGACAGCGCGATCATTTTCCGTGTTTCCGGATCGGCGTCCAGGCCTAGGAACAGTTCGGCCATCCAATCCGGGACGGTCGCTGCGCATCGTCCACTGAATTCGACCACTTTTGCAAAATTTGTCACCGGCAGGATACCGGGGATGATGGGTACATTAATTCCCGCCGCCGCCGCCTGGTCCCGAAATCGCAGGAAAACACTGGCGTCGAAGAAATATTGCGTAATCGCGCGCGCCGCGCCAGCATCGATTTTACGCTTTAAATTATCCAAATCAGCTTCTGTCGTTGGGGAATCCGGATGCCGCTCGGGATAGGCGGCGACAGAGATTTCAAAATCGCCAATATCGTGGAGGCCGCGCACCAGGGAGGCAGCGTTCTCGTACCCTTCCGGATGAGGTTCGTAATGGTCAGCATCCGCGGGGGCGTCGCCGCGCAAGGCGACGATGTGGCGAATGCCGTTGTCATGCCACCCGCGCGCCACGTCATCAACATCGCCTCGGCTGGCGCCGACACAGGTCAAATGCGCAGCCACCGGCACGCCAGAATTTTCATAAATGCGCCGCACCACACGGTCGGTGCGTACCCGCGTGGACCCACCCGCCCCATACGTCACCGACACGAAGGAGGGCTGTAATGGCGCTAAACGATCCAGGACCGTCCAGAGACGCGCTTCGCCCGCATCATCGGTTGGCGGGAAGAATTCAAAACTAACATTTGGCGGCGCGTTAGGGGACTTGGGGAATATTGTCACGGTGCGTCTCTATCTATTGGTTGATCGGGGATTTGCAGGAATCGCGTCAAGCAGGCGCGAGAGTGGGGTCCCGGTCCATTCCGGGGGCCGTGGCGAGAGCGCGCGGTTTGGTAGCGGACCACAACGTAACGGTTAACGGGTCACCCGGCAGATGAATGGGCCTGTCGGGAACCAAATTTGCGCGTTGGTACCACCGGTCAATTTCCGAGTTGGAAAACCCCAGGCGTCGGTGAGCGTGGTCCGTACGAAGCGATTCTTCGCGGTGTGGCGCGAAATCCACAAGGACGAGACGCCCGCCATCCCGCAATACCCGGGCGGCTTCTGCAATCACGGCCCCTGGCGAATCGGCGTAATGTAGGACCATATGGATGACAGCCACGCTAAACGATTCGCTTGGAAGCGGTAATTGGTACATGTCGCCTTGGCGGACCTGACAGTTGGCGTGCCCGGCGCTTTCTAGATTGGCGCGTGCGACTGCCAGCATTTCACGTGACAAATCAATACCTACCGCGCGAGTCGCCGCTGCCCCATAAAGCTCCAGAATTCGACCCGTGCCGGTGCCTATATCCAGTAAGTCACGCATATTTGTGGCGGGCAAAATTCGCAATAGGGCTTTTTCGATTTCTTGATCTTCGACGTAACAGCCGCGGACATCATCCCACCGCGCGGCGTTTTGCCTGAAATATGCGGCCGCGGCCTCGGCGCGCGCCACTTTCACGCCGTCTAATCGTTCCAGGTCAAGCCTGCGAGTTTCATCGCCGTCGGGAATTTGTTCGACGATCATTCGCGCCAATGCGGCGCAAGGTTCAAGGTCGCTTAACCGGTAAAACGCCCAGGTGCCCTCGCGAAACCGATCCAGCACACCGGCCTCAACCAAAAGCTTTAGGTGTCGAGAAACGCGCGGTTGGCTTTGCCCCAAAATTTGGGTTAGTTCGGTGACGGTTAATTCCGACTGAGAACACAACGCCAGCAGTCGCAGCCTTGTCGGCTCGGCGACAGCGCGCATCGCTTGTAGCAAGGTCTCCAAAGATACGGTCTCCGGGGTGCGTTTTTTGGTGGTACATAAAAGTTTATCCATAAAGATATAATGATATCCTTATGTGCGTCAATAAACTATCTGACGATTGGTCATAAGCACCCGTGGATACACGCGAATGAAACGGAAAAATTGTCGAACCGCCGCAACTCAAAGCCTTTCAAGAGAGACATTTTTGCAACACTTTGGTCACAAGCATGCGGTTGGCATTGATCTTTTATGGTGTTCTAAAATCCCTCATGGTAGTTGAATAGTCGGGTTAAAGGTGCCGTCTATATTGAATGAAAGAAATTCATTAACGGAAATTTGCGAAAGCATTCGGACGTTTTTTAAAGTGTTGTTAATTATTCCACGCGACCCTGTGTCATCTTTGTGGATTAATTGCGGCGCAGGTGCCGGAAGTATTCACAAATCCAACATGAATATACCAATTCTCTAAATTAACGTTGAAGTTAAGCTGCTTTTAATAGGATCGAGTCAAAAGCCGTGATTATCCAAGCAAATGTAAATTGCGCGAATCTTAACCAAATGACTACGGGTCAAGAGAAAGGGATTTGGTGCAATACAGCGATTCGGTCCATTTATCGGATTGCATTCGCGGTGGTCGCCGTTTTATCCGTCGCGGCTTGTGCGGGAACGCCATCGTATCCGATGGCGCGAGCAATGTACCTAGAAGCAAACGACCCGATCGAACCTTTTAATCGGGGCGTTTATGGATTCAACAAGGCTTTGGATAGCGGATTTATCAAGCCAGTCGCTACAACCTACCGGGATAGTTTGCCGCAAACCCCGCGGAACGCCATTCGCAACTTCCTGAACAACCTTCGCGCGCCAGTCATTCTGGCGAACAATATTTTACAAGGGGATATAGACGCGGCGAAGGTGACAATTGCGCGCTTTATGACGAACACGATTGTGGGGTTTGGTGGTTTCGGCGACCCGGCCAGCGACCTTGGCGCGAAGTTCCGGAATGAAGATTTCGGCCAGACGATGGCGGTCTGGGGCCTTGGGGAAGGTCCCTATATTATGCTGCCGCTGTTGGGCCCGTCCAACCCACGTGACGCGATTGGCATTGTGGTTGACAGCTTTTTGGATCCGTTCAATACATGGGCCGACAACACCGGCCATGGCGAAGCGCCCATGGCCCGGAAAGGTGTTCATGGCATTGATTTACGGTCGCGGCATATCAAAAATCTGGATGACCTGGAAAAATCTTCATTGGATTTCTACACGACGATTAGAAGTCTTCACCGTCAGTTGCGGACGGACGCCATTACCAATGGTGATGCAGGCGATTCTATTCCGTCGCCAAGTATTTCGTTCGATGACGGGGACAACTTTCTCGGTCAGAGCGCAAAACTGAAAAATTGATGCGAATGATTCAACGACGCCGTGTTGTCCATGCCCTCGCAGCGTCAGTTGTTTGCGTATTGTTAGCGGCATTACCTGGGACCGCGACGGCGAGCGCCAGCGAATCGATCAGCGACTTCGTCAAGGTGCTAGGTGATCGTGCCATTGAGCTCCTAACCGTTCAGCACATCACCGAGGCGGAGCGGAAAACCCGATTCCGACTGCTGCTTCAAGAAGGCTTTGCTGTACGGCGGATTGGACGTTTCGTATTAGGGCGGTACGCACGGAAAGCTGACGCCGACATAATCAGACAATACAATAAATTGTTTGAAGA
>Ga0302118_10002060_pt1 | contig 10024 bp, 11 predicted proteins | sample AG5_331_MG_FD_203126 | JGI IMG/M metagenome (GOLD analysis project Ga0302118, IMG submission 203126) | Marine microbial communities from Western Arctic Ocean, Canada - AG5_33.1 | ecosystem: Environmental > Aquatic > Marine > Oceanic | place: Canada: Western Arctic Ocean | collected 2017-10-01 | reverse complement strand
GTAGCCAATGGGTGGCCGTGGCTGTGCTGGTGGCGGTGGCCGTGGCTGTGCTGGTGGCTGTGCTGGTGGCGGTGGCTGTGCTGGTGGCGGTGGCTGTGCTGGTGGCGGTGGCTGTGCTGGTGGCGGTGGCTGTGCTGGTGGCGGAGGCTGTGCTGGTGGCTGTGCTGGCTGTGCTGGTGGCGCTGGTGGCGCTGGTGGCACAGGTAAAGACATAAGAGGAGGGTCTTGATAGGGCTGGGTTATGACCCCGAGTGCAACGGGTAAAGGTGCAACAGGTAAAGGTGTACCGATTGGACGTGAATTCTTACGGCGAGGGGCCCTGGTACGTTTAGCGATAGATAACTGATCCAACACTTTCTCCAGATTATCTTCCGTTTTTGGGCGGCCACGAAGTAACCTATTAATCTGAATGTTCAAACAATCCTGAAGGTTTTTCGCTTGGTGCCCCCCATCCACCTGCTCATTATATGAATCAGTTATCTGTTGCCAAAAACCTTGTGGCCAGCTGGGGAGGCTCCCCAAACGACCATCCGCGGCGTCAATTATTTTTTCGCGCGCGGTGGCGACTTCTATATAATCGTTATCCCTTAAAACCCCCACTACTATATTCAACTGAAGCGCGGGCTGCTGCCGTTTAACGACATCTCCGCTGGGTGTTGGGCTGGACTTGGAGGCACCCTTAGTAAACCGAAGTTGAAGACCCTTATTCGTTTCCCAATCACACTTAGAACATGCGAATTTTTCATGATTCCAGTCCGAGTCGCCACGGGAAATCAGATTGGTGCAGTTGGGACATTTATAAGATTCAACCTGAGCCAAGAAACCTTCCAACATAACACTTGGCAAGTTCAATTTATTCAGGTAGTACTGCCCCACCGCCCGGGTACAATTCCGGCACATCGGTGGACAGTCCTGTTTCATCTTCACCCAGTTCGCTTGCTTCATGGGGTTGAGTAGAATGACCGCTTCGTGCCCTCTGTTAGGTGTGATGCTCTTGAACATGCAGGCAGGTTGGCCGGCAGGTTGGCCGGCAGCAACTCCTTCGTTGGTGCGCGACTTCTTTCTCACTGGCTCATCTGGCTCATCTGGCGGGGAAAAGTATGACGGTTCGCGATTGCACACACCGCTCCCGTCAGTGTGTGTTTCTAGTTGTTGATTGAACTCTGACATCGTAAATATATCCATAAGCTCAAATTTTTGGTTAAGTTCTCCTTTTCGCCTCTCGGCTTGTTTTTCTGGGGAGTCGGACGTTAATTTAGACGCTAGTGCTCTCTTCGGCATCAACCCTGTATCCAATGAGCCAACCTTCTTGCCGAATTCATCAGATTCTTCTAATATTTTAAAAATCTCAACCAGTTTACTCCATCTAACATAGAATTTGTTTAAGGGACTATATTTATCTTTTAAAATATAACAAATCACAGAACTATCTTCACGACTAATATAATATCCCTGGCACTCCCAATGTGGGGGGTGTGGCTGGTCTTGAGGCGGTTGTGGTGATCGTGGTGGCAGTTGTGTCAGTTCTGCTTGTGGTAAGACAAGGGTCGCGTCATCGTCTGGCGGCGGTTTATACGGCTGCCAGGCGGCTGCTGCGGCACTGGAATTCGGTAACGGCTTCGCTACAGCCATTGACCCCAGCGACGCAGAACCAGATGATTCTGTGAACAAGTCATCCATTCCTGTCTCATCATATGATTGCGCTGGGCTTTCAAAATAATTAAACGGGTCGTCTGTGACCATGTTACCATCGGCCCATCCCGGTCCACTTAATAAGTCTCCATCGCCCCCCCCCGGTCCACTTAATAAGTCTCCTTCAGGTAGATCGCCCAACCAACTTAAGTCTTCTTCGGTCCCTCCTCTTAAATTACTTCTCTTACTTCTCTTACTTCTCTTACTTCTCTTACTTCTCTTACTTCTCTTACTTATCTTACTTCTCTTAATTCTTTTCTTACGCTTTGTTTTTCTATTGTATCTACGGTTACTTATAACCATTATAGTATTATAATAATATAATATATTAAATTTATTATTTATAAAACAAGTAATAAGTAATTTAGTTAGATTTTTTTTATATTTAGTAGTTATAAAATGGATCACGAACTTAAATGTATCTTAAATGCTGTGCTAATCGCCACCCTATTAAATTTAGCGCTACCGATGTTACTATCTCCTTATGCGACTTCCGAAGAAAAATCTCCTTCTAAAGGTCCAGGATCATTAGATATGAAAGGACAATTTATGCATATGATGGTTCATCATGGCATGACGCCCGTATCTAGTGGTTTAATTGTCGCTCTAATTACGGGTTTAGCAGTATACCTTGGCTACGTATTAAAACCGATTGAGACCCTACAAAAATTACTGTAAATTTGATTTCTTAATTGAAGTATCATAATACAAAGATATCAGAATCAAGAATGACACTTTCATATGGACAAAGCTTTGAGAATTATAATAATTTTCACAAATCTATTTTCATTGATATGAAAGAAAACGATTTATTTATTAAATATACAGAAGTCATGATTCTTGATCAGTTGTTAAGTGAAGAATTAATTTCACCAAGTTTTCATAAATTAAATTTACAAAGATGTATTCGGTTGGATAAAGATATCCTACATAGAGAATTAGCCGATTCTATGTTTTTCGCATCTGTCATTATCACGTTTATCTATTTTAATTTTGTGACAGCAGATCAGTATCCTCTTTTCAATGTATGCATGATTTTCTATCTTTTATCTATTTACTATCTGAGTTTTAAATATTATGATAACGTTTAAACTTTATTTATATTATAAACAACTTTCTTATATGTGGTCCGATATCATCGTGAATTTCCAAAAAGAAAATAAAAAATCTATTGATCTTAAACAAGAACTACATCTCTGTTATTATGTTATGAAGTTAGTATCAGATCATTATAAATTTACTATCAACAATAAAAAATTAGTTATACACGATTTAAATTCGGAAAAAGAAATTTCACATACGACCTTTTTTTATTGGTGGAGTTTTCAACGATTTCATGAATTAATCAAAGAAGAAGAAAAAATATTTAACGATTTTAATGATATCAAAAATAAAGTATTACCAGCAATAGAGAAAATAAAATTACCAGAATTAAAAGATACAGATGATCAAGTTCAGAAAAATAAAAAAATAGATAAAATTACAATGAGTAATGAAAAAATTACAAAATTACAAAATCATATTAAGTCTGAAGCAGATATAAGTAATAATAAAATAAATAGTTTAAGAAGTTTTCGTAGTATGTATCCTACAATTGATTCGCTAGAGAAATTACTGAAAAATATTAGAATCATTTTAGAGAACGAATGATTATTTAAATTCAATATTGATGAACCCGTACTCACCATTATAAACACGAGGATCTTTTAGTAAAGAACCATATTTTTCTATCAATTTATCTCTTAATTCGGATTTATCTGAACCCCGTGATAACCACTTACCCATACCCGACTCTTCATAATAGTGAATATGATTATAATAAATCCATTTTGTGTAGTCATTGTAAATACTATTAAATGATAAAAAAGATGGATATTCATATTCTTTGCCAAGATATCCTTTAACCTTGATTAATTCATCTGTTTCATTTAAGAAACATTTGATAAAAATATCTACATAAGATACATCACTGAAATATTTCTTTTTAAAATCATTGAGATTTTCTTTCCCCATTGATAAATTACACAGACGACAAATTGGAACTAAATTTTTTAAAATATCAGGACCACCATCTATAGAAGCTATTATATGACCACAATCAAAATTACTAACTTTGATCTCCGTAGCACATACATTACATTTACCAATACCATTTTTTTCACCTATATATTGATTCCATACTTGAACCCTCACGGGTTTTGGAATACTCTTTCGTTCCATCCTACTATTTTTTAATGAATAGTCTTTAAATTAAGGATTTTTCATATCAAGGTACATCTCTATAACTTGTTCTTTCCATTTTGGATGTTTCGGTAAGATCGCATTGGGTCCTCTGAAACCCGATGTCCAATCTTCAGTTGACCAATCAATTTTTCTACGAATACAATTATCTAACTTTGTATATGATAGAAACTCAACCGGGATCTTAATAATACGACAATTACTACTCTTTTCCCATTTTAAATGTTCTATTAATTCTTCTTCGTTTATTTCGGGATAGTGTAATTTTAAATCCTCTTTATTCATTAAACTACATAAACCTTTCACTCTTACGATAGCACCATAACCCTTTCCTATCATATACCATGCGATTATATCGTTAACTTTTAATTTTTCAAACAAGCTTTGATTGACTTTGGGTTTAAGCCATGTAAAAACAAAGTCGTTATCTATTGAATTAGACCAACTATTTATTTTATCACTTATAATTTCCATTTTACAATTCATATACCATATTATCCGAGCATCCGTTATCGTTTTAATATTATCGTCAGGTTCTTCGCTTTCTTCGCTTTCTTCACCTACATCTTGACAAGATACAAATGAGTTTTCTGAATGAGAATCACTTAATTCATCACTTAATTCATTCACATTCAATGATTCGGAATCGGATTTATAAATACCGAAATCTAAAATATCAAATGCCGAGATATCTTTCATACACAAGGAAACATTCGTAGCATCTAACTTTTTATTAATTCTTTCGCTATGAGTTAAATGAAACGTTACCTTCTTGCCCACCAAAGCATTTGTTAAGTTAAAATTACATTTACTTTTATGAAAGAATATATCACCATAATCAGAATGCGTTACCAAACCATGATCACGATGATAGGATATATTTTTAATTTCACCCGAAAGTAAACGTCTTTCATAAATATCTATTTTCATTTTAAGATCATTTATTTCACTTACCAATTCATTGTTCTTATGATGTAATTTCCAAAATTTATTATGATATTCATCATATTTAGATTTATAATTCATACTTGACATATTTACTATTGATTTAGTAAGATATATTTAAGTCAAATTTATTAAGGTCTCACTGATTTTAAACTATGTTCAACGATATAATCACTATCTAATACGTTATAACTGACAAATTCACTCATAAAAGCACTCATCATCTTATCGGATTTAACTGACTGATACGCTATGGACAAAGAATTGTATAATTTCATCTGAACAAGTAGAACAAAACTAATGAAACATGATATCGTTGACATACTGTGATAATCCTGAAGCAAGATATTTATCATTAAACAAACATTAATGAAATAGATTATCGCCGTTATACTCAGACCATAGAAATATATCTTATTGAGTTTATCCATCTGTTTATCTAGTTTCGGTTCCAAAACAATGATCTGTTTCAGAGAGTTGTCCGGTTTATCATTGTCAATATCTAAAAATTTAATCGCCCAGTTTTCTCTTCTCAACTCTAAAACATAACAAAAAACAAAACATACAAAAGATAAGGTGTTCCAAGACAACGTAATCTGATGATAGATATCACTGTTTTCATAATTCTGAGTGAGAGTACAGATCTGAGGATTACTCCTCACTTCAGAACCATCTCCGATTTCTTCATAACAAGCCTGAGGAACAAAAAGAGACAACATAGTTCCCATCAAAACCTTGTAAAACTGAAGCGAGAAGATCCCCATAACTTTGATCCGTTGTCCGAAATCTTGATCAATTTTCATCCTTTATAATAATCACAATATATTTATTATATAAGAATATCACGAGATGTAACTGTATTCAATGAATCAGATAGTAAATTTTCCGTCATTTCATCTACACCATCAGATAAGAGTTGATGGAGGCGATCGGTTTCTTTTTTGTATTTTTCTAGTTTTAAATTTAGAACGAGATTCTCTTCTTCAAGATTTAAATTATCCTCATATAAATTAGAAGCAATTCGTAATAAATTACCCAAACCATATGTATCATACATATATAGCATATGACTTTTAAAGATGCTTATCTTATTTGATATACACTCGTTCATCAGACTTATTTATTAATTATGTTAAAATAAATTTGATTATTATTTATCAAATTTAGTATCAATTAATCTTACAATGGATTTTATCGTATCATATTACATGTATAATAAAATAAAGAAGCAAGAAATGAAAGAAATGAAAAAGAATATAAATAGTAATGAAGAATCATCCTGTGACCCTCCGCGATTACCTGATCAGAGACAAGGGAGAGAACAATCTTTCATTAAAAGAAATTGCTGTAAATGCGGTCAAGATCCTTACTTTTGTCAATGTAACGAAATCATTAAACTTATGTATCGCAACTTCAATCCAGAACAAAATTCATATTAATGATCATCAAAGAAGGATATGATTATCACTTTGATAATTATTTCTCTTAATGAATGATCAAATGAAGAATATTGTTCGCATCCGAAGCACAAGACTCATAAATTTGATTTTTAATATCTCTTTTTTATCATATAAACAACAGAAGTTCTTAGAACAAATCTATCATGTCTCAACCTGATGAATGCCAGACACCGCCTACTCGTCGCGTGCCAACCGATCACCAACCGGATATCAAGCGCTCCAACGAACGACGTCTTTTCCACGAGCTGGAGGCGGGTCCACCTGTGACGCCTGATTTTCATCCACCGAAGTATAGCGACATAGCGAATGGATACGACTTCAACAGGGGAGTTGAGACCGATGTCAAGAAGACGCGCTTATCAGCCAACAAGTCCGGTTCCAAGAATCGTGCCAGAAGGTCGGCGAATCGTCGTCTGTCTTTCACTACTAAAGGAGAAACAGAAACACTCCGATCAGAGTTGGCCACAGTTCACAAGACTTATCTTTCTATTTTTGAAGAGAAGGACAAAGAAATTGAATCTCTCCAAGGTAACCTCTTAACAATGAGTAAACTCGCCGCCCAGGACATTGATTCTCTTCAAAAAGAACTCACTGATACACTAGATAACATGAAGATTACCGAAGATGAACTCACTATCTTTCAGAAGTCAGAGAAAGAGTGGATCGGTAGAACACTTAAGCTGAAGTTCATCTTTGATCAGATGAAGAAGATTGGAGCTCTTCCGGAAGATCAGCGTGAAACATGGGAACCGATGGTTGAGCAAATTGATATCCCAGAAGTATCCATCAATGTCAAGGATGAGTTCGTTCCGACAGCTCAAACCGATAATATTGATTGGACGGATGACGAGGAATCCGATTCTTGGGAATCAGAAGATGAAGGAGATATCATCGGAGAGTATCTGGAAAACGAGACATCTGCTTTCTTCCACTGCACAAACTGTGGTGAGATGAATAACCATGCCACTTGTGATTGCCCCATGCATCAGGTGGATTGCTTGGATTGCTTGGATACACCCCACCGATCCATAGATGACGGAACTACAGACAACGAGGATGGTTCAATGATGAATGTTTTCGTTCCGAGGATGGAATGGAACGCAACCGCAATGTATAATTATCGTCCCCATTCCCGAGCTATTCTGGAGAAGTCGGCAACAACGATTCAGAAGGCATGGCGCTCTCATCAACTCTTGAAGAAAGAAAAGTTAGATAGAGAATTAGATGATTTTATGTATTGTAGAAGACCGTTCAACAAGTGGGAATGGGACGCTGATGGATTACACGACGACTGGGCAATCGTCATCCAGAGAGTTTGGAGAGGACATCACCTCCGTAAAATTGTTGCAGGTGGCGAGAAAAGTCCGCTCCCACCAGGATCATGAGTCTATGCGTGCGGAAGTATACTTGACCCACAATGTCTTCTTATACTACTCGGGCGCACCTTCCCAGCTGAACAATTGTAAGATATTAACAATGTATCTTTATCTTATAAAAGATAAAAGATAAAAGATAAAAAATTAGATTATTTTTTTTGTCTTTTTTATCTTTGTTTTGTTTATTTGGAATAGGGGATGTTCATGAGTTTATAGAGTCTTTCTTCTAGATCGTCAACGTTGTAGGGTTCTTGGTCAATCATCGTGACACCCGCAACCTTCCTTGGGGCAAGACGCGCGAGACCCATAGGCTTGGCCGTACAAGTTACGGGTCCTCCAAGAAGATCACTGACCATCATATTCTGAATGCGAATATCATCATCTTGGCGCGAGATATTGATCGGCGATTTCAGGGTAACATGAGCTAGGGGGGGTCCGGGAGCAGTGAAATAGTTATACTTCACGAAGCACTCCCTAACGACCATAAGCGCCGTATTTGTGGGATTCAACTTGGTTGATTTTCCGTCCCACAGGGCAACGACTTCCCTTTGCTCCAGTTTGACGATGGTTTCCTGAAAGTAAGGTTTCAAGAGGCAGGCGTTGGGGTGGGAGAAGAAATCATATAGCGGCTTAGCCCCATTTCCAAAGAGGGAGGTAATTATTTCTGCGAAGAGACGGGAACTCTTGTCACTAGTCTGGCGAAAATCCGTAGTTCCGACATTGTCTTCTTGTCCACGGACAAGACATTCATCGGAGAAATAAATCTTCGCCTGAACCGCAACCGATTCATCTTCTGAACCCGTACATTGCCAGAAGCTATGGTCATGGTTCAGGAAGTCGTAGTCACCCATGAGTGAATCACGTCCGAACGGCTGGGGACCCAGCTGAGACGCGTTGACTCGGGCTTCTACCCGCAAGCGAGCGACGTATGTCGGAGAGGTCCGCCAGCCACGCTGGATGGTCTGAGCGGCAAGCGTGAACTCGCCCAGGGTGAAGAAGCGCGGGCCACCAGGCCACATCGTGGGCTGGTTCGCTGAGAGAGCGGTTGAGAGAGCGGCTGAGAGAGCGAGAGACTTTGAAAGCCTTGGAAAGTTGTTGTGATGATAAGGAACAATCGTCAAATCAAATTTATGAACAACCGACAAGAAAAATGTTCACAAAAAAATGGTCATTTATGAACATATATAAAATTACATTAGTATTTTTTTTGTCTTTTGTTTTGTTTTTTCATGAATAAATATTAGCGAGGAAGGCAACGGTGGCAATGGAAATTTTTCCCCTGGTAAGTAGTGGCGTGCGAGGACCAACGACAACACCGCACGCATTGCCGATTCATCGGGTTATCGCATACGCCAGAATGCCTTAAACCCGATGAAGGGGACCTGCGATTAAATGTATCGGCGGGGCGTTTTTTGAATAACTTGATCCCCGGTGGCAGAGAAGGGGAGAGGACAGGTGTAGCGACCGGGGTGGGGGCGGCAGAGGGATGAATAACACGAGAGTTGATCCACACGGGTGGGCATTTTGCGACATTTGATTTGAGGCGTGAGACGATCAGCGAGATACATTTCTTCCGAATTGTCTCCCCCATCTTGTATGGACGAATAGATATAAGTTGGGGCTCTGATTTGTCGCCGCAGCATCTGCACAGCTCGGCGACAAGCTCGGCCTTCTTACCCACAGGGGTCCTCGTTGTCCACTTAATGATCTCGGCTTTGAGTTCTTTGATTTTCATCGCTGCGATTTCTTCGGGGGCGAACACCTGGGGCGGGACGTTTACGACAAATAGCTGGTTCACCTCTTCGTAAGATATCGGTGGCTCGTAAAATCCATATTCGTCTTGAATGAATGTCGCGATATCGTCAATAGAGATTTCACCCCCCTGACCCTCTAGATGCGATTTTGCGTACGCGTACAAAACCGCTTGACCGTTCCCCTCGGATCCTTTTGGGCAGAACCGTTCGTTCATGAGCTCACACATCTTCACGGTGTGTTTGTGCTGAACATCGCTTATCGGGCAAAAATCAGACATGAGGGATAGCGGTTGAGAGCGGCTGAGAGCGGTTGAGAGAGGCTGAGAGAGGCTGAGAGAGGCCGAGAGCGGTTGAGAGCGGTTAAGACGGTAAGCCTTGATAAGTTGTTGTGATGATAAGGAAGAATCTTCAAATCAAATTTATGAACAACTGAAAAAAATTGGCTGTTACCCGAACAAAATAATTACTCTGAAGCGATAATTTGGTGTCCATTGTTCATAAATTTGATTTCAGGATTTATATTATTCTTTAATCAAACAATATACAGAACAATATA
>Ga0302118_10002059_pt1 | contig 10025 bp, 11 predicted proteins | sample AG5_331_MG_FD_203126 | JGI IMG/M metagenome (GOLD analysis project Ga0302118, IMG submission 203126) | Marine microbial communities from Western Arctic Ocean, Canada - AG5_33.1 | ecosystem: Environmental > Aquatic > Marine > Oceanic | place: Canada: Western Arctic Ocean | collected 2017-10-01 | reverse complement strand
AGGCAACTGGAGCTGTGGATAATGCCTTGGAACAGCTAAAGGCACTAACCTTGCCCGAAACAGCCCATGTCGAACGTGAACGGTTGGAAGTGGTTGTTGCTCGATTGCGGCGCGACGCGCCTGACTTGTGTTTGACGCTAGATCCAGTCGAGAATCGAGGTTTCGAATATCATACCGGGATAGGTTTTACGATTTTCACGCGTGGCATATCTGGCGAATTAGCGCGAGGTGGTCGATATCGCGTTCAGGGGAATGTTGATGATGTTGCCGGTGAGCGTGCGACCGGTGTGACGCTATACGTTGATACTATTCTCGGAATGTTGTCAAAAACTGAAGATATCCGACGAATTCTGGTACCTAATTCGACGTCACGTGATGTTAAATCTGACCTGCAGAGTGAGGGTTGGGTCACTGTTTCTGCGCTGGATGATCGGGCGGATCTTGCTTTGGAGGCGCATCAATTGGCGTGTTCGCATTTCTTGGGAGAAACCGGTCCTGAACCGGTAAAAGGGTAGAAGCCAAAATGGCAAATGTAGTAGTCGTCGGCTCACAATGGGGCGATGAAGGAAAAGGCAAAATTGTAGACTGGTTATCGAGCCGGGCCGATGTCGTCGTTCGATTTCAAGGGGGGCATAACGCAGGTCATACGCTGGTGATCGATGATGTGACCTACAAACTTAGTCTCTTGCCTTCTGGATCTGTACGTCCAGGAAAGCTGTCGATAATTGGTAATGGAGTTGTTGTTGACCCCTGGGCGTTGCTTTCTGAAATAGAGGGTATACGCGGTCAGGGTGTCGAGGTAACGCCGGAAACCTTGAGGGTTGCTGAAAACGCTTCTTTAATCCTGCCATTACATGGGGCGTTGGATCGGGCGCGTGAGGAAGCACGCGGCAGCGATAAAATTGGAACAACCGGACGGGGTATTGGCCCGGCCTATGAAGATAAGGTGGCGCGCCGGGCAATTCGTGTCTGTGATCTTGCCGAGCCAGAGTCTCTGGGCGAACGAGTTGACCAGTTGTTGATGCATCATAATGCTTTGCTAAAAGGACTTGGTGCCCCTTTGGTCGATCGAGAAGAGCTTCTGGCTCAGCTTCTAGATTTAGCGCCACGTTTATTGCCTTACGCCGATAGTGTTTGGCAGCTTTTGGATGAAGCGCGCCGTACCGGGAAGCGGGTCCTGTTCGAAGGGGCTCAAGGAGCCATGCTCGATGTTGATCACGGCACATATCCTTTTGTTACTTCTTCAAATACCCATGCGGCGCAAGCGGCAGTTGGATCCGGGGCATCCATAAAATCGGTGGGCTATGTATTGGGGATTACCAAGGCCTATACAACGAGAGTGGGAAGCGGTCCTTTTCCAACAGAACAAGATAATGAAGTTGGGCAGAAACTCGGCGAGCGTGGACACGAGTTTGGCACGGTGACGGGCCGCCGCCGCCGTTGTGGTTGGTTTGATGCAGTGATGGTACGGCAAGCAATTAAAGTCGGTGGTATTGACGGGATCGCATTGACGAAACTCGATGTTCTTGACGGCTTTGAGACCTTAGATGTTTGTATTGGGTATCGTTATCAGGGCAAAGAATACGACTTCTTTCCAGCTGGGAGAGACGCTCAGGCGGGTGTTGAACCAATTTTCGAAACTCTCGAAGGTTGGTCTGAGAGTACTCGTGGTGCGCGAAGCTGGGCGGAGTTGCCGGCGACGGCGATCAAATATATTCGAAGAATTGAAGAACTCATTGAAACGCCGGTCGCGTTGCTTTCGACGAGCCCCGAGCGGGACGACACGATTTTAGTGCATGACCCCTTTTCGACCTAACTGTCACGTGAAATATCCGCGATTCCGGTGCAATTACCTCAGTTTTATTCCGTTTCGGAATTCGACGTTAACGGTTGCTTTGCATCACTAATCTAGTCTTAGCCGGGTAGTTTTACTGGGTTAAGAGAATTATGGCTGAGGCCAAGAAAACACAAAAGGAAGAGGACCAAAATTCGGCTGAAGCTGGCGGGCAAGAGATAGTTGTTGCCAACCGGTATCGGATTTTGGCGGAATCTCCTTTGTCGGATTTGAATTTGGGTGATGCCAAGGCTTACGTCACGCGCGACCACAAAAGCCCTAAGGAGCTTCTTTTTGCACGCATTTGTCCGGCTGATGCGGTTCCGCGCTTAGAAATACTCAACAATGTAAAACATTTGATGGACGCCAACCTGCTTCGGCCGGTTGAAGGAGAAAGTGTCATTTGGCCGGGAGGTGTAGAGCGTCGTTTCACGTTAGTGGATCGACTAGGCCGCTAACGCTGCTGACTTGATAGCCTTCTGGACTTTTTCAAATGCTCGGACTTCGATCTGCCGCACACGCTCCCGCGAAATGTTATATTCTTCGCTGAGATCCTCAAGGGTCTTGGGGCCTTCAGTAAGGCGCCGTTCGACAAAGATATGACGTTCCCGGTCGTTCAGGCCTGTGAGGGCATTCGCGAGTAGTTTGCGTCGATCGGCGAGTTCCTCCTGGTCTCCAAGGACCTCTTCCTGATTGGCAGAGTCATCAACCAGCCAATCCTGCCATTCACCATCTCCCTCCGCCCTCAGTGGGGCGTTGAGGGAATTGTCTGGTCCAGCGAGACGTCGGTTCATATTGACGACTTCAGTCTCCGAAACGTTTAATCGTTCAGAAATCTTTTGGACGTTCTCCGGTGAGAGGTCGCCTTCATCGATCGCCTGCAACTGACCTTTCAGTTTGCGCAGGTTAAAGAAGAGTTTTTTCTGGGCTGCAGTCGTACCAATTTTGACCAGCGACCACGTGTGCAGGACATATTCCTGGATAGAGGCTTTAATCCACCACCTCGCATATGTCGACAGACGAAAGCCTCTATCCGCGTCAAAGCGCTTTACCGCTTGCATTAAGCCAACGTTCCCTTCGGAGATCAATTCTCCCAAAGGAAGGCCATAGCCGCGATAACCCATCGCGATCTTCGCGACCAATCGGAGGTGGCTGGTGACGAGCTTATGGGCAGATTCGGTATCTTCCCGCTCAGCCCAGTTTTTGGCGTACATAAATTCTTCCTGCGGTTCAAGCATTGGGAATTTACGAATTCCTGAAAGATAGCGTGAAAGATTAGTGCTGGGATCTAGTCCGGTCAGTGCTGGAAGATTAGTGGCCATACCCGTTACCCTTTCTATTAATGCCTATGCGATGTGTTATACATCGACTAGACGACAAATCCGGCAATTTTGTGTTCAGTCTTAGAAATAGGAACTTGATTTGTCTATTTCAAGGAATTAAAGGCTTTCTAACAAAGCAATCAATTTGCTCATTTCAATGGGTAATTGTGACAAAAATTTGACACTCTCGGTGCTGCCGGGGTGACGAAAACCCAGCTCAAATGCATGCAACGCTTGCCCCTGTAACTTTTTGATAAAAATTAATGTTTCTTCATTTAAGGCGGCGCGTCGTGCGCCGCTGATGCCACCTCCATAGGTGGTGTCGCCAATCACCGGGTGACCAATATGCGCCATATGCACACGAATTTGGTGAGTGCGCCCGGTGGCGAGCCGACATTCTACGAGAGTGGCGAAATCACCAAAGCGCTTTACCACCTTATAGCCCGTTTTGGCATGTTTGCCGCCGCTCGGTACGATGGCCATCTTCTTTCGGTTATGCCGGTTACGGCCGATATTCCCTTCGATATTCCCCGTGAGGGGGCGGGGGATTCCCCAAACCAGTGCCTGATAGGCCCGGTCTATCGTGCGCGCCGCAAACTGCTCCGATAGATCAATATGTGTGCGGTCATTCTTTGCGACGACGATTAGTCCGCTGGTTTCCTTATCGAGACGATGGACGATGCCGGGCCGTTTCACACCGCCAATGCCGGAGAGACTCTCCCCGCAATGGGCGAGGAGAGCATTCACCAGTGTACCGCCGATGTTTCCCGGTGCAGGGTGAACGACAAGCCCGGCCGGTTTATCAATAACGATTAAATCGGCGTCTTCGTGAACGACCTCGAGGTCGATCGCTTCAGGCTGAGGAATAGCCGGCTCTGCGGCGGGAATATTGAGCGTAAATTCCTCGCCAGATTTGACCCTGTATGAGGGGTCGGTTATCGTCCTGCCCGCTGAGGTGAGCTGTCCATTTTCAATGAGGCCTTTGATACGCGTGCGCGAGTGGTCAGGAAGAGCAGTAGCCAACATTCGGTCCAATCGATCGCCGACGGTGTCGGCAATGACGTGGTGTTGGCTGTTAGCGTCGGTAGGTAGATCGTTTGATGTCGTCATATAAAGAGAGTGAGCATAAACCATGCGTGGGCTCAAGGGTTTGGTTATTGGGATGGGCGTATTGATCGTCGTAGGTTTGACGGTTGTTATTGTTACCGTAGTTAAAAGACAGGGCAGTGACGGCCCATCGGTGCTGAAGTCGCCGGTCGGCATATCAGTCCCTATTGAAAATGGTTTTGGTGAAAAGCGATTTCAGATGCCCAAGGGCGCCAAAGTGGTAGAAACCATTATCAATGGCAATCGATTGGCCCTCCGGCTCGATCTGGGCGATGGCGGGCAGGCCCTCCTTCTCATTGATATTGGCACCGGTCAACGGATTGGCTTGATCAGGCTGGATGGCAGTAAATAGCGCTGATATCGTAAAACACGCTTGATCGTCGGGCATAGCTCGCCTATGAAACCAAAGTGTCCCCGCGTCCCCTTCGTCTAGCGGCCTAGGACATCGCCCTCTCACGGCGAAAACAGGGGTTCGATTCCCCTAGGGGACGCCATTTTCTTTTAAGCTATTGATTGCCCGCCTGTGTTACGCGGGGACCGCGCCGGTCATGCGGGGTGTTGGCGTGTCATTCATGAACATTTGGGCCATCCCTGCGATCACGCCAATGGCGACCCCGATTTGCCAGGCGAGGTCATAGTTGCCCATTGCATCGAAAAGAAGCCCGGCACCCCAAGCCCCGAAAAAGGATCCGGTTTGATGGCAGAAAAAGGCGATGCCAGTCAGTGTTGCCATGTTACGCAGTCCGAATATCTGCCCGACTAATCCCGTTACGAGCGGTGCAACACCGAGCCACAACAGGCCCATGACAGCAGCGAATATCAGCGTCGTCGTTGGTGTTGCCGGTAACAGGAAATAGACCACGATAAAGCCGGAGCGCAAAATATAGACCGAGCCAAGCAGAATGTGCTTGGGATACTTACCCCCCATCCATCCTAGGATATAACAACCGATGGCGTTAAAGCCGCCTATGACTCCGAGTGCCTGGGCGCTGAGCGTTGGGGACTGGCCACAAATTTCTAAATAGGCGGGCAGGTGGGCAGCTATGAAGATCAGCTGCAGGCCGCAGACAAAATAAGCGACTGCCATGGTGACATAACCTTTGTGCTGCCAGGCCTCGGTCAGGACTTGCTTTAATGACATGCCGGCATCGGAGCCGGTGGAGGCTTTTACCATTTTGTGTTGGGTTTCATCCCCGGCACCGGTGAAAAACGCCGCGGGTATCATGACCACGCAGAGGCCAAGAAACCCAACCATCGCCATGAGCCAGCCATCGCTGTCGATAAGCCCTTGTGCGAGGGGTGCGGAAATGAAGGTCCCGATAGACCCAGCCGCTGATATCGTCCCAAGCGTCACGCTACGTTTGAGAGCCGATACTGCGCGGGCCGATGCGGCTAGGGCGAGGCTAAGCCCGGTACAGGCGAGTGCCAGCCCGACCATGACACCCAGCCCGATCCAGAGAGCGATCGGACCTTCTGCCATCATGGTAACCCCGAGCCCTGCGGCGTATAGCAGGGAACCCAAAATACACATCATCCGGCAGCCGAACCGGTCGGCAAATGCGCCGATCAATGGTTGGGTGAGCCCCCAGGTGAAATTTTGAATGGCGATGGCGAGGGTAAAATCCGCGACCGAAATTCCCAGATCCTGAGTCACTGGTAAAACAAACAGCCCGAAGCTCTGGCGCATGCCCATGCTCATGGTCAGCATGAGGCTAGCACCGGTCAGAACGGAAATTGTCTGGGCACTGGTATAGCCCGGGGCGCTAGTTGTAACCGCCATCGTGAGGTTCTCGCTGAAGTTCTGAGCTTAACTTACAGAACCACAGGGAGGCGCGCCAGTTGACGTGACACGCAAAACTGTCAGAACGATTTCAGGCGGTCATTGTGCAACGGTAAAGAAGGCGGGTTGCGTCGCCGCTGTAATCTTTTACGGCCCGATGTTGTACGACACGATTATCCCAAACCGCTAAAGCACCCTCTTGCCATTCGAAGCGACAGGTCGCTTCCGGCGATTTGATGATGTCGAACAGAATGCCAAGAATGTTTTGGCTGTGAACACGGCTGACACCCTTTATGTAGCAAACGTAAGATTCGTTGATGGCGATCCATTTGCGGCCAGTGACTGGGTGCACGCGTACCAGGGGCAGTTCAAAGGGAGGCATGCGTTGTCGGGCCTGGGCTGCTTCTTCTGGATCAAGATAGCGGTCGGTAATATGGCCGGTGGCGTCCGGAGACTGGATAACCTGCAATGAATCCAAATATTGCGCAAAAAGTGGGTCGAACGATTCATAAACATAGTTGGCGTTTGAATACATCGTGTCGCCGCCATTTTTTGGAACGGCTTTACCGAAGAGGGCAGTGAACGCAGGCGCATCGGCGCGAAAACCGCCATCTGCATGCCAGACGTGGTTCCGTAAATGGGAGTCCTTCTCAGCACTAATGACGGTCGCATCGGAATTGTCTGGCGCACGAGGTGTGTGCGGTCCGGCATAGTCGAAGAATTCACCCAGGAACCCACCAAACCTTGTAAAATTTTCTGCCGTTACAGTGCCAGGTTCAAAAACGACCAGCCCTCGATTATGCAACAAGTCGCGCATCTTCGCCCGGAAATTTTCAGAAATGGAGTCTCCATCGAACCGGTAACCGGAAATATATGAACCGACAGACTCTTTGATCGGAGAAACACTTGCGCCATCAAGGGCGGCTATGTTGTCGGCAGCCAGTTGAACGATCGAAGTAGCGGAAGCCATTTAATAAACCCTTGTAGATAAGCCTGAGAAAGTAAAGGTGACAGTGTTCTAATCCAGTATCCGCACGGTTTCAACGCCCTTGCTGACCGTTTTCTTCTTGAACCCCGATGGTAATAGGGCCGTGAGCGAGTTTGTTTACGAATTGATGGACGCACTCATTTCCCGATGCGTAAAGCTGGTCGGTGGGGCCATCCCATACGAAACGCCCGTCATGAATCATCGTCACACGGTCAGAGATGCGTTCAACCGTGTTGAGGTCGCTGGATATTGAAATCGTTGTCGCTCCTAACGCTGAAACACTCTCTGAAATGAATCGGCAGATTTCGTTGCTCATGATCGGATCGAGGCCTGCGGTTGGTTCATCCAGAAATAGTATTTCGGGGTCGTTGGCGATGGCGCGTGCGAACCCGACCCGCTTCTGCATGCCGCCCGAAAGATCGCTGGGATAAAGATCGCAGACATCGGCTGCCAGGCCGACAATAGCCAGTTTCTCCACGGCAATTTCCCGAGCCTGATCGTTTGGTATGTCGCCCAAATTGGTCTGGAGAAAGCAGATATTTTCCCAAACCTTCAAACTGTCAAACAGCCCGCCATATTGAAACAAGACACTACGGCGCCGTTCATATTCGGAGCGCTCCCGCGTCGTCAGATCACGTAACTTTTGGCCGTTGATCTTGATCGTTCCGGCATCTGGCGTCACGAGATCTTGTAAGCATTTGAAAAACAAGGATTTCCCGCAACCTGACGTGCCGATGATCGTCACAGCCTCACCTTTGGCAATGTCGAACGTCATATCTTTCAGGATCTGGTTATCCGCGAATCTCTTGCGAAGTCCGGATACCTGAAGAAGGGGTGGCTGAGAGCTGGTCATGGGTTCTTATCTGTATCTCAAAGTCTTCGATATATACAAAATAGCTTATCATCGATGCGCTGTGAAAGATGATTGTCGATTTTATCATTCACAGAAATAATGCAATCATCTTTTGGTAACGCGCGATTGTTTTAACGGAGAGGCCAATCCATGTTTTTGCAGCTTCTGTTGGGCGCCCTGCATTGGCGATCTGCCACCCATTCGTAACACAATTATCGCGTTGACGGCTGTATCTTTATGGCTCCTCGTCGCCATTAGCGCCGGTGTATGGGTATAGGCGGCGGTCTTTATGGGGCTCGATCTCTTTGAGACAATTGAACCGACGCTTTATTTCGCTGCAGCAACGCTGACCAAGTTGGGGTATGGCAATCTTATTTTGCCAATATCTTGGCGTCTTCTGACAGGGATATTTGCCGCCAACGGATTGCTGCTCTTTGGTCTTTGTGCAGCATTTCTGTTTGAGGTTTTTGCGCGGCTGCACGGGCGTCAGGATGCATCTACAGACACAAAGTAAAATGAGGTCTCCGCTTTTGCGGGCGAAGAACTTTACTGTTCGGTGGGTTGATTTTCGGTGGGCAGATCGTCGACGGGTAAGTCTTCAATTGGTAGAGTATCAACTGGCTCGTCTTTGCGCTCGTTGGATTTTTCCTGCTTAGCGCGCTGCCGGTCAGCCTTTTTCAGGGCGCGGGCTTTCTCACGTTCGCGGCGTTCAAAGCCATAGTTTGTTTTGCGGGCCATTGGCTTCCTGTCAGTATGTAACGGCTCATTCTTAGAGGATCGGTGCTCGGCTGTACAGCAGCTATTCGGAACGAAAACCATATTTGCATTCCACGTCGTATCCCGGTGATATGCGGCGCATAGTCAGATCGTCAAAAACGGATTCGACGATCAACACCCGTTTTAGTTTGCTTTCTCCTTTTTACGAAAACGTATCCATGTCTTGCTCTGCGAGGAATGGTCGCCTGTTCCCGGATACGCTATTCGCTATCCGAACGGTTATGTTTCTCATAAGGAAAATCAATGAACAATGTTCCTGAAACGCATAGGCGTTTATTCAGCATCACTATTCTGACGATGATTTTTGCATTTTTCTTCGGACCCGCGAGCACGGCGACGATTCCTAAAAACGCCACTGCAAAACCCTTTGGCTCTGGTTGGGAGTGTAATAGTGGATTTACCGAAGTTAATAAGGTTTGCGAAGTTATAAAGGTCCCAAAAAAACGCTTACGCGACGAAGGTGCGGTATGGACGTAGTTGGGATTTCAATTACGGGTTCGAGAATGTCAGTGAACGCTGTATTGCAATTAAAGTGCCCAAGAACAGATTTTTAAATGCTTCTGGTGATGGCTAGAAATGTGAACGTGGTTATACCGCAAACGGCAGTAGCTGTTCTGCTGTGAAGATACCGAAGAATGCCCATCTCATTTTCTCCGGCAACGGTTGGGAATGTAATCGACCATACAGAAAGCAAAGGTCTGGTTGCGGGCTTAGATGAAGGGCCGCTCACTCCGCAAATTGAGAACCCTGCGGTAAGCGGCTGGAATATAAAAAATTGATTTCCTTGACTTTTGGCGGTGCAGGGCCCAGTTAATCCCTGCTGATTGTCTCGCGATAGCGCGAAGCGCCTGAATTGGGTGCCACGTCCCGGGACCAATAATCAAAAATATAACCCGTTCTGGCCGCGCCCGGAGCAGGGTCAAACGCCAGAAACTGTTTGCGGTGATTAAGCCGTACACACCTACTGGCATACAAGGAATCTGGTAGTGAGTATTAGTAATTTTTCGGAGTTCGGTTTAGCCGAACCTATCCAACGTGCGTTAAAAGAACGCGAACATACGATCCCGACACCCATTCAGGCTCGTTCAATACCCGACCTTCTTCAAGGCCGAGATATGCTTGGTATTGCGCAGACAGGCACTGGTAAAACAGCCGCCTTTGCGCTTCCTATCCTTCACAATTTGGCGAAGGGGGAAGTGAACAATAAATCTCGCAATCCTCGAGCCTTGGTTCTGGCCCCGACCCGCGAACTTGCGATCCAGATTGGTGAAGAGTTCCGGCTATACAGCAAATATATGCACCTCCGCCATACGGTGATTTTCGGTGGCGTTAGCCAAAAGGCACAGGCCACGGCGATGCATCGT
>Ga0302118_10002057_pt1 | contig 10026 bp, 9 predicted proteins | sample AG5_331_MG_FD_203126 | JGI IMG/M metagenome (GOLD analysis project Ga0302118, IMG submission 203126) | Marine microbial communities from Western Arctic Ocean, Canada - AG5_33.1 | ecosystem: Environmental > Aquatic > Marine > Oceanic | place: Canada: Western Arctic Ocean | collected 2017-10-01 | reverse complement strand
CTCTTGTCCTTGAGCGGATCGCCACTACCCGCGGGTTGAATGCCCTCGCGCAGGAAAGTCATCGCCGCCTGCCGCAACAGAATCTCGCGCTTGAGTTTTTTCACCTTGTCGTGGTTTTCGTCCAGACCGGAGAGGATAAAACCCTGGCGAATAATCTCCAGCTCCATCGCGTCGGTCTGCATCGCAGCGGCGGCGCCAATTACCGCGCGGGCCTGGTCTTCGATCGCGATGGCATTATGTTCGGACTGAAACTCTTGCAGGCTTTTCATTTTCACTTCGAGCTTCTCGTCCTCATCACGCAACAACGAGCGGATAAACAAGAGACGCTCGGAGGAAAAGGTTTGGGCAAGCTTCCTATTCGTCTCATCAAGTATGACGGTATAGTGCATGGCCATGTCGGCCGCCGTCTGCGGGTCCTGGTCGAGCACCGCGATCAGGATCGTGCCGTCCTCAGTCTTATCAACTACGGTCTTTTCGGCAAGTATCTCAACCGCGTCGGTCATCGAATCGGCTCCGTAGCGCTCCAGCAAGTTAAACTCCTCGATCATCACCCGCCGGGTCAGCCGGCTCTTGAGCGTGGCGACGAAGATATCGGCCGGCGTGCCCTTTTCACCCAGACGCAAGGTCGGGATCGGCAGGGCCGAGAGCAGGTCGGAAAAACCGAAACCCTGCTTCTGTTCCTTCGGCGGCAAGATCTGTACCGTCGACTCGAATTCCCTCGGTATCAAGAAAGTCAGCGCCCCGGCCAATACACACATGGCCAACGTCCCGCCAATGATCAGCCCTTTGCCCGCGTACAGCGCGGCCAGCAAATCGAGGATATCGATCTCTTTTCTCTCTTCTCTCTCCATTGCTTCGTGCTCCTTGAAATGCCTGGGCTAAAAGGACCGTACCAAAACCACCAAGGTCAGGGTTTCGGCGACAGTGCGCATCGTCGACTGGAAGAAGGCCCAGTAGTTGACCCGCTCCCTCTGCGGCACCCATATCTCGTCGCCCGGCCCGACAATCAACTTCAAATCCAGTTCTTCGCGGGCCCCGGTGCGCGCCCGGATCAGACGGGCCCCGCTCTTGTCGGCCTCATACGTATAACCGCCGGCCTTTTCCATATAATGGCGCACGCTGAGTCCTGGTTCGTAGTCGATCAAACCGGGTTTCTGCATCTGCCCGCTGACACTGATGGTGCGCCGCTTCGTCGGGATATAAATTACGTCGCCGCTTTCGAGGAAGATATTCTGCTCCTCGTCGTTGTCTATGAACAGTCGTTCAAAATCGACCGATGCACGCCCCTTCTGCTCGCGGGCCTTGGTCTTGAGATAGGCCTTGTCCTCGCCGTCCAAACCGGCCAGCCCCGTCACTCGCCTCAATGACCGCAAACGTTCCAATTCCGGATCGACCTTGCTACGCATCTTGGTTCGAACAACCTTCGCGCCGATGAGCGAAGCGTCCTCGGACAAACCACCGGCCATCGCCACCACGTCCTTGAGCCGCGTGACGCCCGGGATAATACGGTAGCGCCCCCGGTACTTGACCTCGCCGTAGACCAGCGACGTCGGCATCTGCTGCCACAACGAGCGGGCGCGGATAAAGATCATGTCGTTCGATTGCAGCTCAACGTGGCGTATATCCTCGTATGTAAAACCCGGCTTCCCCTCCTCATTGCTGCCCAACTCTATGACCTCGGTCTCTTCGGTGCCCGACTTGAAACGCCAGAGCTCGGCCCGGACCAGCGGCGCGTCCTGGCGCAAGCCCTGAGCCAGGTTCACCAAATTCTCGATGGTGTCCCCCTCCCGGAACTCATGCCGGCCGGGCAGGTTAACCGCGCCGAAGACAAACATCGTCTTGTCACGGAATGTAACTTTGACCACATCGCCCATCCGCACATAGGGGTTGTACTTTACATCGCCGGTAGCGAGAAACATGCCCAAGTCGACCATCTCGACCGTATGGTCTTGGTGGATGAGCTGGATCGAGCGCCGCGCCGTCGCCTGGTTGACGATCTGGCGCACGCGAGTAACCTTCGCGCCGCCCACCTCATCCTGGAACGTAGTGCCCCGCAGCTCGTCCGTATAACCGCCGGCTAGCTCGATCAGGTCGGAGACCCTCGTGGCCGGATGAATCGTAAAGCTGCCCTCCTTGAGCACCGCACCGGTGGCGTAGGCCGTAAAGAAGCGCATGCTGGCCAGGTTAATCGTAACATCGACGCCCGGATATTTGCCCCGCGCGGCGTCGTGGATGTATCCCTTGGCCTCCGTCAGCGTCAGCCCCGAGACATCAAAGGCTCCCACCGTGGGGATAATAATATACCCCTCGGGGTCTATCTGCAGCATATAGGACAGATCGAACTCGCCCCAGATATAGAGCTGTATCACATCACCGGGACCGACTACATACGTGTCGGGATCGATCTCGCGATCCTGGCTGATGCGCAGCTTCTCCACGTCTTCGCCGGAGGGCAGGCGAACTTTTCCAGAGACCAAATCCTGGCCCAACCCCGGAAGGTCCCCCCCAGGGATCTGCTCCAAGTCATCCTGTTGCTGCTGACTCTCTTCAACCAGGTTTTTTAACTCTTCTTCTTGGGCCTCCGCGGACCCCGCTGTGCCCAGAATACCCAGAGTAAGAACGAGACCAATAATCCGCTTCAACATAGTTCCTCCTGTCTACCGATTGCCATAATTGCGCTGGTAGTAATCCTTATAATCCTGCCGCTCCTTGATCTCGCGCCACCAGGATTCGTTTTCGACATACCAATCCACCGTGCGCTCCATAGCGACACGAAAATCGCTCGCCGGCTGCCAACCCAGGGCCTGGACCTTCGACGAATCGAGGGCATAGCGCTGATCGTGGCCCGACCGGTCCGTGACGAACTGCAGTAGGCTCTCGTCCTTGCCCAACCGTTTCAGGATTACCTTCGCCACCTCTAAGCCGGTGGCGTCATTCTCGCCGCCGACATTGTATATTTCACCGATTTCACCCTGATGCAAGACCAGGTCTATGGCCGAGCAGTGATCCTCGACATAAAGATGGTCGCGCACTTGCGACCCGTCGCCGTACACCGGCAATGGCAAATCGTCGATTGCATTGGTGATATAGAGCGGAACGCGTTTTTCTGGGTATTGTAAGGGGCCAATATTATTCGAAGCCCGCGTCGTCACTACCGGCAAGCCATGCGTGATATGATACGCACGGACCAACAACTCGGCGCTGGCCTTCGTCGACGAATAGGGGTTGCGCGGTGCGAGCGGCCATTCCTCGGTCCAGGCACCCTCATCGATGCTACCGTAAACCTCGTCGGTGCTGATCTGATGGAAGCGTTCAATACCGTGCTCTACGGCGCTATCCAAGAGCGTATAGGTCCCATTGAAGTTCGTCTTTACGAATTCAGCACCACCCATGATCGAACGATCGACATGACTTTCGGCGGCGAAATTGACGACGATATCCGCCTCGGCGACCAACGGTCCGACCGTCGCCGAGTCACAGATATCCCCTTCGACGAAGCGGTAGCGGCCATCGTCCGCCAACTCAATTAGATTGGCCGGATTACCCGCGTAAGTCAGTTTATCTAGATTGACAACGCGATATTCTGGGTATTTTGCGAGCGCATAGTGAATGAAATTACTGCCAATAAAACCGCATCCACCCGTGATCAATAATGTCTTCATAACAAGCCCTCTTCCTCTCTGTTTCGTAGCATTCGTACAAAGCTGGACCCCTAAGCGCGGCAATACTGAGCGAACAGATAGACTTAGGGGAACTAGTAGCTAAATACGATAAGCGAAAAACCTGGGGGGGAAGGCGGGACTCCAACTAGTTTAATTGCAAGGCCGTAAGAAAAACAACAATAGAATATAAGTCGCGAAAAGTCAAGGTGGGCCACCTAGATAGCGCTGCAAATTAGCAGCCGTCAGCGCACTGATCTCTCCCATGCTCAAGTCCATGACTTGAGCCATCTTCTGCGCCACTTCAGCGACCCGCGCGGGATGGCCCACCACCCCACCTATCGGCACCGGCGCATCCGTTTCCAATAGCAACAACGCGCGGTCAATGGCGAGCGCCACCTGTTGAGTCCGCACATCGTCAATCGCCGTTGGCCCGACGGAAACATAGATGCCCTCGTCGTTACAGATCCGCACGAGTTTTTTGGAGTCGGTGAACCAGTGCAGTTGCGCATTGAGCCCTGTGCTGCGGCGAAAATCAATGGCCCGCTGCATCGTCTGGCGCTGGGCGCGGCGCGAGTGCAAGTTGACCGGTTTGCGAAAGCGCTCCGCCAGATCGAATTGCCGCACCAGGATGTCCTGTTGCCGCGCTTGCTGCTCATCGGTCACGGCCCATTTGTAGTCGAGTCCAACCTCGCCGAGCACGTCGGCCTCCGCCAAATTCGCCTCAAGCCAACGCAAGCCCTCGGCGACCTCCTGCTCTCCTGCACGGGTAACCCACGCCGGATGCATGCCAAGACCAGCCAACACCTGTTCGGGGTGGCGCCGTTTCAACGCCAGCACGGCCGGCATGGTATCAGCTCCTTCGCTGACGGCGACGATCTGCCTGACCCCCGCCCGCCCGGCCTCTATAAGCGCCGCATCGGGGTCGGCGAGTTGATCGAGGTGGCAGTGGCTGTCAACGAGCATCTAACACAGACCAGTGGTCTCGTCAAAACCCAACATCAAATTGAGACATTGCACCGCATTGCCCGACGCGCCCTTACCCAAGTTATCGAGGCGCCCGACCAGTACCAAACCGCGTTCGGCGTCACCCCAAACCGAAAGTTCGATAAAATTGCCATAGCTCAAAGCGTCGAGGTCGAGGAACTTACCCTCTCTCAGGCCATTATCCGCCGGGTCGACCAGTTTCATCAACGGGCTGTCCCGATAATACTCCCGCCAAAGCTCATACACCCGGTGCGGCCCGACACCCGGCTCGACAAAAAACTCAGCCGGCACCGGCGTGCTCACCACCATCCCACAGAACGAATGATCGACCGAAGGCATAAAAATCGGTGATTTCTCGCATAGACTGAACTTCCATATTTCGGGCACGTGTTTATGACCGCCGTCTAGCCCATAAAGACACAACGCTTTGCGCGCATCCCCCTCACGCCGGGCAGGCGGGGCCGCCGCATAGTCTTCGACCATCTGCCGCCCGCCGCCGGAATAACCCGATACCGCGTTGATCGTCAACGGTGCCCCAGGCGAAAGCAGCCCTTGTTCGATAAGCGGCCGCACGGCGAGGATGACACTAACCGGATAACAACCGCAATTCGCCACCCTGCGCGCCTGGCGAATCTGCTCTTTGTGTTCGTTAGAAATCTCGGGCAAACCATAGACCCACTCGGGATCGATCCGCCGCGCCGTGCTGGTATCGATAACCTTTGTCGCCCGATTTTCGATCATCGTCAGCGCTTGTGCCGCCGCATCATCGGGCAAACACAGCACGCACAGATCCGCACGATTGAGAAACTCCGCCCGTATCTGTGGATCCTTGCGCTGCTCAGCGGGAATGAGCAAGACCTCGACATCCTCGCGCGGCGCCAACATCTCGCGAATCCGCAAGCCGGTGGTCCCCTCTTGCCCGTCGATATAAATAGTAGGTTTTTTCATGAGAATATTTATTATCTTTTTTAAATAAAAATAGAATTTATATTGATTCTGTCAAGCAAGGTTTTAGCCCCCCACAAGGCTCCCGACCATCACCTGTGCGACGTGATCTGTTTATACGAAGGCACAAGCGGAGAAGGACCATAACAGCTACGCCTCTTCTTATATATCTGTCATGGGATAATTAAATAAGAGCCGCTTACTTCCAACGCCCCCACGCGTTGGCCGGCGAAGGGGGTGGCATGCAGGTATTTTAAGGAAGTGGCCGGGCAAAGGGTCCGGCGGTTGCGAGGGAGGTGGTCGCGACGGCGATGGCCCGGGGCAGGGGCCGATTAAAAATACCCGCCGCGTCAGCCCCACAGCCGCTACTCACTCGCTCTCGTCGACGCTCTTGTCTCCACTGTCGCGCAACTCCAATGTCTTAACCCGCTGCAAGACGTCCTCCATCAGACTGCGATTCGTCGCGATCAAATCGGCCACCATCCCCGTCAAAAACATCTGGAAGCCTGCCAACAACAGAATCGAGGCCAGAATCAACGACTGTATGTGCAGCTGTCCCTCCATAGTAAAAATGAAATAATAGAGAAAACGCAGCCCCAATAATACACCTGTCATAAACACCAACGCGCCACAAATGGCGAAGATCTTGAGCGCGGCATAACGCGCCCAAGTGCGCAGGCTGATCGAAGCCGACTTGAAGACGAATTCGCCGATATTGGAAAAGAGCCGCGACTCGCGGGTCTTGGGGTTGGTGCGGATCGGCACCGAGACCACGGCAAGGCGTCCATAACCAGCGGCAATCACATGCTCGGCGGTGTGGTCAAACTCGGTAAATGTCGCAAGCTGTATCGCCGCCTCGCGACTGAATGCACGAAAACCACTGGCCACGTCGGGCACGTTAATCCCAGCCAGGCGACTGATCGTCCGACTGCCGAAGCTCTGCAAATAGCGTTTGAGAAAAGAGAAGTGGGCAATAGCGCCGGTCTGCCGGTCGCCGATAACCAGATCGGCCTGGCCGGCAAGAATCGGTTCGACGAGTTTGTCGATATCGCCGCCATAGTACTGGTTGTCGCCGTCGGTGTTGATGACGATATCCGCGCCCAACCGCAGGCAGGCGTCAAAACCGGCCTTGAAAGCGTGCCCCAAGCCCCTGTTTTGTGGAAAGCGGATAACGTGATCGGCCCCGCACTCACGCGCCACCTCGCTGGTGCGGTCGGCAGATCCGTCGTCTATAATTAGAATTTCGACCTTATCGATGCCGGGCACTTCGCGCGGGATATCGCTAATCGTGGCCGGCAGCGTCTGTTCTTCGTTAAAACAAGGGATCTGAACAATCAGCTTCATTCAGCCCCAACTCTCCTGCTTGATCTGTTTCTTGTCCAAGCCGTGCTCTTGTAACAAGGCGACCATATTCTCAACGAAGCGCGGCACCGCTTCTTCGCCCTTGGCTTTCGCCGCCTTGCGCTCGTGCGGGGTAATCCCCGGCCCACAACTATAGGCCAATACGGCTGAAGGATCGGGGGCGACTTCCTGCAAAAGCTCTTTAGAGATACGCCCGCTGCGCGCCCCACGAATACTGGAAGGATCTTCGCGGGTAATGCAATGGATGACATTGAGCTTGTCGGGGTATTGCTCGCGCAACGCCTCAAACTCGTCAAAATAAATAATATCCCCACGGGTTTTATTGCTATAAAGCAGGGTATGTCGGAGTGGGTCGTCGCGATACAGGCTTTCCTTGATCAAGCCTAAGTTAGGCACAATACCACTGCCTGCACAGACATGCACAATATGATCGGTGCGTTCGAATGTATCTTCGGAAAAAGTATAAGCGCCAGTAAAACCGCTGATCACTAGCTTCCGTCCCTTCTCTACATGATAGGTCAGAAGCGGCGATAAGATCGGCGGATAGGGCGTCTCGGCGCTCTCGTAGCGCTCTTCTTTGATCGTAATGGCCAGATAGCGTTCGTGCGGCGCCGAGGCCATCGAATAGGCCCGCGGCTTCTCCTTCTGCCCCTTCTGGTCTTCCAGATAGGCGATAAAATGCTCCAATTCGCCGAACTGATGTGGGTCGATGGTGCAAAAGTGCCCCGCTTCGTACTCGACCGGCTCATTGCCGGCAAACATAAAGAGCGTAGTCGTGTCCGGAGTATCCCGACGCACTTCGGCGACCATCACTTCCAATTCCCTGACCCGCCGCTTCGGCGTGCGTTTGGATGCCGCTTGCGCTATGGTGCCCATGCTATTTCTTTCTCGCCAAATGCGCTTTCATTTTTACGATCAAGGCCTCGTCGTCTTCGGACGAGGCAACCATCTCTTCAAATGCCGCGACGGATAGCTCGACTTCCTCCAGGAAGCGCTGGTCCGCTCCTCAGGGGAACAGGTATTCGCCGATGCGCCCCTCGTCACGCGCGCGCGCCTTGTCTGCGATACGCGCCAACCAAGGGATATCGCCGATGATCATTCCCCGGGCACGCGGCTTGAAATCGAGACTGTCCCACTCGCTCATAACCTATCTCCGTCTGAAGTTAAACAAATCCGCAACTCGTCTCTGAATTCGGCGGCGACTGGATCCGCGCTCAACGCCTGGCAAAGCATCACGGCGAATTGCCGCAGACGCGCTGCCGGTTCACACCAGCGCGCGAGCAGTGCTTCCGCGCGCGGCCCACCGTCGAGGGCAGCACAGAGCATCGCCACACCGTTCAAAAGAAAAAATATCTGGTGACCGTCGAGGGCGCGGGCGCCCTCGGCACGACCGGATATTTCAGTGTAATGAAGCGCCGCATCCCGATGCAAGGCAGATCGCATCCGCCCATCGGCACGGCCACTACCCATACTGGTAGTATACTGAACCAGCCGACGTTCCGTCCAGTCCCAGCCGATCTTGGCAAACTCGATAAAACGCACCCTGGTGCCATCTGGATCAACGACGACATTGCGGGCATTGTAATCAGTGCTGCCCAAGCTGGGGGGGCGCTCCGCCAACCAGCGGTGCATTTCCGCTAACAATAGCACGGCCCTCGCCATGTCGCGAGACTGTCCGAGACGGCGCGACAACTGTTCTAGGCCTTCGTGCGCGCGCTCACCCGTCGCATCCCAAACCGCCACCAACTCATCTCGCCCCGCGGTCGGCACCACCCGCGACACCAACCGCGCAACATGCCGGTCACACATCCGCTCGATCGTGCACAGCCCCTCGATCGCCGGTCCTATCAGAACCGTATCCCCAGCTTGCAGCGCATCGTCAAGCGTATCGTCGCCGACCCATGCGAAAAAAATGCACTGCCGATCATCGTCTACGCCTAATACCTCGGGCACCGGGCAGCCCGCTTCATGCAGCAAACCAAGCACTTCGCGCTCAACGGTCAACAGGTCATAGGCTTTACCCTGGGTCAAAAAACCGAAGAGCTGCTGTTTGACCACCATCTTGCGGCCATCGGCGGTTTCGACGCGCCAAACTTCGTCGGTAAAGGGCGTGATCGCAACGATTTCGGGGCGCCCCGACAACATCTGAGGTGCCCACGCGCACAAATACTCCGCTGTTTTCTCGTCTACGTCCGCAAAGCCGGCGCTCTGACTCACTGCGCTTCGAAAATAATGACCTGGGCGACCACTTTGCCGGCCTGATTATTGAAGCTCGGATTCTCGTTCATCGCCAAGTACAGCACGCCCTCCCAATCAGAGACGAAATCATAGCGGCTACCCGGCGCGAAAACCGGCCCGTCGCCGACTCGGGCGACCAGCGTGCCGACATTGGCCCCGGGCATGAGATAGCCCTCGCCCGCGGGGAAATTATAGACCCCATCGGCACCGCACCAAGCAATCTGGTTGCGCATATCCGGCGACCAGGTCTCCTCGGTATCGATAACCACTCGCTGACCTTTTTCAATGCGAATTAACGAGTCTTGCCATTGCGGACTCGGCCGCACCGTGCGCATAATAGTTAGAGCCAAAGCATAATCTCTTGGAAAACGTGTACAACCCGTGCGAATCCGCTACCCGGAATGCACTATACAATTCTAATGACGTTAAAGAAACCCATCGGTCAAAAGGTGTCAAGCAGGCCGATACATAGGGGAAAAGTATGAGCCAAAACCTGCAGGATCGTCGCATCGGCCTGCTCGGCTTCGGGATAGAAAACCGCGCACTGGCCCATTTCCTACAATCGCGCAAAATCCCCTTCTCCGTCTGCGACACCCGCCAGCCGGACGCGCCCTTAGCCAATGTGCGCGAATGGCGTATCGGCACGGATTACCTCGAGGGTTTGACCGATTTCGACCTGCTCTTCCGTACGCCCGGTCTTTCCTGCCTAGACCCGTGCCTCAAGGCAGCGCGCGAGTCCGGCGTTGAAATATCCAGCCAAACCCGCCTCTTCCTCCAGCTTTGCCCCGCCCCAATCCTCGGTATCACCGGCACCAAAGGCAAAGGCACGACGACT
>Ga0302118_10002055_pt1 | contig 10030 bp, 5 predicted proteins | sample AG5_331_MG_FD_203126 | JGI IMG/M metagenome (GOLD analysis project Ga0302118, IMG submission 203126) | Marine microbial communities from Western Arctic Ocean, Canada - AG5_33.1 | ecosystem: Environmental > Aquatic > Marine > Oceanic | place: Canada: Western Arctic Ocean | collected 2017-10-01 | reverse complement strand
GGCCCAATAGCCGCCCCTGCACTACCGCCAGCAGCTATAAAACCAAAGAGGCGTTTTGATTGGTCTTTAGAATAGCGGTCCGCCAGAAAGCTCCAGAATACAGAGACAACAAACATGTTAAAAACACTGAGCCATATGTAGAAGCCAATACCAACCACCAGGCTAACTGGCACTTCTTCGAATACGACAAATGCATCCGTATTGAAGACCGGGGCGGCCATAGTATCAGAACTGCCCAATGGGTAGGCGCCCATCAAAATCCAAAAAATGCCAATGTTAACGATGAAAAACCCGTAGATCCAAGGCAAACATGATGAAACCTTGAAGCGGGAGACTAGCGAGCTAAATATGAATGCCGCCATCACAGAGAAGATAAAGGTACCCGTCCATAGGTACTTAAGATCCTCAGATGCCACTTCGGATGCAAGAGCATCTCTCAGAGGTCTTAATGTATAGTAGCTAGCCATCAGGCAGAATAAGTATGCAAATGAAACAAGAACCGCCCTGAGTTCTTGGCTTTCAATCTTCGCTGTTTTCTTGAAGAAGTTCTCGATGGCTGGCGACATATAATCGGCTCTATTCGGCTGGAAAAATATTCCCAACTATAGCTAGGTTTAGTTTGCCAACACGCCCACCCTTTAGCCCGCAACCGCGCCGTGGTCGCGGGGTTCGATACACAAAAATGACTATTGTTAAGCTTTCGCGCTATCAGTTTTAGTATATCGGGCCAGCACCCAAATACCTAGCCAAACGACCACCCCAAAGATGAACACAAGACCATACTCGACGGCAGGTACACGGGGAATCTCTAACATAGTCTCCCAACCTCTAGAGCCATATACGATACCAATGGCACCCAAATAAGACCCGATGAAAGCCCACCGAAGCCACTTACTGAGGCCCAGGCCATGCATTTGTGTTATTACGAACATCGCAAAGAAACCGAAAAAGAACTGTCCCCACTGCCCATTCCCCTGCATCAGCGCAACAATCGTGCCATGGATCACAACAAAGAACTCAAGAGTTCCAGTCCAGTACTTATTCACATGGGCCCGCGTGAATATGAGGCTGCCCTGTAGCATAATCATGCATGTATAAAAGGTTCCCATAAGGTGACCGACCGAAGCCTCCATGGGGTGATACCAAAATGTATAAATCACAGCCCAGGAAAAGATGTAGCCGTGGTACTTACGCATCACACGTCCAGGCTCAGCCAAAAACCCAACCGATTTTCCGAATGCCAATCCGCGGCGCTTATTTTCCATAATCAGGATCATCACTAACATGATGATCACAGCCCCTTGAGACGTCACTATATGAGTATCCTGCGCCGTACCATCGTACCAAATGTGCGTTTGCAGCAGGTGCAGCAATACGAAGAAAGCATTCGCGCCAAGGATAAGTATGTTAATCGGCTGAAGAGCCTTTGTGTAAGACAGTTTATTAGTCTGGGCATAGTAGATCATTCCCCAGATCGTAACTTGGTGGACGATGTAACCACCCCAAGCCGTCGCACGCGACCAGAATGTCGGATCCGGCAGCTTCCAAAAATAGTGTGCAAATCCGGTATCAGGCGCGAAATCAATCTGCGGCAACATCGGTTTAAGAAGATAGATTAGCGCCGTATAACCAACGCAAAATGCCACACCCCAGGCGAGCCCAATAGAACTGCTCATCTCTCCAGCTGGCTTATCCGAGATCTGTTCTGGTGTAGCACCCGTCATCGTCTATGTCCTGCCGCCTGATATGGTCTTTCGTAAACTATACTTACGCATGGTTAGCCGTGCTGGATCAATTTTGACCTAGGCCTTATGGCCACATTTAAGCAATTAAGATCCTATCTGACCGACGAGTGGGCAGGGCTATTACTAACTAATACGATAACAAAACGGATCAAGCCAGGCAGAAACCGAACCGTCCTTGACAGTTTAGTTCTTTTTACCACCAAAAACGAACCATCCACCTCTCCCGTGGAGCGGTGTTTCAGTATTCCCGCTCACTAAATCTGCATACTGCTCTTTGGAGAATGTCGCCACGTCTGGGATAGTTTTCTCGAACGTAGAGTCATCTGAAAAACCAGATTCAATTAAAAGCTTCGTGGGGTCTTGGGACCGGAAATTTCTAAAGTTTGGTTCGTTGTTATGGTTACAGTCCCAATCAAAAAGAAAGTCAATGAAGGGCTCACATGACTTATGCGGAGGCAATTCTAAATTGATCATTATGCCGTTCGAACGAAGCACACGAAACGCTTCAGCAATGATTCTCCTTGTTGCCGGAACTGCAACCTCATGGAGAAAGAAGCTGGAAACGACAAGGTCAAATGAAGAGTCTGGATAGTCCAGTTTTTCTGCGTTTTGCTGGCTGAGATGCATCTTAACACCCGCCTGCTCAGCCTTAGCATGGCCGTATCTTAAGCTAGGCGCCGCTATGTCTATGCCGTGCAGTTCAAGCCCAGGAAATTCTTTGCCATAGGCTATCAGGTTACTACCGCCTTGCGTTCCCAGGTCTAGAATATTCGATGGAGAAAAGTCGGGAAATGTGTGCTTTAGCCAAGGACTAATTGAATGGCCGACACTACCAAAAACTCTTCCAGGGTTAATAGGTGGGCCCGCGTGCCCTGAACCAAGCAAAATGCCTTGGGCAACATCGTCCTTAGTAAACTCGGTGTGATACCCCCCTGGCGTTAAGTGAACGTCGACCGCCGTAATGTAACTTGGCATCTCAAGGTCTGAGTCTGTCTTAAGTGTTCCACCCGCCGGGTTCTCAATAGCGATGTCACGCGCGGCATCAATCATCTGCTGGAGGTTTCTCTCAACAGCAGCTTGTTTTGACCGAGGCATCATTTCTTGAGCGTTATAGCGGATCGAGCTGTAAGAACGAAAAAACAAGTGATTTCGTGGCCAGTCTCGGGGCTACGCCCATTTTCGCGTTCGAATTCAGGTCGAACGGATTTCTCGTATGCATTACGTACATCAAACCTTAGGTTCATCATTGCATGATTTTGGAGGTTCGCCACGTAACGCGTGCGCAAGTATTCGTCTTGGGTTTGCTCAAATAGGCTATCGATCTTCTTCATCGTATGATTCTCGCAGCTTGCATCTAGTATATTATTCAGTGAACTAAATAGCAGTTTAGTTTGCGCCATAATAGCGAAACTGTGCCCCTTTGGCTTTGAAAAAGCGGTGATGAGTTAGCTAAGACTGCCAAATAGACTTAGTCATCTGCTGAGTGAAAATCTCAGCCTACCGTTTAGCACGCGCATCAAATGTCTAGAAATCTGCTGCAACAGACAACTCAAACCGACGGGCCTCAAAAGGACGGATCTGAGTAGACGCGTTTGGTGTGAAGCTGCGGATGTTGGTCAAATTGCGGCCTTGAAGACGAAACCGGACCGGCACGTCTGAAATAGTTCTCGTGTACCTAACCCCGGCATCTAGTGTAATCGCACCTGCCAAGCGGCGGGAATTACTAACGTCTGCATATCGTGATGAGACGCTCTCAACCTTGGCATCCAATGCTAAGCCTTGCACCGCCGCAGGCCGATACTGGATGTTGACTCGAATAAGGCGTGGTATGGGCCCAACGGCCGTTAGCTCAGTTCTAGCGCCTCCATTAGAGGTCTCTGCAATACGAGGCTGCAGAAACACTGCTCCCGCGACCAGAGTTAGAGAGTCTGTCACTGAGCCCGCCAATGAAAGTTCAACGCCTTGGTGTCTAACCGTACCAAGCTGCCTAAACAGTAAGTCTTGGTCGATCGCGTAATACGGCTTATCGATTTGAAAGAGGCCTGCAACCAAACTCAAATCTGGTGTTATCTGATAGCGTAAGCCAGCGTCGACTTGGAGAGTCAATTCAGCGGGCACAGCTTCATCGCGATTGACCGCATTTCCTGGCGCCGAACCCAATTCCTCAATGCCACGTGTGTAGCTGGCATAAGCAGCTAAATCGCGTGTCAGAAAAACGGCGGCAGCAGCATTGTACAACCAGGGCGACTTGCGTCCTTCAATAGGCGCCCAACCCACGCGCGCCTGCGTCCGCTTGTACGACGTTCGTTGTAGCGCCATGCTCCACTGGCCAACACCCTGCCAGACTCCTTCATAGGCGATGCCACCAGTAACCTGGCGGGTCGTTGATTCCGAAGGTGCCGTCGTTTGAAACTGTGGCTCAGTAAGTTCAGGAAAGGCCCCCAATATCACTTTACCGAAATGTTGAAGGTCACCGCCGCCAAAGGCCCTGCCGCGGTCACGGGCACGGGTATTTAAATATATCGTGTGCTTACGAACACCTTCTACAAAAGATCTCGTAAGGCGAATTTCTCCTGATGTCGATCGAGTATAGCTCGGCGGCGATTGCGAAATCGCATAGTCACCCTCCCCCAGTGCATCGACACCTAATACAAAAGCAGTAAAAGACCTGGGTGTATTATTAACCGAACGAAAAAGGCCCGCTTTCAGCATCCAGCCATCCGGCAGCGCTACCTCACTAACAAAGCCATAGTTGTGTTGCCGAAATCCAAAAAAAACCCAGTCTGGGCTGGTGATGTCCTCTGCGCGAAAATCTGGCGGATCGTTGTCACCAAGAAAAATACGCGGCCTGTCTCCTCCAACAGCACTCGTCTTGGAGTAGCTGTAGAACGGAATAACTGAGACCGTATCGTTTGGTGTCCAATGAGCAATGAGGCCTGCACTGTACCCCTCGTCGCCCACCGCAAACTGATGTGCGGTGTTGCGCTTGTAGCCCAATCCGGCCCCAATGCTGAGCACGCCCTTTACAATCGGAACCTGCGTATCGACTTCCGCGTTATGCCTGGCATAGGAAAAGAGTGCCCCCTCAGATACAAGTACACTAGTGACGTAACGGTCACCAGGAACCCGTAATTTAAAATCTACTACACCGGTCGGTGCTGGAAGCGGGTAGCCCTGCGCGCTGATGCCGACATGAATGGTTGATCCACGCCGAACGCGCACATTCGGGACTGCTGCCTGGTCAAAGAAAAGGCCGTTGATACGCAAGTTCCCTGCTTGGCTAGGACTAAAGCCACGAGCATTTGTCGACGAATAGAGCCCAATTTCTTCATTCCCGATCACAGTTCCGAAGGCATCATCCGCCTCAGCAACCGCATTTTCACCGGCTCGCTGTGCGTGCACGGGGTCTGACGAAACCGTATGGATAAATAAAAATGCTGCTAACACAGATGTGCCAATCATGCGATAAAACAAGAATATTCCCCCAAGCAATCAAAGCACCCATAAAACTTGCTCGCTACCGTGGTTAGCATAGTCCTGATCACCTGATTCTCTTTTGTATTAGTATTCACTAAAACAGGCCCCACATCGAGAAGAGGTGAGACATCTACATACTCAGCCTGAAGTAACACCACAATTATTGAAAAATCAGATAACTGAGTGATGGTAATTGCATATGCGTATAATGGGTTTTTAACTGCTGTTATTAAAATCAACAATTAAAACAAACACTTACTGTTGACCAAATAGACTAAAATACAATATGAATATAAAATAATTTTATAGTAATCAGACTAAATTTCTGTTTGCACCGCCCAAAAAATTCAAATCCACTTTTTTTTGTGGATCCACAGCCTTATTAAGAAAAAGATGAGAGCAGTCAATGTTTGGCACGCAACCACTAAAATATGCACTTCTATCTTCCGCTGCAGTCTTGCTCAGCGGACAAACCGTTCAAGCACAGTCAGCGATCCCCGAGATCATCGTGACGGCGACCAAGCGTTCGGAAAACCTTCAGGATGTGCCGATTGCAGTCCAGGCGTTGAGCGCCAAAAGTATGCAAGAACAAGGCATCGACACGTTTGATGATTATGTCAGATTCCTACCGAATGTTACATTCGCTGGTCGCGGCCCCGGTCAATCAACGGTTTTCATCCGAGGGATGGCCGTCGAACAGATTGGCGTACAATTATCCGGAACTCAGGGCTCCACGCCGAACGTCGCGCTTTATTTAGACGAACAACCAGTGACGGCGTCGGGCCGCAATTTGGACGTTTACGCTGCGGACATGGAGCGCATTGAGGTCTTGCCAGGACCACAGGGCACAATGTTCGGCGCAAGCTCACAGGCTGGCACCGTTCGTCTAATTACGAATAAGCCACAACTTAATGAGTTCCAGGCCGGTTTCGATTCTAGCACTGAGTTCACCAAAAGTGGTGATATGAGTGAAGCTGTCGAAGCCTACATCAATGTCCCTATTATAGAAGACAAGCTTGCCTTCCGTGCTGCGGTCTATAGCGTCCAGCTAGGAGGCTACATCGACAACGTTGAAGGCACGTTCTCGATCGACCCCAGCGTTAATCCACTCGCCCAAATAAGCAGTGGCATGAATGCAACGTTCGTGAGCGCGAGCAATGGGAGTATTACAGAGAAAAATTTCAACGACAGTTTTTATAAGGGTATGCGCCTGGGGCTGAAGTGGTCTGTAACTCCAGACTGGGACGTTTTGGTGCAACACTCTCGCCAGGAACTCGGCGCTGACGGAGTGTTCGACTACGATCCAGAAGTTGGTGACCTGCAAGTGAAGCGCTTCTTTCCAGACAACCTGCGCGATGAGTTCAACCAAACCTCATGGACCGTCGAAGGCCGCATGGCAATGCTCGACGTTGTGTATACCGGAGCATACCTAAACCGAGATATAGAACAGTCAATAGACTACACCGGATACAACAATGCTGGCGCGTATATCGCGTATTACACCTGTACGTACGACGCCGTTCGCGAGTGCTTCAATCCGGCCAAGGGCTTCCAAGGGATTCAGGGCCAAACTCGCAACACGCACGAATTCCGGTTTAATACTCCGCAGGAAAACTCCCTACGCATTACAGCCGGTGTATTCTACGACGACTTCAAGATCGAAGCACAAGACGACTTCAATTACTTCTCTAACTTTGACCGCTCTCTGCTTGGTTTTCCCAATCCTAAAGCGCCTTTGGCGCCCTCAAACCGCAGCGTGAACCCAAATCCACGCTCAGGCAGTATCGGCTTCTATAACGACGTCACAAGGTCGGAGAAACAAACCGCGGTCTTTGGTGAGGTCACCTACGACTTTACCGATCAAATTTCTGCTAAGGTTGGGGCACGCTATTACGACCTCGAACTTGACCTGTTCGGTTCATCCAATTTCACTGCCGGTGGGGGCCGGGATTACGATGTGTCTGGTGGCCATACACTTGAGCCGCTCTCTTCCGATGACGTGATCCTCAAAGGCTCTGTCAGCTACCGCACGTTAAATGACAATCTGTTATATGTGACTTACTCCGAGGGGTACCGTCCTGGCGGGTGGAACCGCGGTGGCGGCCTAGCATCACGCAACCCGGCGTTCCCTGGCGTTAAGAGCATATATAAAACTGATGATGTCAAAAACTATGAGTTTGGCTGGAAAACAAGCTTCCTAAACAACTCATTGCGTTTTAATGGTAGCGCTTACTTCATCGATTGGACAGACATCCAAGTAAAGCGGTTTGACCCGCAGAACGTTTCTATCCTTACCTTTATCGAGAATTCTGCAGATGCTGAGATCATGGGAGTTGAAGCCGATGTGGCTTGGCAGGCGACTGATAACCTTACACTGTTCGGCGCATTCTCTTATAACGATACTGAAGTTACTGCCGTGAACGCCCAGGTTATTGAGCTTACACCTGCGGGCAGCGCATTGCCCCTGACACCTGAATTTCAGGGTACATTCCGTGCACGTTATGTCCTGCCAGTCGGGGATTACGACTTCTATGGACAGTTGGCAGCACAGTATGCAGATTCTAGCTTTAGTTCGTTGATAACAGCGGAACGCGAGCAGCAGAGCAGCTACTTCACTTCAGATTTATCTGTCGGCGCATCGACTGAAAACTGGAACATCGAGCTGTTCGTTCAGAATCTCACCGATAAGCGTGCCGAATTGAACATCAACGTTCAGGACGATATCCGTCGTATTACGACGAACCGTCCGCGCACGGTTGGCTTGCGAGTATCCTACGACTACTAAATTGCCATACAGGCCTTAGGGCTTGGGTGCAGATCATCTATAATGGGGCAGCTCCCGCGAGCTGCCCCATTGTCATGTGAGAGGAAGGCTTTAGATCGTGATCGCAACAACGAATACGGTTGAGGAGGCGAAAGCACTGTTGCAGGCTGGCAGCATTGATGCCGCCGCCGTTGCAGCGGAACAAGTGCTGGCCGGGGACAACGACGACAAGGACGCTTTATATATTCTTGCAGTCTGCCGGCGCTATCAGTCCAAGCATGACGACGCATTCAAGGCTATTGGACACTTAAAAAGAGTGGAGCCCGACTATGGTCGGGCCTATCAAGAGGAAGGTCACGTTCATCGACAGTTGGGAAATACAAATGCCGCTGCAGTAGCTTATGAGCACGCTGTCACGTTCAACCCGGGTTTGATTGCAAGCTGGCAATACCTCAGTGCAATGCGATATGCCGAAGGTGATCACAACGCCTCAAAAGCAGCTCAACAAGAAGCCGAACGGTTAAAGGCGCTTCCCCCTGTATTAGTCAGCGTTCTGAGCTTTATTCACGAAGGCAAATTGATGAAAGCGGAACAGATCTGCCGCAGTTTCCTACAAAACGACAAGAGAAACGTCGAAGCGATGCGATTGCTGGCAAACATTGGCGCCCGTCTCCACGTCTTGGATGACGCCGAGTTCTTGCTCGAAAGCTGCGTTGAGTTCGAGCCCCACAACCGCAGTGCCAGGGTAGACTATGTCAACGTCCTACACCGCCGTCAGAAATTTGAACGGGCACTGGAGCAAGCACGGGCTCTCTATGATTCAGACCCGGAGAACCCTGCGTTAGAAACTCTGTACGCCAATGAATGCGCTGCGGTGGGTCAATTCCAGGGTGCGCTAGACATCTATGAGTCGGTGCTAAATAAAGTGCCTGCCAACGCTCATGTGCACATAGTCAAAGGGCACGCGCTTAAAACAGTCGGCCGCCAAAAGGAAGCCGTCCAGTCCTACAGGACCGCCTATGCCATAAAACCAGACCTCGGGGATGCTTACTGGAGCCTGGCTAACCTTAAAACTTATCGGTTTACTAACGATGAACGCAGCCGTATGGCCAGCGCCGAACAATCATCTGGCACGACAACGACAGACCGTATTCACCTTTGTTTCGCACTGGGCAAGGCGCATGAGGACGCTAGGGAATTCGAACATTCGTTTTTATATTACGAACGGGGCAACCAGCTAAAAAAGAAGCAAACCCGGTACGACGCCGACCGCATGCAAGAGGAGCTTCAAGCACAGGCCGATATTTGCACATCCCACTTCCTTACGTCGCATTTAAGTTCTGGCTCAGACAGTAACGCACCTATTTTTATAGTCGGGCTGCCGCGCGCGGGTTCAACGCTAGTGGAGCAAATACTTGCCTCCCATTCACAAGTGGAAGGCACGATGGAGCTCCCCAACATCCCAGCTCTTGCCCACCGCCTTGGTGGCCGCCGGACCTTTGAAGATGAACGGAGATACCCAGCGGTTTTAAAAGAGCTCTCCACTAACCAACTCAGGCAATTCGGCGATGCTTATGTGCGTGAGACGGAGATCCATCACAGAGGCGCGCCACGATTCACCGATAAAATGCCAAACAACTTCCGGCACATAGGGCTCATCCACTTAATTCTGCCCAATGCTAAAATCATCGATGCTCGACGCGATGCCATGGCATGCTGCTTTTCTGGCTTTAAGCAACTTTTTGCGGAGGGGCAGGAGTTCACCTACGGGCTCGATGAGATTAGTCGCTATTACAAAAGTTACGTAGATCTGATGGCCCATTGGGATGCCGCCCTGCCCGGCAAGACGTTAAGAGTTCAATACGAAGACGTCGTAACTAATATCGAATCCGAAGTGCACCGAATACTTGAGTATTGCGACCTGCCATTCGAACAAGCCTGCATCGATTTCCATAAAACAGAACGGACGGTAAGAACCGCTAGCTCAGAACAAGTGCGTCAGCCAATTTATACATCTGGTGTGGATCAGTGGCGAAACTTCGAA
>Ga0302118_10002050_pt1 | contig 10036 bp, 6 predicted proteins | sample AG5_331_MG_FD_203126 | JGI IMG/M metagenome (GOLD analysis project Ga0302118, IMG submission 203126) | Marine microbial communities from Western Arctic Ocean, Canada - AG5_33.1 | ecosystem: Environmental > Aquatic > Marine > Oceanic | place: Canada: Western Arctic Ocean | collected 2017-10-01 | reverse complement strand
CTTGGCATGGCGGGTAACTTCCTTATTATCCCGTTGGCTAATTTTGCGTTGGCTCTATCCAGTTCTCCAATCACAATACCACTTATAGAAACGTCAGAGATGATGCCCGTGTTGATGGGTATGCTAGGCTTAGGTGCTATGCGTACAGTAGAGAAGACTAAGAACGTACAGAGAGAGCGATAATGGCTAACCCACTAGACCAACAACAAGCCGAAGTAGCGAATCAGTTTGCATCTTTGGCTAGTCCTTTTGACGCAGGCTCTGATCCTTATAGCAGTTGGTTTAGCGAAACTGAACGTAATCAACGATCTTCAGACGGATACACACCAGACTTGTTTTCACCAGCAAGTATGGGTATGACTTCTGAGGAACTTACGGCAGCAGCAGCAAAGCGAGACGCAGATAACGCAGCAGCTATTGCTAGTATACCTCCAGAACAGTTAGCTCGTCTTGAAGGAATGGACTTGTCCGGCCTTGGTAACGGCATCATGGGTGGCAAACCTCTGAACGTAGGCACATTTGCTAGAGAGAACTACTACAACGACACTACCGCTTACAACCCACTTGGAACAGCTCCTGAAGACATGGTTGCCTTTGACGACCTAAACAGCTCAGAAGCATTGGCTGCTAAATCCTCAAGAGAAGCTGAGTTAAGTGAGAGCCTACAAAGCTGGACAGACCCACTAAAGTCGCTGGCAGAGTCAGACCCTACAAAGTTCGGTGAAGAGTATAGCGCACTACCGCTAACAGGACAACTGGCCTACCTAAGAAACGAATTCGATAACGGCGAGATGGGCGAGAGAGAGTATCAAGACGCTTTCGCTGATCAGTGGAATGCTTCAGGAAATGCAGGCACGCTACAGTTTATAGATAAGTACGGCTGGCGCATGTACGCCCCAGATGCTATTGCACAGCAGGGTGGACAAGACCCTAACGGCCCTATGGATTGGTATGAGACGGAGGGGTTGTTTGATGGCTCTATAGATCGTTTAGACCAGTTCACCCCCAGAGTTAAAGAGACATTTGATCCTACAAGTGCTGGCAGAGGGTTACTTGCTAGTCCTGTTCTTCGTGCTGCTGCTGCCGCTATGACTGGTGGTGTGTCAGAAGGTGTCATAGCCGCTGGTAAAGGATTGACTGGCGACACACTGCACGGTAGTGATTGGTTATCTATTGCTGTTACAGGCTTGACAGCCACAGGTGCTATTAAACCACCAATAGAAGGTGCTGATACAATAGGTTTAGGACAAGCAGGCCCTACGTTACAGACTGGAGGAACTGGCTTGTTTGGTACTACTTATGGTCAGACAATGGGAGCTTTAGGAGCTGCTGCTGCTGGTGATGTAGAAGGGGCTGCCGTGTCTTTAGTTGGTGGTCAGTTAGTGAAAGGCGGTTTAGATAAGATAGGCTTAGATAAAGCTGCTCTTGCAAAAGCAGGAATACAGTATGATGATTTTACTGCTGGTGTAACAAAAGCAGTTACTGAAGTAGTACAAGGTAAGGATTTAGACGATGCATTAGTTTCTGGTCTAGGTAAGTACATTACAGAAGGCGGAACTCTTGATATACCTTTAGGTGGTCTTGAAGATGTTATTAGAGACATTGTTAGACCAATAGGGGAAGTAGGTACAGCTCTTGGTCAGTTTGTTAAAGATGCTGTTCCTGATATTAATAGTATTGACAGTAGTCGTATTACAGATGCTCTAAAAGAAGTAGGTGCTTTCGTTGAAGACGAATTTACACAGCCAGTTGGTGGTTTCCTGTCAGACTCTGATACAACAGTTAGACAAGGTTTGGCTGAGTTTGACAAAAAAATACAACCGTTTACAAAACCTGTTGGCGATGCCATAGAAGATGTAGGACAAGTAGCGGGGGACGCTTTCTCAGCTTTAGACACAGCAGTTAGGCAGGCACTACCCGACATAAACGGGCCAGACATAGACTTACCTAGCTTCGACTTAAACATTCCTAATTTTAACCCAGCTTTTGGTACTACACAGCTTAACTACTCTGCTCCTTCGTCTACACGTACCACAGATAGCTTGTTTAAAGACGAGTTGTTTCAATTCCAAACAGAGATTGGCGTAGACTTAGAGCCTACAGAATACGTAGACTTAGGCTTTAGCGATCCGTTTCAAGATCAAACATTACTACAAAGGTATCCTTTCTAATGACATACTTACAGCTAGTCAACAGCGTTCTACGCAGACTTCGGGAAGACGAAGTAACGACTGTAGCTCAGAACAGCTACTCTAAATTAATAGGGGAGTATGTCAATGACGCTAAACGTACCGTAGAAGACTCTTACGATTGGACAGCGTTACGTACTACGCTCACCGTCTCTACTACTGCTGACACGTTTAACTATGTGCTAACGGACTCACAGAACCGTATGAAAATACTTGATGTTATTAACGACACATCTAACTTTTTTATGCAGTATAAAACCTCACGTTGGATGGATCAAGCATTCTTGATAGACGAGCCACCTATAGGCGCACCGCAGTTCTACAGCTTTAACGGTGTCAATGCCGCAGGTGACAACGGTATAGATCTCTATCCTAAACCTGACAAGGCTTATCAAGTACGCTTTAACGTGGTGCTGCGTACATCAGACTTTACAGCAGACACTGACAACATGCAGATACCTTCCTCTGCTGTGGTACAACTAGCTACAGCATTAGGCGCTAGAGAGCGTGGAGAAACTGGTGGCACAAGCGCAGCAGAGTTGTTTAGTCTAGCCGACAGAACACTTGCTGATGCTATTGCTATTGATGCTTCACAACATCCTGAAGAAACTATCTGGTACTCCTAAATGGCACAACCACTACAGAATATTACAGTAGCTTCGCCGGGATTTTTTGGGTTAAACACCGAAGAGTCTCCTATTGGTTTAAACCCTTCCTACGCTTCTGTTGCTGACAACTGTGTCATTGACAAGCTAGGTCGTATTGGCGCACGTAAGGGCTACAAAGAAGTAACAACTAATGGTGCAGCAGTCTTAGGCACTAGCCGTGGCATTGAAGTTGTCTTTGAGTTTATTAGCAGAGTAGGTGTAACAACTGTATTTAGCTGCGGTAACAACAAGATATTTACAGGGACTACTACACTTACTGAAGTAACTCTACCTGTTGGTTACACTATCACGGACAACAACTGGAAAGTAATGTCATTTAACAACGATGTTTACTTTTACCAGAAAGGACACCAACCTTTAGAAAGCGTTGCTGGTTCCTCTACGCTTGTTGGTTTAACTTCCACAGGCGGTAACTCAGCTCCTCAAGGTAACGAAGTCTTAGCTGCTTTTGGTAGGGTCTGGACTGCTGATTTAACAGACAACAAGTACACAGTATACTGGAGTTCTTTACTTGCTGGCGATGACTGGCATGGCGGTTCTTCAGGTTCTTTAGATTTAACAACTGTCTGGCCTACAGGTTTTGACGAAGTTGTGTCTCTTGCAGAGCATAACGGCTTCCTGATTATCTTCGGTAAGAAGAGCATTATCATCTACTCAGGTGGCGAGAGTCCTTCTACTAGCTTAGCCCTCAGCGACACCATTGAAGGTGTTGGCTGTGTTGCTAGAGACTCTGTACAGTCTACAGGTAGTGATCTGTTCTTCTTGTCTAGTCGTGGTGTCATGTCCTTAGGTAGAGTTATACAGGAAAAGTCTTTACCGTTAAATGACATAAGCAAGAATGTACGGACTGACTTGTTACAGACACTGGCTGCTGAAGCACACATCAACGGTACTCGTGAAGAGATTAAGTCTATCTACAGTCCCATAGATGCTTTCTATTTGTTAACTTTCCCTGTAAGTAAAGTTGTGTATTGCTTTGATCTAAGACAGCCTTTAGAGAACGGAGCATACCGCGCTACTACATGGTCGAGTATAGAGCCTGTTGCTTTTAGTATCTTTGCTAACGATCATCTTTTGATGGGACACAGCAAAGGCATTGTAGAGTACGATACTTACCTCGATGGTACTGAGCAATACCAGCTTCGTTACTTTAGCAATGTTTTAGACTTCGGCAACGCTGCTAACTTAAAGTTTTTAAAGAAGTTTAACCTGACTATCATTGGTGGTCAGAACACAAACGCTACACTTAACTGGGGCTACGACTACACCAGCAACTTTACTAAACAAGCTATAGTCTTCGGTGCTTCAGCTACATCAGCAGAGTATGGTGTTGCTGAGTATAACATAGCTGAGTACGTAGCAAGCGGAACAATAAACACTCCCAAGGTCAATACTAGCGGTAGTGGCGAAGTAGTAACTATTGGTATTGAAGCTGAAATAAACAATACACCTTTCTCTGTTCAAAAAATTGACATACACGCTCTATTAGGGAGACTTATCTAATGTCCAACTACACAAAAACAACTAACTTTGCTGCGAAAGACGCGCTTACTTCTGGTGACCCTAACAAGATCGTTAAAGGAACTGAGATAGACGTTGAGTTTAATAACATTGCTGTAGCCAGTGCTACTAAAGCAAACTCTAACAACCCTACGCTTACAGGTACTGTCACAGCCGCCACAGTAAACGTAACAGGCACACTCACGGTTGACACAATTACTGGAGGGTCTTACTGATGCCTAGCTTAATGGATATTCCACAAACTCAGTATGTAGAAGATCAGAATTTAAACAATCTGTATAATGATCTTAATACGCGGGTCGGTATGAGGTTCTTTATGGACCCCGGTGCAGAGTATCATGAAGCTACTAGGCAACTTGAGAACCAAATAAAAGAAGGAGGAGGTAATCCTTACGGTTACTTTTCTCAGTCAGGTTCTGATTTATCTGATCAAGAGAAAACACGAGCTGCTCAGAACTTTAACATGGGTAATTCTTTAATGGGCGGAGGTTCCATAGGGACTCTGGGTGGTACTGGTTATGGGGAATATCCTTTAGGAACCGCTGGGCCAAGAGTTGATGCAGGTAGAGGTAGACAATTGAGCATGACGCAGCCACGTATGCAACAAGGTTTTGCTACACCTTTACCTACACAGTCTCCTATAAATTCTACTGTGTTTAATCCTGTAGCTCCTCCTGCTGGCTCTGCTCCCTCAAGCGGGAACATGGGTGTTGTCGGTGGCGGTTTGGCTTTAGGCGGTTTACTGAGTAATAACTTTGGTGACGCAATGCGTGGTGCTGGTGAGTATTACTTAGGACAGCAAGGTGTTGAAGGTGCTTATCAAACAGGTGTGACTGGTTTAGAAATGTCACAGAATTTAGGACAGCAGGCTGCTCAAGCTGCTCAGTTTAAACCTTACACTGTAACAAGCAACCTTGCTCGTGTAGGTACTGACGCTCAAGGTGGTTTCACTACACAGCTCAGTATTGAACAACAAGCCATGCAGAATCAAGCAATGGGCGCAGCAGGTAATTTGTTTGGTCAGGTAGGGCAAGACCCTGCACAAGCACAAGCAGCCTTGTACGAGCAAATGAGGGCCGTACAGCGACCCGAAGAAGAACGTCAGCGTCTACAGATGCAAGAAGGTTTGTTCTCTAGTGGTCGTGGAGGTGTTCAGACAGCTATGTACGGTGGTACTCCAGAACAAATGGCTTACGAGAAGGCTCGTCAAGAGTCTATGTTAGGTGCTAACCTTGCAGCTAGAACACAGTCACAAGCAGAGCAAGCACAGGCGGCTAACTTAGGCGGTATGATGCAGCAGTATGGTTATAACCCACAGCAGCAAGCGTTATCATTACTAGAAGCTAGTCAGATTCCTACTGGACTACAGCAAAAAGGACAGCTTACAGGCGCTGAACTACAGTCACAGTTAGGTGGACGTGGTATTGAGTCTTATATGCAAGGAGCTGACTTAGCTAACCGTCTGCAACTACAGCAGCAGCAAGGTCTAATGAGTTCCGTGATGGGATCTCAACCTACACTGCAAGAGCAGTTGATGAATAGAATACTTAATCCTGACGGGCCTAAGCTAGAAGGCAATACAGGGTTATTAGGTGGTGCGATTGAGTGGGGTAAGGAGCTTCTTGGTCTTAATCCGGTGACTAGGGTAGACGGGGGAGGTGTGTACGTTAATGGTCAAGGTGACGGTTATAATCCCGCGCCACAAAGCTACATAGATAGTTTAAACACACCTATTGATACTACCGATTACAACCCTTACGTATAACTAGGAGATAAGACAATGGCTAGACAAGATATAGCAGGACTCTTAACAGGAGTTTCAAGTGGTGGTATTGATCCAGTAACTGCTGGCGACTCTGAACAACAACGACTAGCCTTTGGCGCACAACGCGCAGAAGGACTTGGCAGAGCATCCCGTGGACTAATGGGTGGAAACTCTATGACTGCTGGTGAACAGTTACAGATAGCTATGGCCAGCTTAGACTTAAGCAAGCCCGAAGACCTACGTAAACTAGCAGGTATACAACAGGCTACTGGTGATTTGACTGGTGCAGCTAAGACTGCTGCGGGTATCCGTGAGTTAGAACTTGAAGGTAAGACAAGAACTGCTGTATCTAATCGTTTAATTGAGTTAGGAAGAACATCAGAAGCTCAACAAATTTTAGATAGAACCATGTCTACTTCTGTAGGTCAAAGTTTAGTTTTACAGTTAGATCGCGACAAGAGAGCCGCAGAGAGTAAAGCAGCAGCAGATCAAGCAACAGTGGAGGGGGATAGAGTAGGTCTGTTAAACGCTATGTCAGTTGCAGGTATTTCTAAAGACAGCGCAGGCTATAAGGCTGCACAAAACGGTTCTTTTGACAACACCTCTGCCGCTCAGTTAACCTCTGTAATAAACACTCTTAAAAGAACTGAGAATCCGGAAATAAAGGTAACAAACTTAGCACCTTATCAAACATCTGATGGTATAGTGATGGCAGGCCAGTATACGATTGATCAGGGAGGCGGTAATGTTCAGAGAACCTTTGGTTACGAAACAGAAGAAGGTATTATGTCTATAGATTTAGATAATAGCTCTAAAGTAGCGGACAAGAAACTTGAGGGTATTAAGGTATCTCCAACACAAGTTAAAAACATTATGTTAAGACTATCAACCGCAGGAGAACTAGGTGCTACAGATGGTAAAAACAAACCTATTGAGGGTTTTTTAACAGATGCTAATGATGCTTGGACGCGTTTAGATGAAGTAACTCAGTATGAAATCGGCATGGCTGTTGCTGTAAGGGCTGAACAATATAGAAAAGATCAGAACATGGATCAGTTAAAAGCAGAAACAAAAGCTATTAAAGAAATCTTTACAAAGAATGTAGAGAAAGACCCAGACATGTTCGACTTTGATTTTAATGACACGCTTCTTAACAGAAGCAAAGTTGATTCAGCAATAGCTAAAGGCCCTGAACAACAACTGAAAGCAGGTACATACACTGTTACACTAGCAAACGGTAAAACAATTCAGGTAGAGCGGGAGTAAAATTAATGCTTAAAGTAACTGTTGATGGACAAACATTTAAGTTTGAAGATGGTACTTCTCAAGATGAAATAACAGAAACAATGAACATGGTTTTTGGTATTCAAGCTACTGAAGCTGTTGAAACTCCAGAGCAAAGAAAAGCTAGAGGTATTTCTGACTACTCTTCACCTTTATCTGAAGAACGCCTACAGGAAGAACGTGATTTAGTTAGCCCTGAAGGTAAGCCGTGGTATGCTCAACCCTCTGCACAAGTTCAATCAGCTAAAGCAGTAGGGGATTTCTTTAGATACTTAGGTCTTGGTGAAGGTGCTGAAACTAAAAGCGTAGAAGGTGTAGGTTCAATCACTAGGTTAGACGAGTTCGGCTATCAGAAAGACTTAGGTCTTAACGTAGCAAGAAAAGCTGGCTTATATCTTGACGCTGTTATGCCTACTGGTGAGTGGGTATACAATCCTGAAACTTTTACAGACGAGTGGAAGACTGCCGAAGAAGTTTATGGTAAAGAAGTCTTACAACTTCCTTTTGAAGAGCGTCTAAAGTACATGCAGGAAGACAATGTAACAAGAGCAAGAGAAGCAAATCAAATGACTGCTGCTGTGCTTGATGTTGCAGGTGAAGATCAAGAGATGGCCTTAATAGGTAGAGGGGTTACAGCCGTCCTCGATCCTGCTTTAGTACCTGCTCTTGCTTTAAGTGTTGCAGGCATAGTGCCTACTCTTGCAGCAGGCGGTCTTTATGCGCTTAGTGATGAAGGCACTAATCAGCTTTTAAAACAAGAGTTAGATGTCGATAAGTTAGCAGAGGCAACTATTTATGGGACAGCTTTTGCAGCGGCTACGGCTCCTATAAGGACAGCAGGTCTTCTTTATAAAGGAGGTGTAAAAGCCCCTGCTAAAGCGGCTGAGATTGGCGGTAAAAAACTAATCAACTTAGTTCAGAATACTCACGCTTCTTCAGGGATGAAAGGCAATCAGGTGATCCCAAGCGCAACCGTGAGTGCTAATAAAATAGTACAGAAACTAGAAGAGAAAACAGCCTTTCATTTAATGAACACTACCCTCTCTACTGGTAAGCCTGTGACTAATCCACAAGCTATGTTACTTGCCCAAAAAGATTTAAGTCTGACTCCACAAAAGATGATTGATGTATTTAAACACGCCTCTAAGAAACCTGCTTATGTTTCAAGAGAGAACGCAGCTAAAATCATGGCAGCTAAAGAATCTCCGGTTGCTTCTACAAGCGCGATAGGTAAGACATGGGATAAGATTGGCGCGCCTTTGACAACGGCAGTCCGAAACATTGATGAAAGCGTTGGCGGTGCGTTAAGAAACATGGAGATGAAGCTACACATTAACAGCGCAGAGACAATGAAAAAGGCGACACCTTATTTAAAACAAATGTTAGCCGCTTCTAAATCTAAAGACCCTATGTTAAAAGCTCAGTACGTTAAGTTAGAGAACGCATTAAATGATGGCACGTTTAGAACAGCACGAACCATTATTAATAAACATTTCCCAGAGTTAAAAGAACCTTTTGAACAGAGCCGTAAAGTATTAGATTCTTTGTACGCTAGAGCAAGGGATGCGGGTATTAAAATATCTTATATTACTAACCATAATCCAAGGGTTGTTAGAGATATAGAAGGTTTAAAAGCAAGAGCAGGCACTAAAGTAGCCAGTGCTATTGAGAAAGCTCTTGATGATGCAGCTAAGAAGAAAGGTCTTGATAGTTGGGTTGAGCTTGACGAAGCAACAGCTTCTGATATTATAAGCAATGTTATTAAACGTGGGGGTAAAGGCCAACCTAGCTCTTTAGAAGCAGGTAGAAAGTACAATACAATACCGGAACATCTGCGCGAGTTTTACCATGATACTACTACAGCTTTTCAGCTTTATGTTAACAGAGCAGAAAGAGAGATAGCAAGACATGAATTCTTTGGAGCCAGTGGTGTTAAAAACATAGACGGTAGTATTGATTTAGACGGTTCAATAGCTAATGTTCTTTTAAAATCCATGAAGAAAGGAAACTTAACTAACACGCAGCAAGGGGATTTAACATTCCTCCTACGTGCGCGCTTTAATGCCGATAACAATGCGATGGGTAAAGTGTTTGCAACTGTAAGAGACTTGCAGTATGCGGCCCTCCTAGGTCAGTTTGATTCTGCTTTAATTCAGCTAGGTGACGTAGGTTCTTCTCTGTATCTTAATGGGATAGCAAACACAGCTAAGGCTATAGCAAGTAAAGGTAAGAAAGGTTTAACGGCTGAAGACTTTGGTTTAGTCAATAAAGTTTCTGCTGAGATGTCTAACATGGATGGAGCAACAAAGATACTTGACTTTGGTTTAACATGGTCTGGTTTTAAACAGATTGATCGCTTTGGTAAAGATACTTTCTTAAAGGCTTCTTGGTTAAAGAACACTAAACTTGCAAGAGATAATCCTCAAGCTCTTGTAGACAAGTATAAGAATGTATTTGAAGGAGAGATGGGTGATTTAATTGCTGACCTTCAAGCGAGAAGAGTAACGGACAATACTAAACTTCTGTTATGGAACGAGCTGTCAGACGTACAGCCCATCTCTTTATCTGAAATGCCTGCTGCTTATTTAAACATGAAGAACGGTAGGATT
>Ga0302118_10002044_pt1 | contig 10041 bp, 3 predicted proteins | sample AG5_331_MG_FD_203126 | JGI IMG/M metagenome (GOLD analysis project Ga0302118, IMG submission 203126) | Marine microbial communities from Western Arctic Ocean, Canada - AG5_33.1 | ecosystem: Environmental > Aquatic > Marine > Oceanic | place: Canada: Western Arctic Ocean | collected 2017-10-01 | reverse complement strand
GTCGCAACAGCCAGTACCTTGTAGGCATGACGGACTGCGGTCTCATCGAATCGCGGAAGGGGCCTAAGGTATGACTGACGAAGTCGACGTTCACATGACGATAATGGGTTACTACGTCGAAGGAGCTGAGGGGTGATCACCTTTTACGACCGACTCGCGGCCTACTACCCCTGCGACACGACTCACGGGCGATCGCTCGGCGAGGACGTCAAGGGTACGAACAATGCGACGGCCGGCGTGGCTTCTTCGGCAACAGGTAAGGTCCGCGAAGGGATGTTCCTGCTGGCCTCAGGGTCTCAGTTCCGCAGCGTCCCGAACGACGCTGCTATTCAACAGATAAAAGGTGTGTGTCTATGGGTCAGGTTTTCCACCATCGCAGCCGACCAGGTACTGCTCTCAAAAGGCAGCGACGCGACCGACGCCAACACCTCAATCAAACTCTGGTACGATCAGTCAGAAGACGGCTTTGCCTACACAGTTGGAGACGGGGCCTCGGCTACAACGGTCACAACCAGTGCCGTAGGGACCTTAGTCGATACCTGGTATCACGTTCGCGTCTGGAACGACGGAAGCAGAATCGGGATAGCAGTCGACGGTACGCTGCTCGGATCGGGAACGGCTAGAACCCCCCTTGTAGAGACAGGCCTGCTGTACCTCGGTAGCGCCTTCGGCGGCGGGACGTATCTCGACGGCATACTGGACGAGGTGGCTTTGTTCTCGACAGCTCCGACAGGGGCTGACGGAGAGCTGCACCGCAACGGGGGCGACGGAGCCTCAGTGCCTTTGCTCGACACGCTGCCGGGACCGGGAGGCAGAGCTGGCCACGTTACCCCGTGGCTGGCTCCGTCCTTCGCGGAGTCCGACGACCGGATTCTGTACGTGGCTCAGGGGCGTATGCCGGTGCAGAGGTTTGACGGGTCGCTGGCTCAGACAGGCGTAGAGGCTCCCGACCAGAAGGTGACGATTAAGAGCAGTGGCTCTGGTTCACTGACGGGCAAGCGGTTCGCGTACCTGAGGAACCTCGACGCCAACGGTCGGGTGTCGAGTGTGTCGCCGTTGAGCGACGTGCATGATACTTTCGGGGCTCTGAGCGGCTCCGTGCAGGCAGCCACGAATGCAGCACCGATCGTCATCACGTCCACCGCTCACGGATTGGCAACAGGTGATTCCGTTTCTGTGACAGGGCAGTTGGGCAACACAGCCACTAACGGTCGTTGGACGATCACGAAGATTTCAGCTAACGCTTTCCAGCTTGACGGGTCCGTAGGCAATGGCGACTGGTCAAGCGCCCTTGGGCCGAACATGCGGGTCACTACGCTACAGAATGGGACCGGCGGTGCCAACGCCGTGCAGAGTCTGGAGTTCTCGAACACTGCGACAGGCGGCACGTTCGTTCTGTACTTTGAAGGAGAGCCGACGACGGCCATTGCCTACAATGCAACGGCTGCCACGATTCAGGCGGCTCTGCGCCTGCTGAGCACTGTTGGCCTTGAGGGCGTGACATGCACCGGCGGTCCGATCGACACCACTGCTGTGACTATCACCTTCAGCAATGAACTGGCCAGTCAAGCAGTGTCGCTAATCACCGTCGACTACACAGGTGCGGCGTCCACGATTGCAGCGACAGTCACTCAGACAGGCAGCACTGGCCAGAACGAAATTCAAACACTGGACCTGTTGAACACGCCGACTGGCGGGACCTTTACAGTGACGTTCGACGGGCAGACGACAGGAGCGATTGCCTACAACGCGAATGCCGCAACTGTCGAGGCGGCACTCGAATCGCTGAGCAACATCACGGTTGCCGATCTGACGACCACAGGTGGGGTGTTGCCCGGCACGGCGATCACCGTTGAGTTTGGAGGCACCCTGGCTGAGGCCAACGTGGCTCAGATGACGATCAATCCGTCCAACTTGACTGGCGGGCCTTCTATTGCAATCAGTACGCCGACGCCGGGTGCGGCGGGCACCGACGAGTGGCATTACATAGACCCCTCTGGAAATTCAGGCGTCATAAGAAAGGAAGCCCACACGTTAGCAGGGAACGCCAGTGTGTCAGCGGGAACCTTCACGCTTACTGGAGAGTTTGGCACCACTACTGCCTTAGCCTACAACGCCACAAACCTGACTGTTCTCGAAGCAATCTGGGTCGCGTCTGGCAGCAAAGATTACTACACCTCGGGAAGCGGTATCGACTTATCTGCGGGTGACTCTTTCGTCTTGACCAAAGGAGGGTCTAACGGCCAGCAAAACTACACGGATATAACAGTGGATTCGTCAGGGCTAACAGGCGGAACCTATTCGATGAGCGCTCCGGCAGACGGAACTGGCGGGGGGTTCACTATCGAGGGGACTTACAAACTACTTTTTGACGGCCAGAGAACCAGCTTACTCAGTTTTTTGGATAGTCTCGCTACCGTCCAATCTGCTCTGGAGTCTTTGAGCAATATAGGTGCGGGTAACATCGAAGTGTATGGCGGACCCCTTCAAGAAAACGTCATGCTGTTCAAGTTCGTAGGGGCTATGGCGGGTACCAATGTCACGGGGAGCATCACCGTAACAGAAAGCAATGTTACCACTCCGGCTGTATCAGGAACAACGGATGGCGTTCTTATCACTGGCGGGATCGGCGGCACTAACGAAACGCAACGCATCACGACCACAGGTACGACAACCGAGGGTACGTTCAAGCTGACTTACTCGGGGCAAGAGACTGCTGACATCGCTCATGGTGCTTCCGCAGCAACGGTGGACGCAGCGCTGGAAGCGTTAAGTAACGTCGCCACAGGTGACGTCACCTGCACTGGTGGACCCCTCCCCGGCTCTGTGATCGACGTGGAGTTCACAGGCAATCTTGCGGGTGAAGACGTCACAGAGATGACTGTTGACGATGACGGCCTGTACCGGATCACGGCCACCACTCAACTGGGCTCAGGCCCGCTGAACGAGACCGTGGACTTAGGGGCTGATGTGACACCCCAGAAAGGCACGTTCACGCTGACGTTTGGTGGTGAGACGACGCCCAACCTGCCCTACACAGCCGCCGCATCCGAAGTGCAAAGCAAGTTGGAAGCATTGACGACAGTAGGCACCGGCAACGTAATCTGCACAGGAGGTCCCATCAACTCAATAGACGTCACTGTTGAGTTCCAAGGTGCGCTTTCCAGTACGGACGTTGGGGCTATCACCGCAGCCAGTGACATGAACCAGACGGTGCCCTCACTGCTGGTGACAGGCTCGATAGCAGGCGCTTCACTGTTGAACGAGGTACAACAGATTGCTGTAGATGGCGTCACGAGCGGCGACTACACGCTGACCTACTCAGCTCAGACAACTGCCGCCATCCAGTTCGACGCAACGGCCTCAGAGGTGCAGGACTCTATCGAAGCTTTGTCCACGGTGGGCAACGGAAACGTCGAGGTGACCGGAGGACCGCTGACGGCTGCACCTCTCCGCGTAGAGTTCGTCGGGGCACTTGGCATTCAGGATTTGGCGGCACTCACCTTCTCGACTGTCGCTCTATACAACGGCGGCTGGACCACAGGCGCGAACAAGCTCACGTACACTGACGTAGCCACGCCGGTCAGCACCCGGGTAACACGTCGTCAGATTCTCCGAACTAAGCCCGGGGTTGCGGCCGTGTTCTGGGTCGACGTAGATGAGGAAGACGTCACCTCGAATACCTTCAGCAGCATTAAGACGGACGACGAGCTACTGGAGACCGTGGTGCTACGTGACGCCAACGGCAAGGACATAAACCTCAACCGACACGGTGAGCCTCCGGAGTGGAAACGCTCGGTCGCCTCTTATCAGAATCACCTCTTCTTTGCAGTGGATGACGTAGACCGTTTTGTGGGGTCCATCGCGTCTGATGTCCTGACCGGTGTGGGCACCGATTGGGCTTCTGTGTACGACGATCGGACCCTGTACGCGGATGGGAGTAACGGCATAGCTGACGTTACTCCCGGAACGCAGACCGCTGCCTTGACGGACACCGACGTAGCTAACGCCGATCCGACCGGCCTTACCTTACGAGTCGCTCATCCTGACGGGCAGCGCGTCTACGCTTCTTACGTGACGGCCTCGGAGACGCTACCTGAGTCCGTAGACCGCACCGCACCTTTCACTGTGGCGCGGAATGAACGTGACGGTGAGATGTCAGGTCAGTTCGAATTTGATGGCCGCTTCTATCAGGCCTTCGAACACGCCCTGTACCTTTACGCCTTCTCAACAGACCCGGCTCAGTTTCCTGACGGCGACGGGCGGATGCAGGTAGCTGCACCTCGGGGACTGATCAACCCCCAATGCGTAGCGTTCTCAGACAACTCTGCCTATCTGCTGGACAGAGAGGGGGCCTACTCCTTCGATGGAAACCAGGTTATTCCGGAGTCAGAGGTTGTCAAGGACTTCTTCTCGGGTCGCGGCGGCACGAAAATAAACTGGCGATATCAGCATAACTTTCACTCTGAGTATTTCCCCCAGCAGCGCACCGTTAAGCACTTCGTTGTGCTGGACGGGGGACCCTATCCCCGACACGCTATCTGCCAGAACGTGGACCAACTCTACTGGTGGGTTGAAGAATACCCCTGGCCTATCACCTCAAGCTGTCAAGGGTCTATCGACGGGCAGACTTACACGTTCCTTGGATCAACAGCCCGCCGGATATTCGTACAGGGCGGGCAGCTCGAAGGACTTCGTGAGACGTCATCTACTTTGCAAGGCACCGTGGCGTCTGCGGCGGCAGAGTCGTTGACCTGCACTGGCGCTTCGTTCGACGCCGGCATGGTGGGTCTGTCGCTCAGCATCGTAGAGGGCACAGGCTTCGGACAGCGACGAGACATCACGGCAGTGAGTGGCACAACGCTGTCAGTTAAAACCCCCTGGGCTACGAAGCCTTCGACGGACAGCGTGTTCCAGGTGGCCGGCGTATCGTGGTCCTGCAAAACCGGGATGCTACGCTACGTCAATACCAATCAACGCGAGGTACGAGGCGTCGAGATTCTATGGGAGCCGACAGTTAACTCGCAGCTCCTGAGCTACGAGGTCTATGAGGACTGGTCAGCTACTCCCTTGAATGCCGACGCCAGTTTCAAAGAGAATCGAACAGACGGCGTCCGCGTATCCAAGGGCTCACCGAGATTCGAAGTACCCCTTACAGGACCCGGACACGCACAGACATCGATCGGCGGAATGAGGCAGACTGGAGCCACCGGTATCAAGTACGTCAGCGTTAAAATGCAGGGGACAACCAATCAAGAGGCTCACAAGGTCCACGGTATTGCCGTTGATGGAGCCACCTGATACCTTGATCCACTAAACTCAGGCCTTTCAGGGACAGATCACATGCCGACCCAACAGAACTACGGTGCTCCTCAGAAGAGTGGTGGCTTCGGGGGCATGTCGCGTTCGGGAGGAAAAGGAGGCTTCTCGGGGCAAGGGTCGTACGGCCAAGGCGGCTCTACGCAAGCCTTCGACGGCGGTATGTACGGCGCCATGAATGGGTCGAACGTGTTCGGCGACGGGTACGATCATCGCGGCGAGAACACGGGGGGCGGTGGAGGCTTCGGCGGAATAGGTGGCGTATCCCTTGGAGGCGGCGGAGACTATGGCGGTGGCTACGGAAGTGGCTACGGCGGACAGCAGGGTGGCGGCTACGGCGGACAGCAGGGTGGCGGTCAGATGGGTGAAGGTATCCCGCAAAGCGGCGGACAGCCTTCGGGACCTGACTACGGTCAATACGGCCAGTACCCCCAGCAAGATCCTGTATCCCAAGGCCCTGTATCGCAAAGCCCTTTCTACGCGTTTGGCGGTACGAGTGGCCAGCCAAGTGGTGACGGTCGCCCTACGATGATGGACTGGATGGGTCGAGGCTCGTTAAGTACCTACGAGTCTGGCGGGCAGATGCAGCCTGATGGGAGCATGACCTTCCCCGGAGGCAGTCCTCAACAGGGTGCCTCACAGGGCGGGAACGACTACCTCGGATACAAAGTCGCCGACTCACAGGCAGGGACCCGAGGCACCGCCGGTACCGAACAGATAACTACGACGATGTTCCCTCAACAGCAGAACAATGGACTGGCGCAGGGACTAGGACAGTTCCTCGGCGGGGGCAATATGCCTTTTGGGAACAATGCAGAGGCAATGCAGTACGCTAACGAGAACGGGATGGCCCCGCCTCCTTCTGCGGGACCACAGATGCCACAGCCACAGCCACAGCGGACTATTCCAGGAGCTATGAGCCCCTTCGGCGGCTCTTCCGGCGGACAGCAGGGCCGAGGTATGACAGGTGCTGACGGCCGTCAGCAGATCAACCCTTACGACCGTTCCTTAATTCACGAAGCCTTGCCTCAGCAGGGTGGCGGCGGGTACCCCTCTGGCAATGACATTGGGCCTATAGACATTCCCACGTACAGACCTCCGGGGTCGAACAACCCGCCACCGGGGTACCCGGGAGCAGACCAGCCAATCAAAGGCGGGCAGGGCCAGCAGCCCCAGCCTTGGCAGCCGTATCCCGGATCGCTCCCGACCGTGGGCAGCCAGCCGCAGAATCAGGGTGGTGATAAAAGACAGCAACCGCAATCACCTTACCCGGAATCTTGGGGGCAGCCGCAGCAGGGCACATTCGACCCGGGCAACGTGGACAAGGACGGAAATACCCCCGTAGGCCGGGACATGTCGGCGGTGGATGGCAATTACACTTACGTCACCCCCGACGGCAGGACGATGACCCGGAACGGCTACACCGGCATTGTCACTGAGGTAGGTGGCGGACAGCAGGGTCCGGGCGGGCCACAGGGTAAACAAGGCGATCAGCAGGGCCAGCCTTGGCAGCCGTATCCCGGGTCGCTCCCGACCGTGGGCAGCCAGCCGCAGAACAGCGGCGGACAGCAGGGCGGCCCTGGCGGCGACGTTCGTATGGCGGGAGAGTTGGAGTGGGTAAAAGGCCAGGGCGGCGGGATGCCGGGTGGTGGATTCAACCCACAGGGTGGTCCGAATAACGGCTTCCAAGCGGGGCCGCCGCAGAATCAGGGTGGAGGCCAGATGGGCGAAGGTATTCCGCAGAGCGGCGGCGGCGGCTTCTGGGGTGGACGCAACGATCCAGAAGCAGGTCGGCGAGTGGGTATGAGCGAGGAGCAAATCAACCAGACACCGGGCGAATGGGACCAATTGCTTACGCAGAATCAGGGCAACCAAAGGCCTTGGGAAGTACCCGGGGGCAACGACCCCTTCCGAACCCCTGGTATGTTTGATGACTACAACCAAAGGAACGGCATAAGCTCTGACCCGAACATCCCGAACCAACCCGGAGGCGGCCCTTCGCTGCAAGAGCAGTTTCCTGGTAACGACGCATACTCACGGCTGAGACGCCAAGGAAAGTCAGGTACCGGCGGGCCTTCATATCCGCAGCAGGGCGGTGGCGGCCAGATGGGCGAAGGTATTCCGCAGAACAATGGACTGGCGCAGGGACTAGGACAGTTCCTCGGCGGGGGCAATATGCCTTTTGGGAACAATGCAGAGGCAATGCAGTACGCTAACGAGAACGGGATGGCCCCGCCTCCTTCTGCGGGACCACAGACCAGCAGAAGCGGTGGCCTGGCGAGCAAGCCTATCAGGGCACGTGGTAGATAGGCCGGCTTAACTACAAGATCGCTGCTTAAAATAGTCACCTTCAAACTTTAATGAGGATAGCACAATGGCTAACGATCAACGCCAGTTCTTTCAGGCTCCGCAGCAAGGCGGGGGCCGCAGTCGCGACAGCAATAATCAGGGGTTCCAGGCACCTCGGCAGCCCAATATGCAGCTACCCGAGTTCAATCTACCCGGGTTCAGTGGTCAGTCCGGGGGTAGTACCTCGCTCGACGGCGTAGGTACTGCCACGGCAGGTAACGAGATGCCCGGGTACGTCGCGCAGGTCGGGGCGTTGGGTAATGCTTTCGGAGACCAGCTAGGCCTCATCGGGAACCTCGCGAACACTCAGGGCGGAGTCGACCAGGCGCGTATCGGTGCCTCATCAAACGACTACGGCAACGAACTGAACGCGGGGACTCAACGGTACCAGTCAGATAGTCAGCTTCGGCAGGCTGAGCTGGTCGCTAAGATTCAGCAAGAGCTGGGCATGTACCAGTCGGATCAAGGTCTCGCAGGCGAGCTTGGCGTTGCAGAGCTGGGACTCGAAGGTACTCAGGCACAAGCCGATGCTTCCCGCTACGGTGCCGATCAGAATCTAGCCGGCGTTACGACGCAGGCTCAGTTCGGTGCTCTGCCTGCTTACTACCAGCAGCAGCGATTCAACACCGCCTATCCTGACTTCATGAAACTGGCCCAAGGGTTACTTGGCGGTGGCGGCGGCGGTGGATTGGGTGCGGTCAACGTGCCCGCCCTCAACGCAGAGCCTGCTCTTAATCAGCAGCTTGCAGCCAATGCTCAGCAGGAAGCTATGGCTGGTGGTAGCCAAGGCTATGGCGGTGGCTCGCCTCAAGCCGGTGGCTACTCACGGAACAACGAGTTCGATCGGATGCAGGCCGACACTATGGCCCGTCAGGAAATCCCGCTGGCTTACGCCCGTGAGAACCGAGAAGGTACCCTCGCAGGTATCGCTGCTGAGAACGATCGTATGAGGGCACAGGCTTCACAGCTCAGCCCCCTGATGAGTCTTATCGGACAGTTCGCCTAAAGGCTCAACCGAGGCTGAGGACGCGTAACTCGCAGCCTCAGCCTCGTTTTCTGTAAGGGTAGCGAAGATGCCGATCCAACCTACGCAAGCTGACCTCGAAGATTACAAACGCCGCATGGCCCTGCAGAACGCTCCCGTTCCGCAGCCCGTGTATTGGGGGCCGGACGCTAACGCCTACAGCTACGAACGCCACGTGCGAGAAGAACAGGCGGCGCAGCGAAAGCGTGAACTGGAAGTCATGGCCGGGCGGGGAGGCCGTAGCAACGACAGGGGTTCAGCACGGGCCAATCGACAGGGGGACATCGAGGCACTGCTCGCTCGCGAATTAGAGATGGAAGACTGGCAGCCGCAGAGCTTCGGCGGGGCACCGCAGCCGCAGAGCTTCGGCGGGGCACCGCAGCCGCAGAGCTTCGGCGGGGCACCGCAGCCGCAGAGCTTCGGCGGGGCACCGCAGCCGCAGCCGCAGCAGGGCAACGCTGGCATGTTCAGCGTACCCCCGGGTCAGGTGCCGCCAGCCGGAGCACCCACCCTGCAACAGTCTGACGATGATCTTGAAGCAGCAATCGCCAAGCGGCTCGGGTTGCCTGCCGCTGAGCGTGACCCATCCATGATGGACGTGCTGCCTCTTGATGGTTCCGACCAATCGGACTACGACGAGCAGGCTGCCCGGATTCGACAGTATCAATACTTTGCAGGGAAGAACAAGGCCACAAACACAGCGAATGACCCTGGGCAACCAGGCTTGGAAGGGTATATCTCGCGGCCGAGGGACCGTCCACCTATGCCGCCGATGCCTCGGGATTACTACCCAGACGCGGGCGTCGCGGAGATGTATGATAACATCGGACAGGCAGTTCCGGAACCTCGGACAGGATTTGTAGGGAGAGGACGAGGCCCGTTCGTAGAGTCTCCCGAAGCACACCGGGAGAGCCTGAAAAACTTGGCGAAGTTCTTCTATAAGGAAGGCGATGGTCCGCAAGTACCGTTAGGCAGGGAAGAACACGCAGCAGCATTAGGAGCAGTACGACTTGCGGTCGAGAAGAATCGTAAAGCAACGGAAGAAAAGCTGCGGTCGGAAGGGGCACCGGACTGGTTGTTTTCTTCAGATACGCAGCCACCGGCACCGCAGTCGCAGGGCAACGCTGGCGTGTTCAGCGTACCGCCGGGGCAGGCAGAAGCTGAAGCAGCACACGAAGCGAGGTTCTGGGCAGATGCTGGCGAACCGAACCCCGGATATCTTGCAGTACCCGCAAAGCCTCCGGGCAGTAACGAAGAGGCGAATGTAACCCGGCTGTGGAACGAAAGTGGCATGAAAGTGCCCGACCGACAGCAGCCGCCGCAACAAGGAGGCCAAACGCACGTGATGC
>Ga0302118_10002041_pt1 | contig 10050 bp, 8 predicted proteins | sample AG5_331_MG_FD_203126 | JGI IMG/M metagenome (GOLD analysis project Ga0302118, IMG submission 203126) | Marine microbial communities from Western Arctic Ocean, Canada - AG5_33.1 | ecosystem: Environmental > Aquatic > Marine > Oceanic | place: Canada: Western Arctic Ocean | collected 2017-10-01 | reverse complement strand
CATGATGGTGTGCAAAGATTCAACGTAACCCTCCCCCCGCTCTGAATATCTTTCCAAAGTTAGCGCCAAGGCCCAGCCGTCCATTTTTTTGGTTGAATTAAGCATTTCAGCGCGCTGCTCACGGAAGCTGGAGTAAGCCCAATGCGTGTTTAAATTCCTTACGTAGGCTCTCACGGAATCCAAAGGAGCATCAAATGCCCGGATAGAGTAAGCCTGCCCTGCGCGCTGTTCTTTTGGTACGATGCCCGTATCCTCATTCCAGACCCATTGCCCGAAAAGTGCGTTGCCTTCGCGTGCGAATCTGGACGTTCCCCAAGCGCTTTCTTCGACGGCTTGGGCTAGGGCTAAAGAGGCGGGAATAGGCGCAACCCTGAGCTTCAAGAAGCTGATTAATTCCGCCATACTCAAATCATCTTCTAATGGGTCGACACCGTATTGGGCTGAGAGATCTTTGACCCAAAGAATGTTACCTGGAATCATGTCGCTTTCTCCACCACTGCGTGCGTTCATGGCCGCATCGATTTTCAGTAAGCGAACTCGCTCGGATTGGATGCTTTCATTGGCCGTTAGAATGAGAGGGAGAATCATTCTAAAGAATAAGCGTTTCCGGCGGTCGATAACACGAATGTCTTTAAGTTTGCTCGGCACTGAAGACACGATGAGCCGGGGCACAGCGACGTCACCAGAGCGCACACCAGCAAGTGAATACTCAAAACTGGAAAAAGTTTTTTCCAACGCATTGGGTTTAAGAGCATCACCAGAAATAATGATGCGACCGTCGGTCTTTCGAGGCGAGTTATTCTGGTCCTGAATGGCAGCAGCCATCAGAATGATGCTAACAAGCATAGCTTCCGCTTCTAGCGGACTCTTACGCGTCTTAAAGTAAAGCGCCCGCAGGCCTCCAAGCGGGGCCAATGCAAAAGTTTTTATAAGAGCGAAGGTGGGTGACAATGGGTGACTTAAGAGAACGACAGGTCAATTTACATTACGGCTTCGACCTGGGTTACCTCTGGAACGTAATGCCGCAGCATGTTCTCAATGCCTGATTTCAACGTCATTGTTGAACTTGGGCAACCTGCACAGGCGCCGCGCATGTGAAGAAAGACCGTTCCACCTTTGAAGCCCTTATATATGATATCTCCACCATCTTGTGCCACAGCTGGCCTCACCCGTGTTTCAATGAGCTCTTTGATCTGCTCAATGACGTCAGGGTCCGCATCAGCATCATCAAATATTTCTTCTTCGGCGGCGCTGGACGCTCCATCTAACAGCAATGGATGGCCTGATGTGTAATGGTCCATGATCGCACCTAGCACGAGGGGCTTTATCACTTGCCACTCCATGTCATCTGTTTTCGTCACGGTGATAAAATCAGTTCCGAAAAAGACGCCGGTAATGCCTTCAACATTAAAGAGGCTGTTCGCGAGTGGAGATTGCTGTGCATCCTTAATTGTTGTGAAGTCTGCGACACCAGACTCCATGACTGGGCGACCGGGAAGAAATTTTAAGGTCGCCGGGTTAGGTGTCGGCTCAGTCTGAATAAACATAGGTGTAATCCTGACATGGAATGAGGTTCTGTTGATGTTAATTAGGACTAATTCTGTCTAGTCTCAAGGGCCAAATCAGAGAGAGTCTGTGATTTAAACTCAGTTCTAGGTCAGGGCGTCGATCTCTTCGGTTGTCAGGTTGCCAGGAACAATTGTCACCGGAAGCGTGATTTGGCCTGCTAAACGTCCAGAAAGGGCAGAAACTAGGGGTCCAGGACCCTCTTCTCCCGTCCCCGCCCCGAGCACAAGGACCGAAATATCTTTCTGTTCATCAAGCACAGCCAGGAGTTGTTCATTAGTGTCGCCTTCGCGCAGAAAGAGGCTCGGCATTTTACCAGTAAGGCGTTGAACATCTGCGGCTACACGCTGTAACAGCTTCTCGGCTTCAGACCGCGCCTCTGTTTCCATTAGACCAGCGATGGACGCAAAGTGATGAAAATCTGACGGTTCGACAGCATGGAATAAGGCGACGCTTCCGTTTGTGTGTAGGGCGCGCCGGCAAGCAAAGCGCAGTGCAGCGCCGAGTTCCGATGAAAAATCGACAACGAGTAGAAAGGACCGATGGTAACCTTGATTGACGTCTGGTTTATTTACCATTGCCCCCTACCTTCGCCTAAACGCGGCTTCTGCGGCCCAACCGGCAAGGACGGCAATAATGATGGCAAGGATACCATAGAGCGGGGCAAAGTTGTGTGCGAAGTCATAGACTTCAGCGCCAATTCCAGTTTTTGAAATAATTAGCGGAACAAATTCACCGCTAACAACGTCACCATTTCTAAACAAATAGATTCCAACTTCGTAAGGTCCCGTCGGTACATTAGCTGGGAAATGCAGTTGTGCTCTGAAGAGTCTGTTCGCTAAGAGCGAGATCTTCCCATTTTCTAGATTGTACAGGCCGCGATCTGCATTGAGTCGGATTAGCGCGTCTGCGTACTCTTTTTGAACGCCGTCAGGCTGGCGGGGATCGACAAACTTTAGTTTTAGATTCTCCACACCGATTTCGTATAAGGCGCGCACGCGCTTTGACGTGAACTCCGCAATGTCTCGGTTACTTGCGACATGATAGAACGATGGAACATCTCTAAATGCCAAAGCATCCGAGTTTACCCAAATAGGCCCAACACGATCTTTGCGTCGAATGGTGACATCTTTTGAAGGGCCGCGAACAACGATGACCACATCCCCGGGGCCATCTGTCGCCCCAAAGAGCAAAACGTCCGTTCCCGTAAAGCCTGTTGTGATGGCAACAAGATGGTTTGATAGATCAGCGACTAACGGAACGGTTTGCGCATCTACCGTTCGGAACATGCCGAGTCCAAAGAGGAAGGCAAGCGCTACGATCCGGGCCGTCATTCGCCGAAACCACCAAACGAAAATGGTTCGCTGGGCGTCACGACAAGATCGAAAGCCAATTTAAAACAAACACCAAGGACGATCATCGCGAGCAAGACGCGCAATTGTTCACCGCGGAGTTTGGCACCCATCCGCGCCCCAATCTGCGCGCCGGTTACACCCCCTATGAGCAAGAGAAGCGCGAGGACGACGTCAACGGTTTGGTTAATCGTTGCCTGCAAAAAGGTTGTATTAGCTGTTACGAAAATGATCTGAAAGAGCGAAGTGCCAATTACGACCTGTGTCGGCATTCCAAGAAGGTAAATCATGGCGGGGACTATAACGAAGCCACCGCCGACGCCCATAATAGCCGCTAAGATGCCGACCACAAATCCGATCGCGAGAGGTAATAGGGCTGAAATATAGAGCTTTGATTTACGGAACCGCATTTTGAACGGCAGGCCGTGCATCCAGGTGTGTCGGCCTGGCCCACGGGTAGAGCTTGTTTTACGGTCTACTGGCGCACCGCGTCGTTTCAGAATGGCTTTGACGCTTTCATAAAACATCAGCCCACCGATGGCTCCAAGAAAAACGACATATGAGAGCGAGATCACCAGTTCAATTTGGCCAAGTTCGCGGAGGAAAGAGAACAGGGCCACGCCGAATGTGGAGCCGATGAGGCCCCCTACAGTAAGGACAGCGCCCATGCGTAGATCGACATTGCCTCTGCGCCAATGGGCAAGAACTCCGGAGACAGAACTGGCTACAATTTGATTGGCTTCGGTGCCCACAGCTACGGCGGGGGGGACGCCAACAAAAAAGAGAAGGGGGGTCATGAGAAACCCACCACCAACACCGAATAGACCAGACAACATACCGACGAGCCCACCCATGCCTAGGATTAGCAAAACATTCACCGACATCTCGGCGATCGGGAGGTAAATCTGCATGCCGGTGGTCCGGTCCCTCCGGGCAAAGAGTGATATGGCGCAAGGCTTTGTACGGCCCAGGCCTTAGCTGATCAAGGGAAAAGCCGTTCCGGGGACTAGTTTGATTGATCTACGGCGAGTGTTTTGGAATGTGTTTAGGCCTCGTGTTCGAGATACCACGCGTAAGTCTTCGCGATCCCGTCCTCTAGGCCGGTCGACGCGCGCCAGCCGAGAGCATTGATTTTTGATGAGTCCATCAGTTTGCGCGGCATGCCGTCAGGCCTACTGAGATCATTCGTTATTGCACCGCTAAACCCGACGGCCTTGGCGACAGCCTGCGCCACGTCCCGAATGGCGATGTCTTCTCCATATCCGACATTAATCGGCTCATCAGCTGAGTAGTGTTCCATAAGAAAGACGCAGGCCTCGGCCATATCATTGACGTAAAGAAACTCTCTCTGAGCGCCGCCCGTGCCCCATACTTCAAAGCTGTTAGTGTTAGCTTCCTTGGCTTGATGTGCCTTCACAATCAAAGCGGATAAAACATGGCTATCTTGAAGATTAAAGGTATCGCCGGGCCCATACAAGTTTGTGGGCATACACGAAATGTAGTCTCGTCCGAATTGGCGCCGATACGCTTGGGCCATCATAACCCCAGCGATTTTCGCTATGGCGTACCATTGGTTGGTTGGCTCTAGTGGACCTGTGAGAAGAGAGTCCTCCTTCATGGGCTGCGCCGTTAGCCTCGGATAAATGCAGCTAGACCCCAAGAACATCATGCGATTAACACCGCATGCATGTGCCGCCGAAAACACGCTGGTCTCGATCTGCATATTTTCCATAAGAAAATCGACCGGATAAGAGCTGTTTGCGAGAATTCCACCTACCCGCGCAGCTGCCATGAAAATTGCATCGGGCTTGCTTTTCCCCACCCAGATTTCGACATCTTTTTGGCGCGTTAGATCTAATTCGGCGCGCGACGCCGTTAAGATTTCGCAGTCGATATTTTTCAAGCGCCTGACAATTGCCGCGCCAACCATACCGCGGTGACCCGCCACCCAGACCCTCTTTCCGGCGAGTGAGTAATGAAGATTAGTCATAATTTTAGTCAGCCATCAGGCTGGTATCGACGGTTCTCGTGCCGAAGGAGCTTTAAGTCCTCGGCTACCATCTCTTTTACCATCTCTGCAAAGCTAGTCGTGTGACTCCACCCTAATTTTTCACGTGCTTTGGTGGGATCCCCAAGCAAAAGATCAACTTCTGTTGGCCGGAAATACCGTGGGTCAATCTCAACAAGTACGACCCCAGATTTTGCATCGATACCTTTCTCGTCAACACCGGACCCATGCCATTCTATAGGGCGCCCAATTTCTGCAAACGCGAATTCAACAAAGGATCGAACAGAATGTGTTTCGCCTGTGGCGAGAACATAATCATCGCTCTCGTCCTGTTGAACAATACGCCACATTCCCTCGACATAATCTCGAGCATGACCCCAATCCCGTTTGGCGTCGATGTTGCCCAGGTAAATTGTTTTCTGTAGTCCAAGTTCAATTGCGGCGACCGCACGGGTGATTTTCCGTGTCACGAATGTCTCGCCGCGAAGTGGACTTTCGTGATTAAACAGTATGCCGTTGGATGCATGAAAACCGTAAGCCTCCCGATAATTTACGGTAATCCAATACGCATAAAGCTTTGCTACCGCATAGGGTGAGCGAGGGTGAAACGGCGTTGTTTCAGACTGCGGCGTTTCTTGGGCCTTGCCGTACAGCTCAGACGTTGAGGCCTGATAGAAGCGTGTCTTATCCATTCCAAGAATACGTATAGCTTCGAGCAAGCGAAGCGTGCCCATCGCATCCGAGTTGGCTGTGTATTCCGGCATTTCAAAAGAGACTTTGACGTGACTTTGCGCAGCAAGATTGTAAATCTCAGCAGGCTGGACTTCTTGCACCAGCCGAATGAGATTTGTGGCGTCCGTTAAGTCACCGTAATGCAGAAAAAACTGCACACCTGACTTATGGAAATCCTGATACAGGTGATCAATGCGTCCCGTATTGAAGGACGAAGACCGACGTTTCACGCCGTGGACAGTGTAGCCTTTGTCCAACAAAAGTTCTGCGAGATAGGCGCCGTCTTGTCCTGTAATGCCCGTAATGAGGGCTGTCTTTTTTGTCATAAATATTTCACAAACGTTATAAAACTAGTCGATCATAGGCACGCGGCCCTGATACGAGCAAGGCGTCATTATACGAACGTAAATAAAGGTGGGGTCGCGCCAGCACACTTCTGCGATATACTCGTTTCTTTGCCAATCTATGCATACGGCGCTGGCGATTGAACCGCAAAGGAGCGGAGCAACATATGACTGTTTTAGTGGGAGACCGTGAGATCATCGTGATCGGTGCTAGTGGGCATGCCCGGGTCTTAACCCACCTTCTGCAAGAATTAGGCACGCCCCCTGCCGCTATCGCCGATATTGATGGCCGATTGCATGGGACAGACGTTTATGGCGTCCCTGTCATTGGTGGGGATGGTGCAGTCATGGCGCTAAATCCGTCGGATATTGTCTTAGTCAATGCAGTCGGAAATGCCCCTGGATCGGGGCAATCTGGACTAAATCTGCGCCGCGCTTTGTATGAGACCTTTAAAGAAAAGGGTTTCGAGTTCGCCAGCGTTGTTAGCAACGACGCCGTTGTCTCAGGGAAGGCTGCGCTTGGAGAGGGTGTGCAGGCCATTACCCGTGCTGTCATTCACCCAGGGGTGAATATTGGCGACAATACGATATTGAATACAGGCGCAAGCCTGGACCATGATTGCTCGGTGGGGGTCCATAGTCATATTGCCCCATGGGCTGTGTTATGCGGCGGCGTTGCGGTCGGTGACGAATGCCACATTGGTGCCCGGGCGGTTTTGGTGCCTGGGGTTAGGGTTGGGGATGGCGCGGTTGTCGGCGCCGGGGCAGTTGTAATCGATGACGTCGCCCCCGGCACAACGGTGGTCGGAAACCCGTCTCGCGTCATTTCTGTTTCATAGTGGTGCGCTTGCCATGGAACATCTTGGGTGTTTCGTGGGCATGGTGAAAGTGAGTCTAATAAGGTATTCTAGGGAATCGAATTGTTTGGATTCAAAACACTGCTGTGAAAACCATCAGTAATATCTTCGCCCAGCCACGAAACCTGCTTGTTTTATTGCATGATACCGCCATGGCTTTTCTCGCCGTATGGGTATCGTTCTACTTTCGTATTGGTGACGCAGTTTTCAGCCGGCTTGATATTATATTTGATCTTGCAGTCGCGTACTCCTTAATTGCCGCAGTAATTTATTTGTTTACCGGACTTTATCGGCACGTATGGGCGTATGTATCATTTGTTGATGCAGTCAATATTGTCCGTTCAGCGGTAGGGGTTGCGCTGGTCTTCATCCCACTGATGTTTTTGTTCACACGTTTGGGTGATGTGCCCCGATCCGTTCCCTTTATCGGTTGGTTTGTGTTGGTGGTCTTTTTGGCTACGCCGCGTCTCACGTTCCGCCTCTTTAAGGACAGGAGGTTTGGTTTTCTTGCGGCGGCTGAGGCGGTAAAACCCCCGGTTTTATTAATTGGTGCTGGCGATGAGGCGGCGCACTTTATTCGTGCCACGCAATTGAACATGAATAGCCGCTATCGCGTTGTTGGGTTGGTGACCGCTACGCCGGGCCGGGTTGGGCAGGTGATGAATGGGGTCGATGTGCTCGGTCTTGAGATTGATATTGACTCAATTATCGAAAAATTAGTCGCTCGGAACCTAACGCCAGAGCGTCTTATCCTCACGCGCGAGCAAAATACGCGGGAGACCGTTCAGTCTCTTCTTCGCACGGCGCGCTCTATAGGCGCCGAGCTCACTAAACTGCCTCCTCTTACGGACTTGCGGGCGTATGATGAGCCTGACTTTGCACCAAGGCCGATCTCCCTGGAAGACCTGCTCGGGCGCCCGGCCAGAACGCTAGATCGTGATGCAATGGACGCCTTGATCCGTGGCAAACGGGTTATGATTACGGGTGCGGGTGGATCTATCGGGTCAGAGCTGGTGAGGCAAATAGCGGCGGCTGGCCCCTCTCATGTCTCAATGCTCGATCACGGCGAGTTTAATCTTTACTCTATTGAGCAAGAGGTGAGAGTGTCATGGCCAGACCTTGATGTCCGCCCCATCATTGCCGATGTCAGAGACCAGGGCCGTATTAATGCAGCCTTCAGTTCTGTGCAGCCAGACATTGTTTTTCACGCCGCCGCTTTAAAGCATGTGCCGATGGTTGAAGTTAACCCACTTGAAGGCTTGGCGACTAATGCTCTGGGCACGCGCACGGTTGCTGATGCGTGCATCGCCAACAATGTTCCAGAGATGGTTCTTATTTCCACTGATAAAGCGGTTAACCCCGCCAATGTCATGGGGGCCGGTAAGCGTTTAGCCGAGATTTACTGCCAAGCCGCTGACGTTGCCGATTGCGGTACGCGGTTTATCACAGTTCGCTTCGGCAATGTCTTGGGCTCTACGGGGTCCGTGGTGCCCTTGTTCCAGAAGCAGCTTGCTGCCGGCGGCCCACTCACGGTGACACACCCTAAAATCGAACGTTATTTTATGACGGTGGGGGAAGCCGTTGAATTAGTTCTGCAAGCAGCCGCGCTTGGCCCGGGCCGGAATGATCGCGGTGCGATCTACGTTCTTGATATGGGCGCGCCGGTTAAGATTATCGACCTTGCTAGACAGGTTATTCATCTCGCAGGAAAGATTCCAGACGAAGACATCAAGATTGAAATCAGTGGTTTACGGCCAGGGGATAAGTTGACCGAAGAGCTGTTCCATGGCCAAGAGCCGCCCGTGTGCACGAATATGGATGGTATATTGATCGCCCGCCCGCGTGTCAGCGCTATCGAGACCGTCAAAGCGCGCCTTGATGACCTCCGCGACGCTTGTTCACGCCAAGAAGAGTCGGCCGCGCTTAGGGTGCTCACGGACTTGGTTCCAGAACTATCTCGGCCAAGCCTGTCCTCGGGTGTGTCTCCCTCACCACGCCTAAAGGCCATCAAATAATTTGGCGACGTAGCCCTACCTAAGCCGTTTTCCCTCGGCAATAGCCATGCTAAACCTCGAACATTGCGTTTAACTGATCGACCAATTTGAGGTGACCATGCCTACTTCTGCCGTGCGCCGTGCGCTGCTATCCGTTTCCGATAAGTCTGGTCTCGTGGACTTTGCGATATTTCTCAATGGACAAGGGGTCGAACTGATCTCTACGGGTGGCACGGCCAAGGCCATTGCTGATGCAGGGCTTCCTGTTCGTGAAGTTTCCGACCTAACGGGCTTTCCCGAAATGCTCGATGGGCGGGTAAAAACCTTACACCCAATTGTGCATGGTGGATTGCTGGGGGTTCGGGGCAACGGAGAGCATGAAGCGACAATGGCAGACCATGACATCGCGCCGATCGACCTCGTGGTTGTAAACCTTTATCCCTTCGAAAAAACGGTTGCCGCTGAAGCCGACTTTGATACCTGCATTGAGAATATCGACATCGGTGGCCCGGCGATGATTCGATCTGCTGCCAAAAACCATGCCGGTGTTGCGGTCATCGTTGATCCGCAAGATTACGGCGAAGTTCAGGCCGACATGAGCGCCAACGCCGGCGCTGTGTCCGATGACCTTCGTGCGATTCTCGCAGCCCGCGCCTTCTCAAGAACGGCCGCGTACGACAGCGCTATTTCCACATGGTTTTCTGAGCAATTGGGCGAGACTTTTCCACGTTGGGTGTCTGTCGCCGGGACTAAGAAAAAAGACCTTCGTTATGGTGAAAACCCCCACCAACAAGCGGCCCTCTATCTATCTGGTGAGGGGCGTCCCGGAGTTGCAACGGCGGAGAAAATTCAGGGCAAAGAGCTCAGTTACAACAACATCAATGACACCGACGCAGCGTTTGAATTGGTCGCCGAGTTTGACCGCCCAGCAGTTGCGATCATCAAACACGCTAACCCTTGTGGTGTTGCTATCAGCGATGACTGCTTGTCCGCTTATGGTAAGGCCTTAGCCTGTGACCCCGTATCCGCGTTTGGTGGCATTGTCGCTGTAAACCGCACACTTGACGCGGCACTTGCTACAAAAATAACCGAACTATTTACTGAAGTTGTTATCGCGCCCGATGCTGACGATGCAGCCCGCACCATCTTTGCGAAGAAGAAAAACCTGCGCTTGTTACTGACGGGAATGATGCCGGA
>Ga0302118_10002039_pt1 | contig 10053 bp, 8 predicted proteins | sample AG5_331_MG_FD_203126 | JGI IMG/M metagenome (GOLD analysis project Ga0302118, IMG submission 203126) | Marine microbial communities from Western Arctic Ocean, Canada - AG5_33.1 | ecosystem: Environmental > Aquatic > Marine > Oceanic | place: Canada: Western Arctic Ocean | collected 2017-10-01 | reverse complement strand
TTTTTCGGCGCCATAGAAATCGGCGTGCTCGGTGAAAATCTCACCCAACCGTTTCTTCCAAGCGCCTCTGTTTGGTGAGAGGCGCTCGATGCTGCTGCCCTTGGGCAAAGGGTCAGGTAGTGCATCAAGGAAGGTGTAGAGCACGTCATCCTCTCTGGCCATAAACACACAGGGTGCCGAAAGCGTTGGCACAACGGGAACGGCCTTGTAACGCATAGCAGCGGAATAGGCGTCTGAGAAGTTTGGCCCAGCCATGAAAAGATCCATGCTGTAATCTTGCATGTACTTTGTGTCGCGTTGCGCCATCTGCATTCGTGTTGTTTTGCTTTTTGTAAACCACGGAAACCACCGTTGAAAATCACGGATACGCGTCCATTCTTCAGCAAGATAGCTACCAGTCGCCGTCACCTTGAATGGGCTCATGTAGCTATTGATAAATGCATGATCCGTATCGCCGGTTGGCAGCGATAAGCCGTCCATAATCGCAACGGCGACACGTTCAGGGTGGCTGGCCGCAAATTCTAAAAGAATTTTAGAACTGGTGTGAAAGCCATAGACAGGGCAACGTTCAACGCCAAAGCTCAAAATCGTCTCTGCTAAGGCGTTGGCAAAATCAGCAATCTCAGGCCGTGGTTCAGACGGGAGGGCTGTGGAGTTTCCATATCCCGGTGTGTCGATCGCAATCGTGGTGAAGTGGTCAGAAAAGTGTTCAACCAACGGCGCATGGAGAACAGATGACCGGGGAGAATCATGAAGCAATATTATAGGCGGGCCAGACCCTGCTGCCCGATAATGAACCTGTCCTGCCCCAACGTTGATGAATCCCTTACGGATTTTTTCTGACATATTGCACTCTCCTAAAAACCAAGCATAGAGACTAGCCTTCTCCGCAGCGTGGCGCGACCTTCACCTTTTGTTGTGTGGGTAATTAGCGCGCAGTGCTAGTAAGGCAAAGTTGAATCGTAGTCAGGCAAAAGACTGCCTGCTAGGGTATCTGGAAGGAAGGGCTCGTATGGTGCGTTCCATTGGACAGGGTGTGGGTCTTCTGACCAGTCCGTAGTGAGCGGCCCACCCTTGCAACGAAACAGGCCGAGAGAGCCGGTCTTTGTGCCTACCGGTCCGTGTGGAATCCCAGGTGGGCGCCAGAAATAGGCACCCTCTTTAAGCACACCCATGGGCATGTGCATTTCTCCAGAGAGAATGAAAACCTCTTCGACGACCGGGTGTGTCTCCAGCCGGTTTACCTCACCGGTCATGCCTGTCTCATCAATATCTAACAGCCACGTGGCATCGCCTGTGTCTGGGTCTTTGCGTAGACCGAGGCGTTTTACACCTGGGGCCATCACTTTGGGGTCTGTTGCGCTGCCCCACTCGGCGGATTTTGTCTGGATGCGTTGAACCAAATTTGTGGTATCGTAGAACCCATCTGGCGCCGGTCCCGGAACCCGTTTGTGCGGGCCTTCAAAGAACGTCATCACATCTGCGCCTGCCTCACTCGTCATAGTGTGTCGCGGGTATCCAGCTGGGAGATAGGCGTAGTTGCCTTCCTCATATGACACGCCATTAATGACGATTGTTCCGGATAGGACGTAAAGCTCTTCATCGCTATCCAGGTGATGGTCTTGTTCTAAATACCATCCTGCGGGATATCGCAGGATGGCGGTTATGGCTTTGGAATCTGCGTCGTGACTTAAGGGCTTAGCTTCCGCTCCAGGGCGAGACATATCTTCGCCTAGGGTATGCCACCGAACGGCTTGCGCCTGAATAAACTCAATGTGTGGACGTGGCATGTGGTGTAGCTCCTTATTGTTTGTCTACAGGAGTGTCGTGCCCTTCAAGGGCTGTGCGGCTTTCACGCACGCCTCTAAATAAGCGCCGTATCAGTTGCTCTCTATTCTCACGCCGCTCATTCCAGGTTGTTTCGTCCGGCTCCCAGGATTCAATGTCAGCACGGCTGACCGTGCCTTTTTCATCAAGAATACGTTCAATGGTGTCGAAGCGATCTGTCAGAACAGAGACTTCCGTCGCTAGAGCAATAATCATCGAATGCATTTGATCCATATTGGGATCATCGAAGTACTGGGGCCGCTTTCCCTTTGAGGGGCGTGGGGTCGCAATTTTATCAGTCATCGATCAACCGTTTGTGTTAGGCGCGCTTGGTTACATGGACATACCATGCTTTGCCACCGCCCCGAGTTGAACCCATAAATTTCCTATTCTGAACTTCGACTGCGCCAGTGAGTTCGTTGGCTTCAGCAATGCCAGGCCCGGTGCCGGCCCAATAATCGTCACGGTTAAACCCGGCTTTTTCTGCAACTTCAGCGAAGTCGAGTTCGTGAACGGCACCCCAGAAGGGCTCATTGTTATTGTAGGTATCCCAGTCCCGAATGAACTGTGTCCAAGGGTCTTGCCCTTCGTATGGGGGGAGTTCCGACATGAGGAACACGCCGCCTGGTTTAAGAACGCGGTGCACTTCTTCAAAAACGTTGTAGACGGCGCTGCGTGACATCTCATGAAATGAGGCCGGGCAGTTGACGAAGTCAAAGGTATTGTCTTCAAAGAGCAGGTCTTCGCCATTCATTTGGTGGAAATGAATGGGCACACCTAGGCTCTCTGCGCGGGCATGACCGTAGCGCAAAACGGCTGCACCGACGTCAATGGCGTGCATTTCCGCATCTGGGAAACCCAATTTCAAACCGGTTGTTGAGCCACCGGCAGTGCAGCCAATTTCCAGAATCTTTTGTGGCTTCATCTCGGGGAAGCACCGGGCGAACATCATGGCTGTTGCTTTGCCGATACCGTCCATGCGGGGGCCAAACAGTCCCTGCGTATAGATAAATGAGCCTTTGTCGTAGAGGGCTCCGGCTGTGATGTCATCTTCACACAGGTCGCCCGAGTATCCGCCTGGCATGCAGTGATGATCATTCTCGGCGACGTAGGATGGAATAACAAAGTCGGGATCAAGATGGAGGGATCCGATGGTATCGCCCTCGCGAATACTCTTCGCTGTTTCGATTAGCTCTGGCAATTGCCGTTGGATGGTATCGTCGACCGAGTTCCACATCATTTCCTGCACTGTACGTTGGAATGAGCTGGTGATTTGGTAGTAGGGGTCGGCGACCATCTCTTTGCGAATTTCGTGGCGCGTTTCTGGATCCCGGCCCTTTTCAGCGCGAATACGCGGAAGAACACGCCGTTGGTATGCGGCGGCGTTGCCTGGCGTTATCTCGTTGAGAACATGCTTGCCCAGCTGGTTCAAAAAATCTTGCCGAGCCTGCTCGCTCAAAGATGGTTGCGGCAGTACGGCGTGGCGTTCTTGCTGAAGCATGCGGCTCTCCGGAGGTTTGTAGTCTTTCACATTACTACCGCTCAAACCCATTGGCAAAGTGTCTGGGCAGGGTGCGCCTGGAATTCTGGGTGGGCTGGGCCAAGTAGTTTGCGTGTCGTCAGAGAACGAAACAGCCTCTGCGTAAGCCCTTAGGTCAGAGCGTTCGCTCGCTCTAGAGAGTTCATCAGAGATGATTCCCTAAGAAAGTTATGCACGGCCTTTTCGTCGCTTATGGTCTCTTGCATAGCTTTGAGTGTCTCCAGTCGGCGACCGTGGTCTTTCTCGCGATGGCGTTTATGGTTTGCGTCAGACGTCTTCTGGATGTCCGCGCTGGCGGCGTAATGCCGTTGCCGGGCATAGAGATCGAGTAGGGTATCGTCACCGCCACCCCAGACCTTTATCAACTTATCCGCAAGGTTAAAGGCATCGTGAACACCGCCGTTCATGCCAAAACCCCCAGATGGACTATTCAAGTGAGCGGCATCGCCGGCTAGCAACATGCGGCCAACGCGCATCTTCTCTACTAATCGGCGATGAACGCTGTAAAGCCGCGCAGTTATGATCTCAAAGGGGCCGGTGCTCGGCAGGATGCGTGCGAGCCGCATTTGTATTTCGTCATCCGCCACTGCGGCCACGGCATTCATATCAGGAGGCGGAGAATAGCCGACGCGCCACATATCCTTGGTCTGGAACATGCTGAAAGACCAGCCATCTGCCCAGAAGTAATTAACGCCGCACAGATCAGGAATATGCTTCTCAAAGGCGAAGGGTGTGCCAATGGCAACGGATGCGGTTGGGTAGGTCTCGCCTTCGAAGCCCAACCCGAGGTGTTTTCGGACAACGCTACTTGCCCCATCCGCACCGATCAGCCATCGCCCCTGAAGTGTGGTCTCTGTGCCCTCAATCTCTGCGTCAACCGCAACTCCGTCTTCATCCTGGCGAACGCGCAATGCCTTGGCGTTGAATATCAATGCGCCGGAGAGTTCGGCATCGAGCATCTTGGCGGCTTCTTTCACCAAGTGCAGTTGCTCGCATTGCAGTCGGTAGGGGTGGTTCGTTTCATTTTCCAAAACGCTCAAGTCAAAGATGGCCCGCTCGCCTGTTTCGAACATGCAGTACTGCCATGTCCGGGTTGGACGGCCCAGCTCTACGAGGCGTGCACCTAGGCCTAGCTCGTCCAATAGATCAACGGTCGGGGGGTGAAAGGTGGACGCCCGTGGTTCCGCATGAGGCTCTCCCGCTGCTTCTAGCACAACGACCGGAATGCCTGCCCGAACCAGCCGTAGGGCCGCGACCAGTCCAACGGGTCCAGCGCCCACAATAATAACGCGGTCGTGATTTAAATCGCTTAAATCTCCCAAGACCCTTTGTCTCCTTGTGTCACGACCCGCGCATCTGTGAATGACGGTGGGCGGGTAACTTCAAAATGGAATTAAATACTCTACCAAAGTTTACAGGTTCAAGATGTAGGTAAACGCTGCCGAGCTTTTAAGAAGGCGAAATAAACTCATCCACGCTTTATAGTTATTTTCCGTGCCGTGATGTAGAATTTTGCCACAAAGAATGACTGCAAAGAGAGACGTTATGTCTGGAGATGATATTTACCTCGATAAGTCTGGCCCTCATGCCGTGCTGCGTCTCAACCGGCCTGAAAAACGCAATGCGCTTAATCTTGATATGTGGCGGCGCATGATCGAGCTGTTGGCAGAGGCAGAAGCTGACCCCAACGTCCGGCTTCTGATCGTTACGGGTGAAGGAAAGGCCTTCGCGGCTGGTGCAGACATCGATGAGATGAAAGCGGTGTTTAAAAGACCGGAAACAGCCACGACGATTGCGGAAGTCACTTATGAGTCTCAAAAGGCGCTGCACCGTTTTCCTAAGCCAACGATTGCCATGATTCGCGGGGCCTGCGTGGGTGGTGGTTGTGGCATCGCTCTGTGTTGCGATCTCCGGTTTGCCGATTCCAGCGCGAAGATTGGGATCACACCCGGCAAGCTGGGTCTGATTTACAGCCTCGCGGATACCAAGCGTTTAGTTGATGCCGTCGGGGCTTCTTCGGCTAAGGATATTCTTTATACGGGGCGTATAATCGGCGCCGATGAAGCACATAAACTCGGGCTCGTTGACCGACTCGTTGAAGACGGAACGCTGGAATCTGAAGTCCAAATCTTTGCGGATCAGATTTGTGCTTCGTCTCAGTTCTCAGCGGAGTCGGCAAAGCGGGTCGTGCACATGATTCTTAATGGCGCGGCCGATGACACGGCTGACACACGGGACCTTTTCGTTAAGTCCTTTTCCGGCGAAGATTTCCGAGAAGGGTTTGAAGCGTTTGCTGAAAAACGAACACCCGACTTTAGCAAACGCTAAAGTTCATGATCGCGAGTGTGTGTGCCTAACGCTGTGTCATGGCCTGGGCCTCACCAGCTTTATGCCTGTTACTTGGCGTTCTCCTAGCGCTGTGCTGCGAAAGCCACTTTGCCGTCTTGGACTAAATCCCAGATCATCTGTGCGTCACCGCCGATAGAATCTATCAAGCGGCGAGACACGGGTTCAGCCGCGTCCTTCCAACTCTTTCGTTGTTCTTCAGCAATGTTATGGGTGGTAAAGCCCCACTTGTCCTGCTCATCAAGAAAAGCTCTCCACTCGTCACGAGTCCACTGCCGACCGTCGTTCACATCAATGTAAGAATTCAGCAGAATATCGCGGCGCTTCTTAGGTAATCCGTCGACCCACTTTTTTTGCATGACAATGATTGATGTGGCGAATGAATGATTAGTCAAGGTCAAGTGCTTGGCCTCACCGGATATGCCAGTTGGGACATACATGATGATAGCGCTTTCGCCAGAATCGACCAGGCCTGTTTGTAACCCTGTCACAATATCCATGAAGCCAAGGGGAATGGCATCCGCGCCAATAGCTTCCGCAAAAAGCCGGGCAGAATCGCTGGATGATGTCCGAAAGCGCATGCCTTGTGCCTCAGTGGGCACGATGATGGGTGTCTTACCGTAAATCTGGTTGAAGCCAATTTCATCCCACTGAATTAGGTGGATATTTTGCTCGGCTAGCAGCTTGGAGTAAGCCGCTAACAGATAATTATCCATGATGAAGTCGGCTTCTGCGTAGTCGTCGAATAGAAACGGCGTGTATAACATGGCCATCTCAGGCACGACGGTTGTTGTCGCTAGGCCAGACCAGTTTGCGACCTGAATACGACCACGGCGAATCCCGTTCACAAGAATGTCTTCAGAGCCTAGTTCGCCGTAGATCAACATGCGCATTTCAATATCTGGATCACCAGCGGCTTCCACATTGGCTTGATAGGTCAGCCATTTTTTATCGCCGGCGGTGTCTTTCACGCCGGTTCCCCCCACTGTGACGACGACGGCGTGAGCCCCTAACGGAAGAAAGGCTAGAAGTGTGAAGCCGAACAGTACGGCGAAACGGTGAAGAGTGTGCATAACGATCCTATGCGGTTTGTTTATAGGCACAGCATAGCTGGCGGTGCCCCCGTTGTGAACGACATGCACTATGCACGTTAAAGCGCTAAAAGTTATGGCAGGATTATTTGGCAGGCCGGCCCACGGGTTGACTGAACCCGAGGCTGGGCTTGAGGCCATCGGCTTGAATCATTGCTAATGCCGGGACGAGCAGTAATTGCACCGCTGTTCCGAACAGCACGCCAAATCCGATACTACATGCGACGGGCACAAGGAACTGAGCCTGGGTGCTGATGAGTCCTGTGATCGCCTCGGTCATCTGGACGCATTTGTTTAGCAAAGAGGTTGACTTCGATATGAACGCTGCTTTGCAGGCGCACCTGGAAACAATGATGGTTGGCCTCAAGGCTTAGGGGCTTATTGTTTAGGCGTGATGCACCATCACCATCACCATCGTCTAGGCGACATGCGCCATGACAGCCCAAGTAAATCCGTCCGGTGCGACAAACGAAAATGTTGGTGTGCCGAACTCATCGTTTAGAAGTTCGCTCACGTTTCGCGCTTGTGATTCGCTGATACTAGCGTGCATCGCTGCAATATCTTTCACCTGCACGGAATAAAATGAATAGCCCAGGTTGCCGGGCTGGGATCGCGCCAAGCGGTCGTCTGGAGAGTTGGGTGAGCGCATGAGGAAGCAGCGCAATCGACCAGGTAAATGTTCTGTATAGTCATCTCCCGCTTCTGGATCATCAAAGTCGACTTCCGAAAAACTTTCATCCGGTGTTAGCTCAAACATATCGCTTGCCATGCGGCCGGGTTGATAGGCGATGTCGGTTTGGTGGTAGCGCTTAAAGCCGATGACATCTTCGTAGAAATCAAAGATAGAAAGGTCATCCCCTTGAATGACGATGGCCATATGGCAGCCTTCTGTCACGCGGAGCGGCGCCGTTTCATTAATCGTTCCGTATTTTGGAACCGAAAAATTCATCCGGGTCATGGCGACAAATTGTGCTTCGGGCTGAAACATCAGAACGTCACCGGAGACCGGGAGTTGCTCTTCAAAGGGCTTTTTCTCCGCCGCCGGTTTTGCCAGATTAAAATTGTAGTGGGGGCCGACTAAGTGAATTGGTTTGCCTTGCATGCGCAAAATTTCGCCATGCGCGTAGGCATTGGCAATATTATCAGTGCGATGGACGGACCACCGACAGCCATGGGTGCGTAGGGATGCCATCTGCAAGCCTGGGCCAGTTGGGTTATCCCATTTCATGAGACGAATCAGTCCTGCAGTGGCGTCTTGATGCAACATGCGTACGCACGTAACAGCGGAGTCGACGCCATACAGCGCCTTGGCTTGACTGGCATTGAGCATGCCTTCTGGTCCGGGCCGATAACCGCAGGACTGCCAAAATATTTTAGCTGCGGCCATGTCGGTGACGCCGACACCGATGTCGTAGATTCCGCCAATCAAACCTATGTCTTGTGTCTTCATATGGTTCTCCATATCGCGACTGTGCGGTTCAGCAGCTTGAAGTCAAGGACTCTGCCTTGACACGGTATGTGCTGAACGCTCTGCTACATGCTTGGAGTAGAAGGCGCATATGGTTTTTCCAGTTATTCATTCAACACTCGACCCCAGAGCTTTGGAGCGGGAACTCGCAAAACGCTATACGTTGTCCAAGGCCGTTCAGTGTCAGCTGGTGAGTCGCGCCAATAACGACTTCTATGAAGTTCGGGCGGGCGAAGACCGGTACGCACTGCGCGTTGCCAAGGCAGATTTCCGCACGCGCGAGGCCTACGCCTACGAATCTGCATATGTGAACCACCTGCACACCAAGGGTTGCCTGGTGCCTGCTCCGTTTTGCGCCAATGATGGGAGTTTGTTCTTTGAAGTTGAAGCGCCCGAAGGGATTCGCACCCTAACCCTCATGCATTGGCTTGATGGTAAGGTCTTCAGGGAGACTATGTCTGTTGACGATGCAGTAGAGGCCGGCCGCTCCCTTGCCGAGATACATAGTGCCGGCGCTGACTTCTCATCAAATACTGGGCGCGCCCTCAGCGCGACGGCGATGCTTGATGAACGCATGCCGCATTTGTTGGGCATGCTTGAGTCTGACCCCAAACATTATGACTTCTATGTGATGGCAACAGAGGCTGTTAAGGCCGCTTATGAAAGGCTCGGTCCGTTAAACTTGCCTCGCGGCCCTGTACACGGTGATTTTCAGTTTGCAAATGTGATGCGCACGACGAGCGGGGCTCTGGCTGCGTTAGACTTCGATAGTTGCGGTGTTGGGTTGCTGGCCGAAGATATTTTTACCTTTGTATGGCGCAGCGATATGGAAATCAAAGATGAAACCGTCAACACGGCCTTCATTAACGGCTACGAGGAAGTCCGCCCGCTAATGGATGGTGAGCAGGCCCACCTTGGGCTGTTTCGGGTGATGCGGGATTTGGTTATGTCCTCCACCTTTGCCATTTTGATTAACCGAGTCGGGCCGGTACCTGGGTTCGACGGAGATTTTGGGCCCTTCACCGCTTTGGCGCGGAAGCATTTGTCTGATTCTGGCTTAGCCTAAGGAAACCATATGACTTTTCCCGCCTTCTGAAAAGTCGATCCATTATATGGATATGGCCCGCAGATACGGCGAGCGCTATCTAATAGCCCTTCTCGATATCTACCATCGACAGCATTTTGTCTCCGGAGACGTAGCGTCTCAAGTTTTCGCGGAACAATATTAAGCGCGCTTCCTGTCCAGCCCCGTTGAAGCTGGAAATATGAGGGGTGATGAGCAGGTTGGGTGCGTCCCATAGCGGATGATCAGCAGGTGTGGGTTCTGGGTCTTGTACGTCGAGGCCTGCCCCAGCGATGTCTCCATTTTCCAGCGCGGCAATTAGGTCCTCTGTCACGGTGCTGCCACCCCGGCCGACATTAATAAACAGAGCTGTCGATTTCATGCGTGCAAAAAAGTCTGCGTCAAACAGGCCTGTGGTTGCACCTGTGAGCGGTAAAGCGTTGACGATGACATCGGCCTGGGTCGCTAACTCGTGCAGTTCACCGGAGAGTCCGACATAATCAACGTAGTCAGGCCCTTTGCGGCTGGAATTGCGCGTTGCGATGACCTTCATGCCAAGCCCATTGGCAAGGCGTGCGGTTTGAGTTCCGATGCCACCGAGCCCTGCAACGAGCATGGTCTTTGTATTCAGCGCCCACAATTGATTTGGAGGCACGGCCCTTCGAGCCCATTTTTTTTCAGCTTGCGCAGCGGCGTAATGATCGAGCCCACGGGAAAA
>Ga0302118_10002038_pt1 | contig 10053 bp, 11 predicted proteins | sample AG5_331_MG_FD_203126 | JGI IMG/M metagenome (GOLD analysis project Ga0302118, IMG submission 203126) | Marine microbial communities from Western Arctic Ocean, Canada - AG5_33.1 | ecosystem: Environmental > Aquatic > Marine > Oceanic | place: Canada: Western Arctic Ocean | collected 2017-10-01 | reverse complement strand
ATCAGTTAGTTACATCACACGAAGGTCTATCCACGGTTAAAAATACCATGTTGATAACAATTCGTAGTGCACTTTTAAACAAACAGGAGAAAGCACTCCTACGTTTAAACATCAAAGAAATCGACCAATGTCTCACAACGGTCAGAAAAATATCAAAAGATGTAGAACGTATCGTTTTATAATTTGACTATTTATTCCCTTTGATATATAATGATCCCATGAAAAACAAAGAAGAGATTATAATATTGGCATTGAGTATGGGTGTTGTTATGGTACCCTCCTTGATACTTGGCTTGGTTGGACTTTTATTATGGGGCATGTTTTGGGTACCAACATTGGTTGCTATTGCGATCATTTGGGTGATTGGTTATGTAAGTGATACCTTTTCAAAACAGAAGGTGCAAGTTGATCTGGCAAAGGTCAAGGTACAAGAGCTACAGGTCCGTAATCAACAAAGCGTGGAAACATCCTGCGCATTTTGCAAAGTGCGGAATATGGTTCCCGTTCGTTTGAATATACGAAACACGTTTGAGTGTACAAAATGTAAACAAACAAGTCTTATGGTGTTTCAGTTTACAGCTGCCCAAATCACAACACCACTGGACCTCCCTCAGTGGGGTCAAAAGGTTAACCTACCTATACAGGAACCAGTTGTAGAGGTACAAGATATACCCGAAGTGCCAGAACCTGAAGAAGTGCCAGATGCACCTAGCTTAGGATAAACGATGGACGAAAAACCAGCAATTGATTTTATAGAAGGTAATAATCAACTAGTACAATCTATCAAACCAAAAGATACAACCTCCCTTCCTACACCTGAGACCTACTCAAATGCAAGTCGGGAGTTCTGGATGTCAAGGGGTCAGGTTACAGAATACGAAAAAGGTGTATTTCTAGGTAGGGGAGATAAGACCAATATACTCTTTGATCAATTTCTCAAGAGGCTCAGTAAAACAATTGAAGAGTTGACACGTGAGGCACTTGCCAAGAATGATATGACATCAGAAGGCTACAAGGATATATTTGACGCTATTCAGGCTGATTATCGAATCCTCAACGGTAACCTTAAGCGAGATAAAACTGCCATTAAGGAAGATCAGTTCATACCACTTCTTCATGGGTTTATTAATGCGTACGTTACATCTATTATAGCAAAATCAAAGCAAGAGACTGATGGCTAAACATATCAAATGTTCAACGTGTGGCAAAAAGAAATGGATGCGATATGATACATTTAAGGTTAACTTGCTTAAATTTCACGCAGAAAACCGTATTCATTTAAACACCCTCTACAAATGTGGATCATGTTCGAAGCTCATAAGAGCAACAGAAACAAAGGAGATAACACGGACACCTGAATTCATAAGATTCAAAAGGGACGTTCAAGAGATAATAGATGACTTCATTAAAAGAAATTGGAGGTTACCACAATCACAAGAATGGTGCAGGGGAAACATTGAAGCACTTTTTAAGCGACATCACATAAATTCAGATGAATTTAAAGTCTTACGGAACGGACATGTAATTACAGGGTTTGTTATATTAAACCTACCCTTTTGGGATTCGATACTCGTAGAAGTAAACTGGAAAGAAACAAAACAAAATGAATGGAACACAAATGGATAACACGACAACATCACGTTGGATTAGTTTGCTACTGGCAGTAGATCATATAGACGACTATTGCGAATCTTCTGGTATTCCCTTTAGTGACGATATGCTAAAACCTATTGCGATAAAGCATTTCATCCAAGAAAAAGCAGACGTTGTTAAAAATGACCTAGACCGAGAGTCGGACATTATGGTGGAAACAGGCGTTAACTGCACATAAACTAACGAATACCGCCATACAGGAATACCGAAACGACAAAGATTAATGGTGACGTTTCATAATATGAGATGATCGCTTCACTAGATAATAAACACCCTGATCTTTTCTCCATACAATAATTCCGGTATTGCCAAGATGCTTCATGTTGTTCTTGACATCTGGTGGAATATGGTGAAACTTTGCAGCCAACCATTTAACTTGGGATGGTGTAATCCGCCAAATCCCCGAAGGTGCTTTCTTGGCAACATCGATGATCTTCTTTGCTGAACCGATGTTGGATGACGCAACCATTGAGGGATCGGCCATCTGAGACGTGGGAACCTGCTGTAGGCTCTTTCGACCTGTTCCACGGTTCATCTTATGCATATGGGACTTACGACGCGATGCAGGGTCCTTCCAGTCGATCTTACGGGCTTTGATTGTTTTTATCTTTTCATTCAGGATTGGAGACTCGCCACTCTGTAAATACTTTTCGAACGTTTTAAGGCATGCTTCTTTGTCAACGTTCTTTAGTTTCTTGATATCCTTGGGTTCTAGTATGTCCTTATCTGCAATCAACTTTTCCAACTTTTTAATGAATGCCCAATAATAGTATCGTTCCAACATCTTATAGATTACATTGTCAGGTAGAAGGTTCTTGCTTTTATACTTTGCCAATTCATCTGGTGTCAGTGGCTTTTTGAAGCTTCTCTTACGTTTACGAACGATTGCAGTCTTAATATCGGAAAGCGTTTCGATCTTATCCGTGATTTCAATAAGCTTACGCTGCATTAAGTCTTTAATATTATCGATTTGTGTATCATCAAACTCAGAGAGTGCATCATAATCAATTACGTCACGGCGAATCTTGGCAATAGTCAAGTCAATCGTTGAGACAACCTTATGGAAGTTCTTGATATACTGGTTCACATTGAATTCAATATCCGTAGGCTCTTTGATCCAGCTATTGTTCGCTACATCAAACATGGCATCAAAACGAGTCTCATCTACGTCATCGAGCATAATGTAATAGTTAATTGGATGTGTTGTACCTGTGGCCAGTTTTCCGTTCATGCCACCTAGGATTTCGAGTAACTTACCATACAGAAGGTCATCAACTTCGTTATCAAATCCCTCAATGTTAACATCTATGTCCGCATTGTCACTATATGACTTGGACAAGATGCTGCCGACGATATAGAATCGACCGACTCCCATGATTTGGGTGAATACCCCAACGTCTTCCATAATTTGTCTACGGATGGTCTCTTTTAGATTGGGTGGGCTACCATCTTCAGGGAAGTTGAATACATCGGGGTCTAGTGTATTGTTGGCTATATCAACAATCGATTCTTGTATGTGGGTTTCAAAATTATGCATGCGACTCCTTGATTGTAATAATACTCTTAAGTATTTATCAATGCTTTTGCATCCTTCAAGAACTTTTCTGTCGAAACACCCAAAGAATGTGAAAATTCTTCGATCATTTGCGAAGTTGGGACTATAAAATCACGTTCAGGTTGTGATATTTCGAGAAGAATTCGACTCATGACTGCATATTCCCGTACATTAGGGTACCATTTACTGCGGAAATTGCCGAAATGTCCTATCCACCTATGGCATCCATTATTTTTTGCATCACATAGGGTGATAAAGTTGTTCGGGTCTGCCCCGAGGTTCACATCAACGTGAACAGGTATAACGTGGTGGCACTCTAGATACTTACGGTTACCACAAATTGCACATTCTTTATGTCCCTTGACATATAATCGTTTGGCCTTGTTGAATTTATAGATCAACTTCGGGTCATTGACCGCAAGTGCATTAAAGACAAAGGTTTCAATATTCATAATATACCCCTAAATGGGAAGACCCCACCAACTTGGCAGGGTCTTCGGGGAGGAGTCATGTTAACAGATGTTAGGCAACGAGGTCAGAACCTTGCCCCTTTACTGCTGGTCCAGTTCCGCTAGGGTTTTGGGACATATTTGGTCCAAAGGAAGTCTTTGGCAATGTCTCAGGTTGGCCGTTGCGTGTCTTTTGGGACGGCAAGGCTGCTTTTTTTGCGCCACTCTTACCAATTTTATTACTTGGCTTTTGGCTCATCTTTGGACCCAAGGATGTTTTCTTGAGTGGTTTTGGTTCAGGTTCACTTGTAATAGCTTCTCTGATGTTCTTCCCTTTCTTACCTTTACGGTGCTGGACAGACTCTTGTCCGAGGAAGTCATTGTCATCTTCACTTTCGTCGCCGATTCCGCCACCTTCAAGGTCGTCGGGGTCGGTCTCTTCTTCGTCAACCGAGAGCTTGTCTGCGATTTCTGACATGCGGTCAGCTAATAGGCGCAACTCGGAAGCAAGGTCAATCTCTTCGTCGACGTCAGTTTCGTCGGTGAAGTCACCTTCTTCTTGATTGAAATCATCACTTTCAATATCCGAAGCTGGTGCGATTTCGAAATCTTCTTCTTCTTGAATTGTTTGCCTATAGAGGTCATCAAACGAAAGGGAAATGGATTCCTGTCTTGGTGCGTTGGCTTCCTTTTTACCAAGAGGTTTAGGTTTGCCTTCGTCTGTCTTTTGGGATGGCCCATCAACAGGCTTTTTCTGCCTAATGCCTTCGGCATCAATTGGATCGCCACCTTTAATTGCGGACGCTTGGGCCTTTTCTTCGCCCTCAAATCCCTGACCTGACTTTAAGTTGCCAGTTGTATTTGTTGCTTGACTCTCATTAAGCAAGATACCTTCATATAGACTAGTGAGTTGATCGTTTTCGTGTTCCATGACATGTACTCCTTTTAATATCTTGTAAGTATGTAACTATTTATTATTTTCTAATCTAATTTTCGCATTTTAGTTTCGAAAGCTATGATTAACGACATAAACATTTATCGTGAAAAGTTAAATTGTCAATGGATTTATTTGACAAAAAGCCCAAAATGCTAAATAATTGCATGGCTAAGCTAGATGAATCCCAATATTATATGAACAATCCATCCCTTCCTACTCCCGATGCGGAGTTTGATTGGACGCAGGAAATGCTTGAGGATTTTCAAAAATGTCAAAATGATATCAACTATTTTGCTGAGAAGTTCTTCACCATCATCAACATCGATAGAGGTAAGGAACTCATTGACTTGTATAGGGCACAGAAACGTGTTCTAAGGTCTATGGTAAAGAATAAGCGTGTTGTTCTATTATCCTCACGTCAGGCAGGCAAGACAACCATGGTGACCATCTTTGCCCTATGGTTCTGTTGTTTTAACAACGACAAGTCTGTTCTTATTGTAGCAAACAAGGAAAAAACCGCCATTGAAATCTTAGGTCGTATTCGATTGGCGTATGAGTTGATGCCGAATTGGTTGAAGTCAGGTGTCGTTGATTATTCAAAAACGAACGTACTATTAGCTAACGGGTGTCGTATCAGTGTGTCAACTACTGCATCATCCGCAGGTCGTTCATCTTCTATTGGTGTTCTACTAATCGACGAAGCTGCCCATATTGATAAGCACAAGGAAGAGGAATTCTTCAAGTCTGTCATGCCTGTTGTGTCATCTTCGAAAGAAGCTAAGATTTTCATGATCTCGACAGCAAATGGGACGAGTAATCACTTCTATAGTATTTACAGTGGTGCCGAACGTAAGGAGAACGGTTGGGCATGTGAGAATATTCACTGGAGTGAGATACCGGGTCGGGACCAGAAGTGGAAACAAAAGGCCATTGCGGATTTGGGGTCCATTGAGTCTTTTGATCAGGAATATGGAAATTGTTTTGTTGAAACGGGAGAAACTGCCATTGACAAGGACCTCATTGCCGAGTTCAGGCAGGAATCATATGTTCCTACAATACTTGATACAAATGAGTATAAGGTATGGGAGAATCCCGATCCGAAGTCGATTTACGTGATGGGTGTTGATGTCTCCGATGGTGTAGGTGGGTGTGCCTCATGTGTACAGGGGATGAACGTTACAGACTTGACCAACATTAAGCAGTCGTTTATGTATTGGAATAAATTCGTGGATACTGCACATTTTGCCAAAGAAATATTCGAAATGGCTAAACAGTGGGGTCGCCCATGGATAGCAATCGAGCGGAACTCTATGGGTGGTGAGGTTATAACCACATTGAGAAATGCTCCATTCCATTACGAGAAACTTATTTCCTACAGTTCCGATAAGTCCATCGATTATGAAAAAGGTGGAGTATTCTCGTCAACCAATGTGAAATATGAAGGTATTTCCAATTTCAGATATTGGCTAAATGCACTAAGGGCAGTTCGTCTTTATGATATTGCCACCATTCAGGAATTGGAAAGTTTTGTTAAGTTCCCCAATGGTACGTGGAAGAAGAAGCCGGGTAGCAACATCCTCGACGACAGAGTGATGGCACTCGTTTGGGCAATGTTCGCATTACATCTTCCGATAGCGGAGAACATTTTCGAAGTTGTCTCCTACGACGAACGTGGTAAACCTCTCAAGATTCGGAAAGATTACTACGACGATGACGAACAGTTCTATGGGTTAAACCAATTTAGACAAGATTGGGGTGATCAGGACTTCGTGTCGGGGTTCATCCAAATGGGAAACGTCGAAACAGGTAGCGGTATATCAGAGATTGATGATATGCGAAATGCAGGTTGGGTTAACCACGGTCGATAATATGATAACCGCTATTAGGTTGGAACCCTTCACGTCGGGCATCTCTTCGGAATTAGGATTTACCTTTCTTCGTGATGCGTATGTCGGCGGATGACGACCCATTCCCAAATGCTCTGGTCATTCTATTTGCTAACAACTTTGCACGCTCAGGTGTTTGTTTATGCCATTCACTATCCACCATTTCTAATGCAGCTTTTTGGTAATCCTGATGTTTCAGTGCTCGCCACATGTTTTTAAACTTCTTAACCCTTGATGGTCCCATCTGATAAACCATATTGCCAATAATTTGAGCAGCTTCAGGAGTAATCTGATAGTTTACAAGTAGTTTATTTGTCTCATCAATTGCAATTTGGGCGTCTTTAACTAGAAGTCCATTGGCTTCTCGTTCTGTTATCCCATTGGTGAAATTCTCTCCGTTTAGGATTAGATGCCCGTATCCAATCGTTAGTTTTCCTAATGAATCTTTATATGGGTAGAATTTACCATTGCGAAATGTATGTATAGCGGTTTGGTATGGTATGTCACCCTCTAGTTTTTTCAATTCACTTAGGAAGTCGTTTGTGACACCAACACGACTAACCAATTCAGTTTTTGGTTGAGTTGCACCTTGGGCATCAGAAAGTGGAGCAGTTGCCAACATTGCAGCAGCACCGATAGATCCTAGTACATTTTTCATGTCTTCCTCAATTATTGTGTATTCACTGAATGTTTTCATGGTTCTTCTATTGTGGATTTATTTCTGGTAAATTTAACAACGCCGTTAAAGCTTTTCCCGCTTTCATTTTAGAAGTGTCTATTTTTATTTTTTCTTTTGCCATTTGGTTTCTAGTATATTGCATTGACTCTTCTTCGCTCATTCCTTCTGTTTCAGTCTCCGACCTTTTCAACTCTGCTTCTAACGACACTAAAAATATTTTTAGCTCCATTAGAGACTTTTCTACAAAACCGATTAAGCCAAGAATTATTCCACTAGGATTACTCGCCCTTAATTCTTTAAATGCAAAATTTAAATACGGCATAATCCTTTCATCTAATTGTTCTAAATTAGAATCGGGTTCATTCATGCTAGATAAATCACCGAAATAAGACAATCCGTCAGCCAAAGCGTCTGCTATTTTGTTAGAAACCTGTGGTTCTTTGTTTTTGTACATTTCTGTTCGGTTTATAATTTCTTCTACTTCATCTTTATGGGGATCGTAACTTTGTTTTGGGTCGCCGCCGAAATCATCACCGAAATCTGGAAGACCATATTCCCCGTCGTTGGCATCTTCTTTTAAAAATTGTTTAAAGTTCTTCATAATCATTAAATATTTATACAAAAGGAACGAAATGGCCGACACAATACCACAGACTGTACTCAATAAGGGACGTAAAGACAAGTTTATTCTTGTTATTGATACGCCAAAAGTTTTAAAAGAGTACGAATCAGACACCGCAAGGTCCGATTCCCTATTAAATCGTGACAAAATGCAGTTCTCTGTAATCGGTGTAAATTTACCATCCCATTCTATTCCCGCAGTTGGCGTACCCTATAGGGGGCAGACTCCCCATGTGACAGGTCAGACTCGCCAACCATACCCGCCAGCTAAGGTAACATTCAAGATTGACAACAATTATGACAATTATTATTTCCTTTGGAAGTGGATGTCTATTCTCAATAATCCTAGAGATAGTGGGATGGACAGTCATTTTGCTGAATTTACTAAAATGAGAGAAGTGACACTAGATTCCACACGTCACAAAGCTATGGGGAATTTAAAGCCTTCCAATTTAAAGCCTGCGACATATAAAGAAATCAAGATGACGAACGATTATACGGATTACCAGACGACGATTTCTTTATTTGGACTGCGAGAATATAACGAACGGATCATTAAATTTGACTATTATAATGCGTTTATCACCAACTTAGGGGAGATTAATTATGATTATCGAGATACCGACGAGATATCCTGTTCGTTCGATTTTGCGTACGGTCAGATCGATGCGGAATTAATTGAGCCAACTTAATAAATACAAAAACATAAAATGCCCCTAAAAAGAGTAAATAATTAAAAGAATAAGATTATAACCATTTTGTAAGGAGAAAAACATGTCACAGAGAACTATTGAAAGCCCCGGTGTTGAATTCAACGAAGTCGACATAAGCCAAAGAACTGTTACACCTGTCGGTACAAAAATTCTAGTTCATGGATTTGCATCGCAAGGTCCAACTAATGAATTGATCCAAGTGTCCACCAAAGATGAGCTAAATCAGCTATTTTTTGCTGGTAGCGGACCTACAAACGCAGCTGAACAGTATTTCCATGCCTCTTGCAACGAAGTTTTGAACTCCCCTGCAACCCTTTTCACTACTCGCCTTCCTTATGGTTCGGCTGGTGGTACGGGTTTTGATGGTGAATATACTGCTCTTGCCTTCCCTGCCAGTGCCAATCAAGCCTCATGGGAAGATGCAACCGATCTTACCATCCTGAATCCCACAGTTGTTACGTTGACTGAAACTCAGTATTTTGACATTAAATCTGGACAGGTCCCATGGACTACGCTCTCAACTGTAGGAAGTCCAAGCAGTTTTGCTGCAATTGGCTCAGCTGCATTTATTATTGTGAACGACGCCCAAAGTACTATCAACGAAGATTACGAAGGTTATTACCTTTCTATCATTGATAACTCTCAGGTTTCGGTGTCTTCCTTTCAATCTGTTAGTGGAGTCTTTTCGCTGGATAGTAACGGTACCATGGTTAGTATTGCCTCCTCGAAACTGGGATTCAACTTAACAGGTACTGATACTGCCAATAACAACAGCATTTCCGAGGTTGTCGAAACTAGCTTCAATTACAACATTGAGGATAGTTCCTATGATGATACTCTGGTTCTGAATCTGTTTAGATTGCGTACTTCTACTTCGACAAGTGACCCTGATAAGTTGTACTACATTCCTGTTGAAAATCATATCGGTTCCCTTGAATCTGATGATGTTCGGAATAGTGAGAGTTTCTTCCTTGCTGATCATGTTAACAACAACTCGCAGTACATTCAAATGTACGTTAACCCAAATATTGCAAATAAGGCAACAATCGGCAATGTTACAACGATTGATGATGTCCTTCGTCCTGTTGGTTCCTACTCGCCATGTAAGAACTCGGATAGTCAAGCTAAGTATATCGGAAGTATCCCAACTAAGGTTGAACGTGCTTTGGCCTTAGCTGAAAATACCAATGAAATGGATATCGACATTGTAGTAGCTGGTGGACTTGAAACAGTATGGGCGTATTCAAAAGATGCCGATACTGCCCCATCCCTTGGAGCGACATTTGATGCCGCAGCTAACGTTGCAACCGAGATAGCAGCAGGGTCGTTTGATGCAGATCACAGAACGGTATTCAATCTGTACAACAACTTCTGTACTAACACCCGTAAGGATTGTGTTCATTATTCCGACCCACTTAGAGGTATCTTTGTTCAGGGTGAGAATTCGAAGGTACTTGATCGTAATGACAAGAACTTCACTTCGGATATTTTGACACCATTGAAGGGTCTGTACAATGGAACTAACTCGAACTATTCGGCAACATATGCCAATTGGGTGAG
>Ga0302118_10002037_pt1 | contig 10060 bp, 10 predicted proteins | sample AG5_331_MG_FD_203126 | JGI IMG/M metagenome (GOLD analysis project Ga0302118, IMG submission 203126) | Marine microbial communities from Western Arctic Ocean, Canada - AG5_33.1 | ecosystem: Environmental > Aquatic > Marine > Oceanic | place: Canada: Western Arctic Ocean | collected 2017-10-01 | reverse complement strand
GGCTCCCACCAAGCAGGCCGAGTCCCCCGTTTCCTACGATTAGGCTGGTTACGGATTCCGTGACTCTGTAGAGGCGCGCGTTCAAACCGAGTTGGGCCAAGTCCACGTTTCCGGTCCGCAGCGTCAATTCACCACCGAAATTACCCGAGTATCCGAGCGGAGAATCGTCTCGCCGAAGTGCCTCCACGTTGACCTGAGCGGACATGGGTAAGGGAAGAGCTGCAGCGAGGGCGATGAGCAGCCGGCAGCCGTTTCGGGACAAGTGCGTGAGATGGGCTAGCTGAGTCATTGAGTGTTTGCTGAGGCTGCTCGACCGGAGCGATGTGGACTCTAGGACTCTAAGACTAGCTCGGACAGAGGTACGGAGGGGGGCTAGGGGCTAGTTGCCGCCGGGGGGATGCGCCTCTATCCACTCGCGAAGAAGAGGGGATCGAATCTCCACCGTCACGGCAACCTGAGCACTCTCGCGGTACTTCCTGTGCTGCTAAGCCTCTGTCCCCCCGCCTGCATAACCCCTCTAGGGGTTGGCCGCTGTATTCGATCTCGCTGTTCGTCACGTAGTGGAACGTTTGCAGCTGACGTGACGTGGCGCGCCGTACTGTTTGGTAGCACTCTGGGACCAACCTGAGGGATTCAGTGTCCCTCGGCTGGCCGACTGGCACCGTACACCTCATCACGGATCAGAGCGTATGAAGACGTCGACCTCGATCAAATCCGCCTCGGCGCTGCTGCTGCTGCTCTTGACGGCCTTCCAATGCCAGGCGGGAGATGCACGTCCGGAGGGTATACCGGACAGATCGGGCACTTACAATGATCTCGTTGCACTGTTGCAAGAATTCCTTGAGTGGACAGATCCGGCCAGGGCGTCGGGCAACGTTCCGAACCGGGACATCGCCGGCAGCGCGACCGACGTCTATCCCGACTACGGCGAGGCCGCCGTCGAGCGTCGTCAAGCCGAGATGCGGGACTTTCAGGAGCGGCTCGAGGACATGGCAGTCGTGGACTGGGATCTCGATCAACAGGTCGACTATCTGGCAGTTCGTTCCCGATTCGATAAACACGATTTCCTCTTGAACGTGTCCCGCCCCTGGTCCAGAGACCCTGGATTCTATGTGGATCAGATGCTGCGCATCACGTTCCCAGATTTGCCATTGGACGACGATGAAACCAAAGCACTCCGGACGCGCCTCGAGGCCATCTCCCTCTTGGTGGAGCAGGCAAAGAACAATCTCACGGAAGTAGCCGCCGACTACGCGGACCTCGCGATCTTCAATCTGACCAACGCCGACGGTGTGGGGCACGGTTATCCATATCGAGCAACGCCACCGGCCGGCGTCATTGGCTGGTACGACGACTTCCGCGAGCGAGCGGACACCCAGCAGCCCGATCTCCACGCCGACATCGCCGCGGCCCGGGAATCCGTCCGGGGCTTCCACGACTGGCTCGTCGCACATCGCGGCGACATGACCGGAAAAGCCGGCGTGGGTCGGGAGATGTTCGACTGGTACCTGAAGCACGTGAAGCTCATGCCCTACGACGCGGATCAGATCGTCACGCTGGGCCTGCGGGAGTTGAGCCGCCTCTGGAGCGAGTATGCGCTGGAGCAGCATCGAAACCGGCACCTGGCCCCGATCGAACTGCCGGAATCGGCGGGGGAGTATGCGGCGCGGATCGATAGCGCCGACACGCGGATCCGTAGGTTTCTGGTGAAGGAGGACATCATCACGATCCCGGACTACGTTAAGGAGCTCGACACCAACGTGCCGTGGATCGTCCGTCCCGGGGGCCCGAACTTCTGGGAGCAGGTGCAGTTCCGTAACCCGACGCCCGATCACTTGCACGCCGTCATCCCCGGGCATCGTTTCGACGGATTGCTCGAACGGCACAACACACACCCCATCCGCGGCAAGATCACCAGCGCGGCGCGTACCGAAGGTTGGGGCGTCTATTTGGAAGAAGCCTTCATGAACGTTGGCTTGCTCGACGACGTGCCGCGGGTCCGCGAGCTCATCCACATCTTCGGTATCTTCCGGGCCGCCAGGGTGCCGGCGGATGTGTGGCTCCAGCTCAACGAGATGACGGTCGACGAAGTCGTAGCGTGGTGGATGGAGCGCACACCGTGGCTGGACGAGAACGTCGCGCGCGTCGACGCTGAGATCTACCTGCGCCGGCCGCCCGGCTACGGGCTGGGATACACGATCGGCATGCTGCAGATGCAGCAACTCCTCGCCGATCGCAAGCGCCAGATGGGCGACGATTTCGACCTCAAGGAGTTCCACGACACGTTCATGGCAGCCGGGCGGCTCCCGATGTCGCTGATCCGCTGGGAAATGACGGGGCTGGACGACGAGGTGCGGGATCTCTGGAAGCGGGAGCGGCTCAACTAGGCAGGACGTGCAGGTCCGAATACTCTCCTTCGCGGACGACGCTGGGTGCCCTCCAAGCGCTCATGCAGTACCTGAATATTATCTAGCAGAGTCTCTCAGCTTGTCAGGCTCGCCTTTACTTGGTCGCCTTGCGATCAGTCACCGGGGGAACTCGGAATCGCTTCACAGAGTGGAGCGCTGGTTCTTGCACTCGTTCTTCCCGACTCGTCAAAGGGCTCTTGAGTTGACGGTCCTCTCTCGTAGCCCAATCCTGTGGTACGGAGCATCCACATGATTAGCGAAAGGGAAACGAGAACCGACGCCAGCATATGGTTAATGAATTTAGAATTCGATTAATAAACATATCGGCTGGCACCCAAGATACAGATATACCTTAAGGAAGGAGAGTAGTATGTCTAGCGGAACGAGGACAGCAAGAATAATTGCGCTTGCAGATATAACAAATGTTTTGGGTATGCTGGGTATTATCGGGTCGTTGATTTTTGTTGGTATTGAAGTCCAACAATCACAAACAATAGCGATAGCCAGTCAACTTCAATCTAGAAATGACGCTCTTATGTCTTTTTATTCAACTCCTTTAGAGGGGAATGATATAGCGCTGAAGCTTTTTGAGGGTGGTTTAATACCCGATATAGATTGGTCCAACGATAATGAGCGAGTGGTGTTTCTGGCAATAACAAGAGTCCGTATAATCAGCTATCTCAATGCCTATGATCAGTACCGCCTAGGACTAATTCCGGAGGACACTTTCGAGTTCACTAAGAATAGGGCAATGGTGTTTTATGATGATTGCCGGACAAGGCCGTTAATAATACAACGAGTTACCGTGGACTTTGCCTATTTTTTAGAAAGCCACTCAATTGTAGATTGCTAGGGACGGTGATTAATATGGCAATACTCTCTCGTTTGTTTGAGCAGGCGTTCAAGAATATTGACGAAGCTCTTCGGAAAGAGGCGGGATGCTCGAACGAATTGGATTACACGGAACAGACTTCGTGGCTGCTGTTCCTGAAATATCTCGACGGCTTGGAGCAGGACCACGCCGACGAAGCCGCGCTCAGCGGCAAGACATACACCTATATCCTCGACAAGCCCTATCGCTGGGAGGCTTGGGCCGCGCCCAAAGGGCGTGACGGCAAGCTCGACCACAATGCTGCGCTCACCGGTGATGACCTAACGGATTTCGTCGATCAGAAGCTCTTTCCCTATCTCCAGAGCTTCACGTAGCGGGCCACCGGGCCGGACACCATCGAGTACAAAATCGGCCAGATTTCCGGAGAGATCAAAAACAAGATTTCCAGCGGCTACAACCTGCGCGATATCATCGACCACGTCGACGAGCTGCGCTTCCGGTCGCAGGTGGAGAAGCACGAACTCTCCGCGCTCTACGAGGATAAGATCAAGCGCATGGGCAACGCGGGCCGCAATGGCGGCGAGTACTACACACCCCGCCCGCTCATCCGCGCTATGGTCAAAGTGATCGCTCCGAAGATCGGAGAGACCGTCTACGATCGTGCGTGCGGATCGGCCCTGGGGTCGAGTGAAACACTGTCGTGTAGGTGCGCTAGGAGAACTCGGCGATGATAGGGAGATGATCGCTGAGGCGTTTGGCAAAGTTCGGTCAGCCGGAGGTCACGCATCCGATCGAGGAATTCACGATTGCCTCTCGGCCGGGGGCCCCTCCAGTCGAATGTCTCACACGCGTTCAGGTCGCCACCGACCATCCAGGTCCCGACTTCCGTTCGTTCCTTGGGTGCCGCCCACAGTAGTTCAGTGCCCCAGAGTTCACGATTGTTCTCCAGCTTCACTTGGTCCGAACACTCGATCAGGGATAGCTCGCTCGAACTAAAGATCCTCCAGGCAGGACTGTATGCCGAAAGGACGTTGATCTTCAGATCGCTGATCTTCGTGGACGCGCCGACGAAGTTGCCAGAGAACTTGTCGAGTTGGGTATCGACCCAGGGCCACGGCGATGACAGCTCCAGCTCATGATCCACTGACCCATTGATGAGAATCGCGGTAGAAAAGTTCTGCGGCTGGCCCGATCTACGCACCGCATGTCGGCGAACGATCTGGTAACTGCTGGCTACATCGTCCGGGACGCTCCTTACCTCCTGGATCAGTGCGCGGATCGACGCCCCAGAACTGTCACAAGAACTGTCACACAGTCCACCGTTGATGGCTGTTGCCGGTCTTGGTGCCCCTAGCCGAAACTCTATGTTCTACGCGACGTTCGGGGCAGAGCACAGTTGCTGACAACGCGCCTTGGTAGGTTGCCAAGGTTGGGGTCGCCGGTTCGAGTCCGGTTTCCCGCTCTGGCGTAAGTGAACCCCCGGTAGGGCCTTTGGGCTCCGCCGGGGTTTTCGCGTCGGTCACCCTATCCAATAGCTGAACTTCAGCATGAAGGTGTTGGTCGAGGGGGCCGATAAGAGCCGGTTGAAGTCGTTCGAAACTTCGAGGTCGTCCGTAAGCAGGTAGTCATTTCGGGCTGAGGACCATACCGCGAAGAAGGTCGAGCCCGGCTTGTACTCCCATCGGAGGACGGCGTTGGTGTTCATCTCCCTGACGTTGAAGTCCCGCTTTCGAAAGAGATACTCAGGATCATTGTCTCCATTCTCGTCCACCTGATAGCGCGTGCCCACGTCTGACAGGAAGTCCGGGTCGATCAGGGGTACACGAGTGTTGAAGTCTGCCGCATCGGCGTCGGCTACGGTACGAAAACCCGAGTACCGCCCACTGCTCACGAAGGGCTGGGCATACAGATCGAAGGTTAGGTCCGGGGTGAACGAGTAGCTGAGTCGGAGCGTCATCGATACCGTCGTCTGGTCGATTCTCCCCATCACATATTCTCGCGCACCAGTCGCGAGCGCGACGCCGGCCTCGAGGCGGGGGACGCCGTCGACGTACTGCGCGCGATTCCGGTTCCACACCATGCTCGGCGAAAGCGAGACGGTCGTGCGACTCGAGGGGCGTAACACGAGAGAGGGAGAGATGGTCAGGGTCTTTGATGCATCCTCTGACTCGATCCGGTACACTGTCCTGAGAGCCGCTCTCCAGTGCTTGCGTGTGTCACTCCCGACGGTTCCGCTCAGGGTGGTGTTCGGCTCACGTCGAATGGCAGGACCGCCCCGGAGAACCCAGGGCCAGACATGGTTTCCCCAGTGGGTGGCGTCGAAGTTGAGCGTCCAGAAGTTCAGAAACTGCCACCGAGTGCGCAGGATCAAGGATTGGCGTAGGAGCTCCCAGCCCAGCGTGGAGGCGGCCGTCAGGTTCGCGTCGATGTACCAATTGCGGAAAACTGAACCCTGCGAAAATTCGCTGTAACGGACCCGCGCCGTCCCGAGGGCGGCGTCCGTGTATGTGACATAACCGACATCGTTGGTCTCGACGCCCGGCGTTCGAGCCCACCCGGTGAGCTGGAATGTCCAATGACCTCCACCGATCTTGTCGAGTGAGAACTCCGTCGCCAGGCCGCTCAACGATGTGAGGGTGGGATCGAACGTCAGATGGTCGGCATCGGGCCGTTGGTAGAGGTGCACGACCGAGGACTGTGTCCGCGCGATCGCCGATTCTGATCCTCGTACATGAGACCCGAGAAGCGATCCACTAATCTGATAGCGCGAGCCCCCGAAACGGTGCCATCCGTTGACCCCTGCCGAGGCGGCCGAGGAGTGCATGCGATCGAATGCCTCGTTATCCAACGACCGGAGAGTCAATGTCCCGATCGCTCCGAGCCCGCTGCGACCTTCGCGAAAGTCTCGTGTGATGCGGGCTGCCGAGTAGTTCGTGAGTGGCTCTACGGGTGACTCGGTGAGGCTTCCGTCAGGTCCTGCTACCCGCGCTTCTTCCCGATTCGTGACCGCGTTCAGAATCCCGATCGACCAGCCCGATGACGTCTTCCCCGATAACTTCAACGCCCCTGCGATGCGGACGGCTTCAGGGGCGTTGACGAAGCCGTCGGGTGGTGGGGACGCCCGCAGTTGCGGAGGCCTGCCGATGCGCCGCGAATAGAGCGCTGACCCCTCAGGCGGAAGTCGGAAGTTGAAGATCTCCGCGCCCTCGAGGAAGAAGGGCCTCTTCTCGGGATACCGATTCTCGGTGGTGCCCAGGTTCACCTTCGACGGGTCGGCGTCGACCTGCCCGAAGTCCGGATTGACCGTGGCCGTCAGGGTAAAGCGGGAAGTCATACCGTACTTGAGGTCGAGCCCCATTGAGCCCCACACATCGCTCCCGTCACGGAACGGATTGTCGGTGTCGACCGTTTCACGTCGAAGGCGTGCCACCGAATAGGGAAGCATCTCGAGGCGCTCGGGTGCCTCGAGTTCGGTCAGTCCGTCGAGGTCACCGAAGAGCGACACGAGCCGGCCCGACTCCGGCGGGATCTCGGCCCAGTGCGCCGACTCAGACCGGCGCGCGATTTGTCGCATGAAATTCACGCCCCACGTCATATCGCCCGTCGCGCCGAAGCGGAGCTGTGAAAGCGGAATCCGAAATTCGGCCGTCCAGCCCTCGGCATCGATCGAGGTTTCAACCTCCCACACGGCATCCCAGGCCACATCCTCTCGAGAATCTTCGTTGTGGAGGATGTCGACCCGCGTTCCGGTGGGCGTCGTGGCGAAGTGAAACGCCGTACGGCGATCGTGATGACTGTCTAGGTAGACGTGCGCCCAGTCCGAAGCTGCCTGGTGATCGTCTCTGCGCACGAACTGCGCTCGAATCTCCTCAGGGTTGCGGTCATACATGCGCATACCGACGTAGATGGCCTCACCGTCGTACAGAATCCGAGCCTCGGTGCGCTCCGTCCCGGCCATTCCCGGATCGGGAGCGAATTGGCGGAACTCGTGAGCGGCGGTCGCGAGCTGCCAAGCCGCGTCATCCAATCTTCCATCCACGTGCGGTCGCTGGTCTGCGGTCATCAGCCTGAAGGCGGTCAGCGTACACGCCGGCGGAGCATCGGCCGGACGCTCGCATGCCACGGGGTCCGGAGCCGCTATACGAAGAGTGACCGTATCGGGCAGGAGAACGGTCGTGACGAGAGACAGTACGAGTGTGACTACGGGCAAGGATTACCTGTTGGATGGGACTGGCTGGTGACCCGACGAAGCCAGGGAGGTCGAATCGTTCGGGGAAGCACGCATCAATTGCTATCCGAGGCGCAGACCCTCAGTCTGCCCCGCCCCACTCAGACCCGCAACTCAGGACGCGCTGAACACTGTTTATAGGTCCTGGGTCAGTGGCGTTGGATTAGGGGGGTGCCCGGTACTGACGTGCCCCCCCACTTCGGCACCACGACCTATGTTAGACCTTATAGATTGGATGATAGCGATGGACACCTGCCCGCAAACCACGGATTGGACCATGAAGATTATGGATGAGTTGAGGCTGCTGCCGATCCTGGCGGCGCTGCTTGTGTCACTTGGAATCACCGCATGTGTTGGAGAGTCCCAGTCCGACGCGGATGCTACGGGGCAAGCTGAGATGGCCGCCGAGTCCGGCGAAGAGCGTGAGGGCTCGGGCGAGCATTCTGAGGGCGAAGAGGTTCGGGAGAGCGAGGGCGAGCACGGTGGTGAAGGCGAAGAGGGTCGGGAGAGTGGGGGCGAGCACGGTGGTGAAGGCGAAGAGGGTGAGCATGGTGGTGAAGAGGCCGGCCACGGTGAGGGCGGCGAAGAGGGTGAAGAGCCCGGCATCTACATCGCTCAAGGAGATACTTGGGACATGACCCGAAGGGGCGCGCGTCTCGTTTTGTCGTACAACGCACAGCGCGACGCTTTCGTCGGCCGCGTGGAGAACACGACGGACGCCCGGATGTGCGCGATTCGGGTTGAGGTTCACGTCGGCGGCGGTCCGGAGCTCGGTCCGACCGCTAGAACCGACGTTCCGGCGGGCGAGGCGATCGACATCGTGCTCTCCGCGGAGGGCAACGCGATCAAGACCTGGACGGCTCATCCAGAGCTCTCTGCCTGCGGCTAGTCAGTCGCTGAGTCTGGGATCGGGGTCGAACGCTACACGACCCTGCCGCCTGCCCCGCCCCACTCAGGCCCGCAACTCAGGACGCGCAGAACACTGCTGGATAGCTGGGTGTGGCTGGGTGCCACGGGAGGGTAATTGCCGTCTTCTAGGCCGGGGGGACAGGGTGGGCAGGTTACGGTTCCGCTTACCAAATTTGTTTTTCAGAGGTGGCGCTACTCGGTCTTCCATCGAATCACGGTGGCGGAGATGCGTTGGGTCCGAACTCCATCCCTCCCCTGCGAGAACGTGTCACTCGACTGCATGATGAGGGCGTCGCCTCCAGCCCGGCACCCCTCCTCTTTGAGCTTCGGTAACACGTCCTCTAGATCCGCCTTCCACCAGCTTCCCTCCCCCTCCACGATACCTATCTCCTCGTATTCTCGATCTGGAACCGCGGAGCTGAAAACCTCGATGTTGCAGTCGCCGGCCCTAGCCGGATAGGCACCGCTGGTCGGTACGAACGTAGCGCTCAGGCATCCTCCAGTGACGACAATCGTCGCAAGGCAGGATACCAATCTAAGGAGTCTTGGGGGCTTCTTCATCGGACCATCCTCCACCAAAAGTATTCCCCCAACGTACTAGCCTTCTAGGTCGGGGAGATTCAACATATGGAACCATCGCAAATTTCGATTGTGTTCAAAACGACACCCACGGCTACCAACAACACCCCGGCTGCAACACCACCCAACACTATCATAGTGCGGTCCATGCTGAACTCCCAAACCTCCAAGCCGATAATGTCTACCAAGGGCATTGAGACATTCGGGACCACCAGTGCATCGCCTTCTACCGATGGGCTCTCTAGTTCCACCTGGCCCCCGCCCCGTATGTACACACGGACACGCTCAGGTTGCTCTGCTTCAATGAACTGACTCGGGCTTACAGGACCTACGGATTGCCAAGTACTACAGGCGGTCAGGTTTAGCAGCAGGAACAGCAGCAGAACGGCGCGGTAGCGGTGGCGTGTCATGCCCCGATTCTGCCCCTCCCCACTCAGGCCCGCAACTCAGGACGCGCAGAACACTGCTAGGCAGCTAGGTGTGGCTGGGTGCCACGGAGGGGGGGGCTAGGAGCTCTCCGATTCAGTTTTTACAAACAGACCAAACATCCCAGAAAATGAAAACACCATAATGAAAAAGATTAGTAGCTCTCTAAAATAAGCTTTATTTAAATCACCTGATAAATATTTTGCAACACCAAGAGTAAGCATTGCAACTCCAACAATTGAGTAAAGCACAACGAAAAACTTCAACCACGAACTCATATCTTTCCAGTTTTGAACTTTATACATCTGGCACCTTCAAAGCGGTGGGAATAGCGCGGATACTGGAGAGGGCGAGGTGCCGTCTTCTAGGTCACTAAAAAAGGAAGCGCAAGAAGCCAATGCCTTCATTCTGCCTCTGATCCGCTCAGGTCCGCGACTAAGGACGCGCAGAACACGGCTAGTCAGCTAGATGTGGCTGAGTTGCCACGGAGGGGCTAACAAGTGGTTCAGAGGCGCCCCTCTTCCATGTCAGTAGCAATCGCTTGTTAGACGGTACGTCAAACGCTTCCAAAAGATTTTATCAGTTCATCCATGCCGGGATCGATCCACGGTCTGCCTACCCCAACGTCATTCGACCAACGACGTGTGAGAGTCTGAAGCGTCTCCCGGCGTCAGAACA
>Ga0302118_10002036_pt1 | contig 10062 bp, 8 predicted proteins | sample AG5_331_MG_FD_203126 | JGI IMG/M metagenome (GOLD analysis project Ga0302118, IMG submission 203126) | Marine microbial communities from Western Arctic Ocean, Canada - AG5_33.1 | ecosystem: Environmental > Aquatic > Marine > Oceanic | place: Canada: Western Arctic Ocean | collected 2017-10-01 | reverse complement strand
GACCATGTCCGCCTTGTTCATGAACACAACGATCTTCGGCACGCCGACCTGACGAGCGAGCAGGATGTGCTCACGAGTCTGGGGCATCGGACCATCTGCGGCGGAAACGACCAAGATCGCTCCGTCCATCTGGGCCGCACCGGTAATCATGTTCTTGACGTAATCCGCGTGTCCCGGGCAATCCACGTGTGCGTAGTGACGGTTTTCCGTCTCGTACTCGACGTGGGCGGTTGCGATGGTGATCCCACGCTCCCGCTCTTCAGGCGCATTATCGATCTGATCAAACGCCTTTACCACTGCACCGCCAGTTTGTGCGAGCACGGCAGTGATCGCAGCGGTCAGAGTTGTCTTGCCGTGGTCCACGTGCCCGATTGTCCCCACATTCGCGTGAGGCTTATTTCGTACGAAGGTTTCCTTCGCCATCTTGGAAATCTCCCCGCCCGTGGTCTGGACCGTTTTTCAACGGCCACTGCCCGGGTCTCATCCTTGGCCTCCCCCGTCGCAAACACGACTGTAGGTTCGGCGAACTATTAATTTCATCCCACACCAGTGTGCGGGCCCATTTGTCTGGAGCTGCTGACGGGACTTGAACCCGTGACCTCGTCCTTACCAAGGACGTGCTCTACCACTGAGCTACAGCAGCTCGTCTATTTCTTTTCATCGACACCTCGGTGCCGTTCTGATTCCTGGAGCGGGTGATGGGAATCGAACCCACATGACCAGCTTGGAAGGCTGGAGCTTTACCACTAAGCTACACCCGCAAATCGTTCACACTCGTTCCACCGGTTTCTCAATCCACCCCACGCGATCTCAACTTCTTGGTATCCAACTTCTTGGTATCCCATGTTGACCACTTCGCGCAAAGCTTCATGGAATTCCTGGTCGGTCCTGTTTCCAGTCACCCAGTTTCCAGTGGGCCGCTCGACGTTCCTGCTGAAACGAATCGTCAGGAACATCATCTATCGTGATCCCCCTTCGTAGCAGGATCTCTCGCACTCGCACTTTCGCCATCGATCACTTCGGGCGATTCCCCGCATCCGGGGAACCCTTCTCCAATGATGGAAGGTCCAATAGGTAACAAGGTTGCGGGTCGTCTTACAAGCAAATCCGTCGATCTTCTCTCTGATCTGGAAGAACAGTGGGGGCGGTAGGATTCGAACCTACGTAGCTTACGCACTTGGTTTACAGCCAAGTCCCTTTAACCACTCGGGCACACCCCCACACAGAATCCACAGATGTACTTTCCAGGGACGACCCTGGATTCCCGCAATCCCTTACCGTGCAAGAACTTGCAGAAGCTAGCGGTGGGAGTCGAACCCACGACCACCCGCTTACAAGGCGGGAGCTCTACCGCTGAGCTACGCTAGCACAGATGGGCACAAGGCCGGGAGGATAGCGATCCTGCTGCCACTCTGCAAGCGTCCCTCGGAATCGAGGTCCGCTCGCCCCACATGCCAGTTTGTCGGTCGATCGACTCGCGATCGCGCCCCCACCAAGGGATCGTCACCGTTCCGCTTAGAGCGCTCAGCAACGCCACAGAAGCCATATGAGGCGATATGAGGCCGCTGTGGGGACTCTCCAGAGCGCCACGGAAGCCGCTCTCAGGTGGGGCTCCCGACCCCTTTTCAGCGCTGGTGACTCCAGGTGGTGCCGGTCGGTCCATCCTCGATGAGGATCCCCTCGGCGAGCAATTGATCTCGAATCTCGTCTGCCAACGACCATTCCCGCTCGGCTCGAGCAGTTTCTCGCCGCTGAATCAGCTGCTGCTGACTGTCGGTCAGGGGCACTGTGGGTGACTCGTCCTCGACGAAAATGACTCCCAAGATCTGATCACAGTGGCGCAGGAATTCGAGGGCACGCAGCGCCGCAGACCCTTCCGGCAAATCCCTACCGAGGGCTCTCACCCGATCATGAAGTACTCCCAGCGCTCCCGAGAGATTGAGGTCGTCGTCGATACATGCATCAAACTGTCGCATCGACTCCTCCAGTGGCGCGTCGACCTCGGTATCCGCAGCACTCCCAACCGACGCTTCCTCCAGTTTTTTTCTCAATGTTCGAAGACGCTGGACCGCCTTGGTATCCCCATCCATCCCATCGATGGTGAAGTTCATCGGCTGACGATAGTGATTACAGATCAACGAGTAGCGAATTTCGTGGCCACTGAAGCCACGCTCGACCAGATCGTTGATGGTGTAGAAGTTACCCTTACTCTTCGACATCTTTTGACCGTCGACCAGTAGGTGCCTGGCGTGAACCCAGATCCGTGCAAACTCTCCAACACCAGCACCCACCGATTGAGCAATCTCACATTCGTGATGAGGAAAGATGTTATCTTCACCACCGGTGTGAATGTCGAAGGTACCTCCCAGGTACTTCAAACTCATCGCCGAGCACTCGATGTGCCAACCTGGAAACCCACGTCCCCATGGGCTGTCCCATTGCATCAGATGCTTGTCATCGATTTTCCACAATGCAAAGTCGTGAGCGGATTCCTTGCGTTCGTCGACCTCGATTCTCGAACCGGAGTCGAGGTTTTCGAGAGTGTTGCCGGAGAGACCACCGTACTTCTCGAAGGAATGAACACGGAAGTAGACCCCTACATCTTTGACTGCATAGGCGTGTCCTCGTTCCAGCAATTGCTCGATCATCTGGATCATCTCCGGGATGTGATCGGTCGCTCGAGGATACTCATGAGCCTTCACCAGGTGGAGTTGCGAAGCATTCTCGTGAAACATCTGCTCGTATCGGAGGGCGATCTCGAAGGGGTCCAGCCCTTCCTCTTTGGCCTTCTTTTCCAGCTTGTCCTCTCCACTGGCATCCGCCACGTCATCGGTGGTGAGATGCCCCACATCGGTGATGTTCATCACCTGCGTGGTCTTGAATCCACGCTGATCGAATGCCCGACGCAGAAGGTCTCCCAGCAGGAACGAGCGGAAGTTTCCGATGTGGGGATCGCTGTAGACGGTCGGGCCGCAGTTGTACATGCGGATCTCACCTGCCTTGACCGGCTCCACCTCCACCAGCCGGTTCTCGAGCGTATTCCACAATCGAAGTGCCATTATTCCTCCGTACTCTTCAGTTGAACCACAGCCAGAGCTTCGATGACCAGCGACTCTCCGACCGGCCCGACCCCTTCACCGGTCTTCGCCTTCATTCCGATGGCTCCTGGCTCGATGGATAACATCTCCGACAGCTGTTGCCGGATCGATTCTCGATACTGGGACAGCTTCGGCTTCTCCAGGTGCACGACCAAATCGATGTTGAGTGGTGCCCATCCCAGTTCGCCGATGGTTCTCAACACTTCCTCAACGATTCGTCGGGAGGACAAATCCTTCCAGCGTGGATCAGTGTCTTCGAAGATGGTTCCGATATCCTCGGAGCCTGCGGCACCCAGCATCGCATCGGAAAGAGCGTGTAAGATCACATCTCCATCGGAATGCGCGACCGGACCATGTGGAGAGGGGATCTCCACTCCTGCGAGAATCAGCGGACGCCCCGACTCGAGGCGATGTCGATCGGTGCCGATCCCGACCCGGATCTGCCCCACTGCTGCGGACTCATCTGAAGAATTCGTCATCGAGATGCCCTCTACTTTCGCAGCCGGATCGTATCGCGTCCCCTGCGCCGGATCGAGATCCACCACCAAATCCCCACGGCAACAGTTCAGGCGATGCTTCTCACTTCTCCGGTTACCGGATGAGAACGGGCCCCCAGCGCTGGCCAGCGCCGGGGGCCCGTACTCGGTGAATGAGTCTACTAGAAGCGGACCTCGGAGGAGATCGAGATCACCTCGACTCCCGATCCGACTCCCAATGCCTTGGCATTCTGCAGGGTGCCAGCATTGAAGTAGAAGGTCAGGTAGTCGGTCGCACGGTAGGTCGCACGGACATCGAACTCGTCGCCCAGCTTGCTGCTGGAGGACCCATTCGAGGCCGCACCATTGCTGTTGGCATTGAGGGTCGCATAGGCAAACAGCCCCTGCACCGACCATTCAGGAGTCAGGTTCATGCCGCCCTTGATCTTGAATGCACGGTAGTTGGTGTCGACATCGAGACCGTAGTAGGCGTCCTCGAGTACCAGTAGATCATTGTTGAACTCGTACGAGACGAAGTTCGAGTTACTGGAGTTGGCACCGTTGTCATCTCCCGACAGATCCCACAGGGAAAAATCGACCCATGGAGCGTCATTCTCATCCGCCTCAGGAATGTCGTAATGAACTCCAGCGACCAATCCGTAGGCACTGTTCTGGTTGACCGAACTGCTGTAGTCGCCGAACTGCCAGTAGAGTTCACCGTAGAATTTGAGACCGTCATCTCCCGACAGGTGTCCACCACCTCCGAAGGTCAGAAGATCACTACCTCCGTCATTCTTCGAGTTGAGCAGGACGATTCCCATGTCACCGGTATAGTCACCGGTATCGAGTGGCAACCCGTAGACCAGGCCGAACAGGGATTCGTTATCGACCGGAGACAGATCAAACATCAGGACATCGAGAGTGTTCTCGCCGAGATCGTAATGGCCCACTGCTCCGACCGCCTGAAGAGAACGGACCCGACCGGCGGAAGCAGACTGTGGCGCACCGCTGTCTCCTCCACCATTGTCGTAGGCAGACTCCGCATTCCCCAGATCAAGCAGGAAAGGCTGGTGGTTCCCCGAAAAGTCGATGGCGTAGTCCACCACCCCGAAATCGAGATCGAGTGCGGCGTCCATCGCACCTTCCCAGCTCACCTTGGCTTCTCCGAGGGACATTGGAAGATTCCCATCCCGACCGTTACTGTCGATGTCAAAGGGAGTTTCAAGGATCAGATTCGCCGTCACTCCTTCTGAGATCGAGGCCACGATCCCGATGTTGACGAGCGGATCAAAGAAGGAGCCTCCCGCCAGATCTCCCGGCCAACTGCCTCCCAGGAGCAGTGGATCGTCACCGGATCCTCCCGCCGCTGCGAGTCCAGCGCGACCGAATGAATCGCTGCGATCGACCAGGCTGAGCGTCATGTCGCCGGTGATGGTCAACCGAAGCGCACGACCCGGTTTGACATCGCCACCTAGACTGGTTTGAGAAAATGCCGTACTGCTGACCGAGATCGCCAGTACCACTGCAACAACGAGGCTGGGAAGCCTGTGAATTCTGTTCATGGGGTGTTCCCCCCCTTCTCCGGATGAAGACAACCTGAATTACAACAACCTGAATACTGTCAGGCTGCGTTGAAATCCGACCTCGCATCCGGCATCCGAACTGGACACCCGACCATTCCACAGGTCAGATCAATCGGTGGAGTCTGCGCAATCAGATCCGCCCGGTCAAGGGTGCCATCCAAAGGCTCGGGAGAGATATTCGGATGTTGGTCTCCCGGCCATGAGGTCCGGGGGAGGAGAGATCTCACTCACTGCGTCGAAAAAGCGCCTCTGCCGCGTCGAGATCCTTGACGGTGGTGATCTTCGGATTGGGGTGCTGGGGTTCGACGAATTCAACATCGAGACCACGACAAGCCACCGCCTCCACCTCATCTGTGCCCTCAGCGCCGCTTCCAGAGAGTGCCTGACGGATCGAGTCCAACTCGAATACCTGGGGAGTTTGCGCCTGCCATAACTGATCTCGATCAACCCTTTGATGCCAACGATGCTGCCGGTCCAGCCGATGCAGGGTATCGGTCACCGGGCTGGCCAGTAGCGCCGCTCTGGAGTGACTCGCACGATCCAGCACTCGGGCCAGATCATCGGGGTGAAGAAGCGGTCGGGCGCCGTCATGAATCGCCACCAGATCTCCCCCAGCGGCGGAGATCGCTGCCAGTCCCGCCAGCACGCTTGCCCTGCGAGTGTCGCCTCCCACGACGATTTCGACAGGAACCGCTGCTGAATCAAACTGCTGGAGCCAGTCTTTCGCCGCCGGCAAATCCCCCGGATGGACCACCAGCGCCGCACTGCGACAGGATGGATGAGCGGTCGCCGCCTCCAGCGAGTGGATCACCATCGGACGCCCCGCCAGCGGCACCGCAGCCTTTCTGGTCCGCTGGCCGAGACGGGTGCCCTCACCGGCGGCCACCAGCACGACGTGATAGTCAGAGACCATATCGCGCTCTCCTCATGACAATCGTCCGGGGTCATTTTGATGGGGGCTGAACAAGCGCTCGTACTCCTGCACACAGTAGCGATCGGTCATGCCTGCGATGTAATCACACACCGCACGCTCCCTGCCAATCTCTGCACAGCGGTCGAGGAAATCTCTGGGCAATTGCGCGGGTTCACGGACAAACTCCTGGAACAGTGCCGCCACCATCCTCCTGCCCTTTTGAGAAACCCTGACGCAATGCGGATCCCGATAGAGACGATCATGAAGAAAAGTCTGAAGTTGTGCCTTCTCGGCACTCATCGCATCGGAGAATCCGAGTAAGTCATCGGGAGCCGTCCGTACGTCCTCGACACTCTGGATATTTCGTTCGTCAATGCGCCCACTGCTGGTCACCACCAGATCGTTGATCTGATCCGAGATTACACCCGAGATGGTCCTTGCGATCAGCACCCTGCGAGACAATGCCTCTCCGTACTGCTGTCGAACTGCGGCTTCCGATCGAGCGAAGATCTCGATCTCACGCAATGCTTCCAGTTCCAGCACACCCGAGCGCAAGCCATCGTCGAGATCGTGACTGTCGTAGGCGAGGGAGTCGCCGATGTCTGCCAGTTGCGCTTCCAGCGTCGGCGGTACCCCGGGCTCGAACTCTGCCAACCCCGGCTCGTCGAAGCGTCCGTAGTGCTTGACGATCGACTCTCGTACCTCCCACGACAGATTGAGACCGAGAAACCCGGGATAACGATGTTCCAGTAGATCGACGACCCTCAATGCGTGGCGGTTGTGGTTGAAGCCACCATGAGAAGCCATCAGCTGGTCCAACTCCCTCTCACCGGCATGACCGAAGGGTGGATGACCCAGATCGTGTCCGAGCGCGATCGTCTCGACCAGATCCTCGTTGAGACCGAGACGACGGGCGACCGCACGAGAGACCTGTGCCACTTCCAGGGTATGGGTCAGTCGGGTGCGGTAGTGATCACCCTGGTGACTGGCAAATACCTGGGTCTTGTACTCGAGACGACGAAAAGCAGTGCAGTGGATCACTCTCTCCCGATCGATCTGATAGGCAGTTCGATGTGGCGCAGTCGGCTCTGGATGAACTCGACCACGACTACGAGCACTCTGCATCGCATAGGGTGCCAGCAGTTGCTGCTCCCGGGTGTGGGGGTCGAGCCAGACCTTTGCGGCGGGATCGGAATCCGACCCGGTCGTCTCGATCGATCCATCACTCATTCAACGGCCTCCCGATTTCTTTTGGACTCTTCTGATCATCGGTTTTCCCACCGGCAACAGGATCTCCGTTCCTGGAGCGATCGTCACGCCCTTCCAGCGAGGGTTGAGCGATTCCAGTTCGATCACCGAATAGCCGCGGTCGCGGGAGATCCACAGCAATGTTTCACCGCTGCCGGTTCGATGGATGGCTCCCTGATCTTTCAATACCGGGATGGGCACTCTCTCTGGCGAAGTGGTATGACTACAGCCGACCACGCCAACCCACACCACACCAGCCCAGATCCCCAGCACCCACCACAGTAGTCTTCCCTTGCCCTTGCCGAGGAAGGAAGAGGTTCCCCCTTGCCCGACCCAGCGTTGCAGGAATTCAGATCGGTTCACCATGGTCATCGGTGGCCCCTCAACATCCCCAGGAATTAACGAGAAAAGATCCAACCTGAATATCCGCCCGGCCCTCGCTACGAGTGCCTCTCCACTGCAGCATAGCAGAGACCGGTGGTCAGCGGGATAGCAGCGGAGACAGTTGAGTCAGGAGGAGCGGATGCGGATCTCGGCGCAGGCGATCTGGAATGGACACGGAACAGCTCGTCCCGGTCGCATCTCCATCCGCGATGGTAGAATCGAGCAGATCTTGCCTCCCGGGCCCGCCGACATCGACCTCGGAGAAGCGATCCTCTGCGCCGGATTCGTCAATGCACATCTGCATCTCGACCTGTCACTGCCTCGCCCGACCGAGACGATGGTCGGATCCTTCGACGACTGGCTGCTCTCGGTGGTCGAGGCTCGCCAGCAACTGGGTGAAGACGGACGGACGATCCACGCCGCATTCGGTGTCGAAGAGACCCTTGCCGGAGGCACCACCGCCGTCTTCGACATCGATCCTGCCGGAGCTTCGATCACTGCGCTGACCGACAGCCCGCTGCGACGCTTGCTTCTGCGCGAGGTGATCGCCTTGAACTCTCGACCGGGAATCGATTTCGAAGCACTCGGCCACTTTCTTCGAGGCGCCAACGATGGTGACCGTGAGTTACGAGGCATCTCCCCCCACTCCTCCTACACCGTGCATCCAGAGGTGCTGGCGACCCTGCTGCCCTGGTGCCGTGAACAGGATGTACCGTGGGCGATGCACATCGCCGAGCCGACGTGGGAACGGGAACTGCTCGTCGACGGCAGCGGCGAGGGTGCGAGATTTCTCGAAGGATTTGGTGCCGATCCTGCATCGTTTCGCCGTGGCCAGACGATGATCGAAGCACTGCACGGCTCCGGCGACCTGACCCGACACGGTCTCGTGGTCCACGGCAACGAGTGTTCCGAAGATGAAATCTCTGCCATCGGTGAATCCGCATCGGCACTGGTGTGGTGCCCCCGCTCTCACGCCTTCTTCGGCAGAACTCCGCACCCGGCACCAGACGCTGCCCGATCGGGTGTACCGGTGATGCTAGGTACCGATGGAAAGGTCTCTGCCGGCACCCTCTCGATGCTCGATGAGATGGGTGCCGCTCGCGCGGCGGCCGCCGATCTCGACATCGAAACGATCTGGAAGATGGCGATCGTCCACCCGCGCCAGTGGCTGGCGCGAGCGGGCCATCCGGAACTGCTCGGGAGCGGCACCCTGAAAGAGGGCGATCCCGCCGACCTGGTGGCGGTGTCGATCCCCGAGGGAGATGGTCCGCTGCTGGAGCGGGCGCTGGCCGGCGAAGTGCTCGGCACCTGGATCGACGGTCGAGCGTTACAGCCGGAGATACTCAACGGTTCTCAGTAGCACGGTACCTGACATGAAAAAAAGCGGGTGATGGGGATCGAACCCACGACTTTCAGCTTGGGAAGCTAACGCTCTACCACTGAGCTACACCCGCACTATTTCCACCCTCGCATTGTCATCGAACCCGCCCACCGATCCAGTTTCATGAGTGGGTAGAATCCGCACCGAGCAATGCACTGTGCCGGCACAATCCATCGAAGGCGATTCACGCATCTATTTCGATCGTTCGCTGGAGCCGACGAATCGCAACTCCATCAGCACCGCCCCGTGATCGGACGGGAACTGCCGATCCGCGACCGGAATCGCCTCGTCCTCCCAGGCGATGGGATAGACCTGCCCCGCCACCGGCTCCAGTTTCCAGCCAGCCTTGGGGCCATCTTCATCACCATCTTTCGCCGCATCCGGATCGTGGATGTAGAGGCGGTCGATCCGCTCGAATCCCTGATCCTTGCCGCCGCTGGTGCGGTACATCGGCGACCAGGTGATGCCGGGCCGCTGGACCGGATTCGGATGGACCGTCCGGTAGCTGTCGACGAAGCCCGCATCGGCCATCGCGAGACTGACCGGCAGATCGAGGGCACGGCGTCGCTTGTAGGTACGGGCGGTGTCGGTAGTCCAGTCGAGATGCGACGGGGTGTTCCAGTCGCCACCGACCAGCAGCGGAATCGACAGGTCGAGATGGCCGACTGCATCCAACTTGGCGATGATGCGTTGGGCCTGGGGAAGTCGCTGCGATCGCACGAACTCCGACTCGAGCAGATCGCCATCGGTGATATCGGGGGTGTCGCGCAATTTTGTCGTGATGTAGTCGCGGGAGTCGAGCCAGATGCTCCAGGCGATGAAGTCGCGCCCTTGATCGTCGACCAGTCTGGCCCCGACCGCATGCCAAGGTTCGTGGGTGAACCGTTCGGTGATATCGAAGCGGGTCAGGATGCAAAGATGCGGACTGTCCGCCTGCCACTGGTTCCAGCCGAGTTGCTCGGCGAGCCATGCGCCGAGC
>Ga0302118_10002034_pt1 | contig 10066 bp, 6 predicted proteins | sample AG5_331_MG_FD_203126 | JGI IMG/M metagenome (GOLD analysis project Ga0302118, IMG submission 203126) | Marine microbial communities from Western Arctic Ocean, Canada - AG5_33.1 | ecosystem: Environmental > Aquatic > Marine > Oceanic | place: Canada: Western Arctic Ocean | collected 2017-10-01 | reverse complement strand
TACGCCGCCCTGGTCGTGCCGATGCTCAAGAACCCAACGCCGCGCATTCGCATGTCGTCAGCATTGGCGCTCGGTCGCATGAATGCCCAGGACCACTGGCAAGACTTGCTGGCACTGCTAAAGCCGCAAGAGTCCGTGCAGAACGTTCGCTTGAGCGCGCGCAAGGCACTTGCTCGTCTCGCCGGCAACCACGACTACGGCTACGACGTCGCCGCGTGGCAGAAGGTGTTTGAGCGCGACAGCAAGAAGTGGCCTGAATAGCGACTCGAGAAGCGCGGACATAACGCATCAGGCAGCAGTCGCATCAGGCAGCAGTCGCATCAGGCAGCAGTCGCATCAGGCAGCAATTGACTGCCCCCCGCTTGCCGTTCAAGTAGCTGACCAGTACGACCTTACCCGTGGCAGTACAAGCTCGTAGACGGCTGCGCGTGGTGACCGCGATTGGCTGCATCGGCATCGCGAGCCTGGTTTCGTGTGGCCCCGATGCTGCACCGGTCGATCCAAGCGAAGGCCTGGCAGGGGGTTCGCCGACGAAACCCAGCGCTAGTCAAACCACCAATGCGCAGGGCCCGCCACCAGGTGCGCGCAATGTCGACCAAAAGAGCATGGCCGCCGACAAGTTGGTCGCAGCCATTCTCAACGAATGCCACCCATCGCTAGGCCAGCGAATGAGCCAGGTCAAGGTCGCGGTCACGTTGCCAAACAAGCGACGCCTGCTAGTGCAGGCGGATCTGCCGGATCGCGCCCGTGTCCAAGACGGCAAACGCAACCACCTCTGGGTCGACCAGAAGGTCTACCGACTCGATGATGCGGCGACCGAAACCGCAGCCGAGATCAAGGCGAATCGCGCCCGTATCCAACCACTGGTGCGCATGGTCGACGCAATCGCATTCGGCCCGCTCTACCGCGCCATCAAGTGCCACCGTGAAGGCGACGACTTTGTACTCACCGATAAGGACGGTGGCGTCACAACCTTGCAACTGCATGCCAACACGTTGCTACCGAGAGCACTGATCTACGCGGACAACAAGGCCGTGCGCTTTGATGACTACCTGCGCACCAAAACATCGTGGGTCGTCAAGAAGGCAACCCTCGCGCCACTCGGCACGTGCGAGACGTTCTTCGAAGACGGCGGTTTAGTGTTCTCGAGTGACTTCTTCACACCGCCAGGAGCAAGCAGTCAGGTCAAAGCCGGCGAGCAGATCCGCATAACGTCACCGGGTATAGTTCGCGAAAGTGAATCGCCGATCCCGATCACGGTCATCGGCAAAGCGGCGCAATGGGTCGTGCTCGCAACTGGCGATGACTGGGCGCTGCGTCATGAGATGTATGCACCGGTGCATGCCGAACTCGAAGATCAGAACCAGCGCATCTTCGGCTTCCCGATGATCTGGGAGAGCGATGGACAGACCTTGTTGGGCGTGCCGTTCCGCCAGCGCGACAACGGCAAGGCGTTGACTGCACCCGGTGAGTGGAACATCGCAAGTAGCCCCAAGACGCAGCTATTGGTCGTTTACCCGCCATCTGGCAGTGTGGCCGAACGCATTCTCACAGGCACCGCGCAACTGCAACGGTCCGTTGCGAATCGCAAACTGAAGATGATCGGCCCCATCGTCGCGCAACCGTTTGTGCACCTTCATGAAGGCGCGCCGACCAAGAGCAAACTCGCCAACTGCAAGGTGCGTATATTCGTGCGCATCGAGTCACCATGATGATTCCGACCCCCTCGCCGTTCGCCCGCCACTGGGATCTCGATCCCGAAGTCATCTTCCTCAATCACGGTAGCTTCGGCGCATGCCCGCGCGTCATCATGGAGCGACAGCACGAACTGCGGCGCGAGATGGAAGCGCAACCGCTCCGGTTCTTGCACCACACAATCGAAGAGCGCATCGATGCATGCAAACCGCGGTTGGCACAACTGGTCGGCTGTGACATCGAAGATCTCGCGCTTGTCGCCAACGCGACGACCGGGGTCAACACTGTGCTGCGTTCGCTGACGTTTGCCGAAGGCGACGAACTACTCGTCACCGATCACGAATACAACGCCAGCCGCAACGCGCTCGAATACGTCGCGGCAAGAAGTGGTGCACGCATCGTCGTCGTAGCCGTCCCGTTCCCGATCGTCGACGCCAGCCAGATCGTCAACGACATCGTCAGCAAGGCGAACGATCGCACGCGCCTGTGCTTGATCGATCACGTCACCAGTCCGACCGGCGTCGTCATGCCCATCGCTGAGATTGTTGCGGCATTGAACGAGCGCGGCATCGACACGCTCGTCGACGGCGCCCATGCGCCCGGCATGTTGCCACTCGATCTGAGCCAACTGAACGTGGCGTATTACACCGGCAACTGCCACAAGTGGCTGTGCACGCCGAAGGGTTCGGCGCTGCTGTTCGTTCGCCGCGATCGCCAAGAGCCGATTCGCCCGCTGTCGATCAGCCACGGCGCCAACGCCGAGCGAAGCGATCGCTCGCGGTTCCGCCTCGAGTTTGACTTCACCGGCACCAACGACTTCACCGCCTTGATGTGCATCCCAGATGGCATTGCGTTCCTCGAATCGCTGCTGCCGGGCGGCTTCGAGGAACTGCGCCAACACAACCACAACCTAGCGATCGCCGGCCGCAATCTGCTGTGCGAAGCACTCGGCACCAAGCCGCCCGCACCCGAGTCGATGATTGGTTCGCTGGCCTCGATAATCCTGCCAGACCCGGACCCAGCAGGAGCCCCCATGATGGCGGGCGACCCCATGCAAGCCGTTCTGTGGGAACAATATAAGATCGAAGTCCCGGTGATGAACTGGCCCCACCCGAAGCTTCGCTTGCTGCGAATCTCGCCGCAGATCTACAACAGCATCGAGCAATACGATTATCTGGCGAAGGCGCTTCAAACGATCGTTTGAAACAATCGTTTGATTGAGTAGATTGGCCTATTGATGGCCAAGCCAGAGACCAAAGACCAGATCCTCAACGCAGCTGAAGACTTGTTCGCCGAGCAAGGCTTCGCGGCAACCTCACTGCGCCAACTGACGGCGCACGCCGGCGTCAACCTCGCCGCGGCCAACTACCACTTCGGATCAAAGGACGATTTGGCGAAGGCGGTGCTGCAGCGTCGTATTGAACCAATCAATCGCGAGCGACGGCAACGGCTCGACAACATGAGCCAGCCACCGACGATCGAAGCGATCGTGCGCGCGTTCATCGAGCCGGCACTGCGCAACCAGCAAATGGACCCGGGTGCACTACCAGAAAGTCGCGGTGCCGGTCTGTGCCGCCTGCTAGGTCGCATCAGCGTCGAACAGCCCCGATTTCTCCAAGAGTTCATGAGCGAACAATTCGGCGAACTAGGCAAGCGTTTCGTCGCCATGCTCAGCGAAGCGGCTCCGGGCATTGCAGCCGAAACACTGTGGTGGCGCATGCACTTCACGGTCGGCGCGATGGCACACACCCTGGCGAACGCGCATGTAGTCGGGCAAGTATCACACGGCGCGTGCGATGCCAACGACCACGAAGGCACCCTCAAGCAACTGACCGCGTTCGCGATTGGCGGCTTCTCCGCCGCCGAGGTGTCACGATGATTCGATCCAAGAGTAAGACGTTCTTGGCGGCAGGCGTGCTGTGCGCGTGCGCTGGCGATCCCCCACCACGTATTGATGACAACCTCGGCATCGCGGTTCCGGCCCAGTGGTCGGACAGCGCAACCACCAGCAAGCCCAGCGACGCGACGGCCAAACCGCCGCAAATCGACTGGTGGCGCGACTTCGGCGACGAACGGCTCGACACGCTGATCGCAACGGGTCTCGCCAACAACCCAAACATGCGCGCCGTGATCGCTCGCTTGCAGGTCGCCACTGCGACCCACGCGATTGCCGGTGGCCCGCTGCTGCCCGAAGTCGACCTCAACCTACAGAGTGATCGAGCCCGACGATTGTTCATCGGCTTCCCATTCGGCGGCGGCGGCGTGCCCAGTTCGACGGTCACCACGTATGGCTTGTCGCTGGGCGTGCGCTGGGAACTCGACGTCTGGGGTCGCCTGCGTAACGCGGACTCGGCGGCACTCGCTGACCAGCAAGCAGCGGTGCACGACATCCACGCCGCGCAGATGAGCCTCGCGGCGCAAATCTGTCGGGCATGGTTCGCAGCGATTGAAGCGCGCCAACAACTCGAACTATCCGCCGCCACGGTGAAGACGTTCGAGACAACGCTAGCCGACGTAACCGATCGCTTCCGACGCGGCGTGCGGCCGGCGCTCGAAGTGCACCAAGCTGCGACCAACCTGGCCAACGCGCGTGCCAGCGCAGCGCGTCGTCGCGACCTGCAGCAACGCTCCATGCGCCAACTCGATGTGCTTGTCGGTCGCTACCCCAATGGAAAACTGGCGCTCACCAAGGCACTGCCAGCAGCCCTGCTACCAGTACCTGCAGGTTTACCAAGCGAACTGCTGCAACGTCGCCCGGACCTGCGGGCGGCCGAACGGCGCGTCGCGGCAGCCGGTTGCCGCGTCAGTTCCGCCGAAGCCGCTCTCTACCCTCGCTTGTCGTTAACAACGAGCGGAGGTTCCCAGAGCCTAGACCTCGAAGACCTAGTCGACACCGACTTCCGCGTCTGGAGTATCGGAGCCAACCTGTTGGAACCACTGTTCCGCGGCGGTGCCTTGCGCGCAGAGGTTCGTCGCCAGCAGGCGCGCCGCGCCGAAGCCTTCGCCAACTACGGCAACGCAGTGCTGATCGCCTTTGCCGAAGTCGAAAACATCCTCAGCAGTGACGGGCAACTAGCGGACCGCCAGAACAGCCTCAATGCAGCAGCGAAACACGCAAGACTGGCACGCGATCTAGCACGCAAACGTTGGCAACTCGGTCTAACAGACTTCCTGACCGTCGCCGACGGCCAACGCCAGGCATTCCAAACCGAATCTGCTCGTATTACCGCCGACCGCGAACGAGTCGACAACCGCATTGATCTGCTGCTCGCGCTTGGCGGCGGCTTTGGCGACGAAGCCACTGGAGAATCCCGATGAAACACCTCCGCCTGACACTCCAGATCCTGTTGCCCGTGATGACCATCGTCGGAGGTAGCTTTCTCGCCAACTGGATCATCAACAACAAGGCGGCACCGCTCGTACAAGCGGTAGCCAACGACGGTCCACTCGTGCGTGTGCAAGTCGCCACGCTCAGCAACGAACAATTAGACGTGATTGCGCGCGGATCAGTGGAAGCGCTGCGCACGGTGGACCTGGCCGCCGAAGTCGGCGGTCGAATCATCAAGACCCACCCCGCCTTGCGAGCCGGCGGCACGTTCACCCCCAACGACGTGCTCGTGGAGATTGACGCAACCGATTACGAGTTGCTGATCACCCAGAAAATGGCCGCGGTAGCGCGCGCCGAGTTGCGCCTGATGCAAGAGCAGGCCGAAGCGGCTGCTGCCGTGAGGGCGTGGGAACAGATCGAAGGCAACGCTCCGATTGACCGGCTAGCCCGGCGCGAACCGCAGATTCGCGATGCGAAGCTCGCAGTCGCATCAGCTCAGGCGCAACAGAAGCGCGCCGAAACCGACGTGCGACGAACCCGCGTGCAACTACCGTTCTCCGGTCGCGTGCGCAGCGTGCATGCCGACATCGGCCAGACCGTGCAACGCGGCCAGCGCCTAGCGGTCGCTCTCGACACCAGCGAACTCGAAGTGCGGTTGCCCATCCCACTGCGCGAAACGGCATTCGTCGATCTGCCACTCGGCGATCGAACCGATGACGGACCAAAGGTCGAGATAACCGCGGACTTCGCCGGCGCACCGTGCACTTGGCAAGGTTCGATCGTGCGTATCGAAGGCGAGATCGATCGTCGCACTCGCCAACTCACGGCAATCGCACGCGTCACCCGCACGGCGGACTCGCAACCACTGCTAGTCGGCATGTTCGTCGAAGCACGCATCCTCGGCCGCGAAGTACAAGACGTCTTCCGCGTACCGAGTTCGGCACTGCATTCCGGTGACCACATCTGGATCGTGGAAGCCGTCGAGGACGACACCGCCGACAACATCAAAACGACCTATCGCCTTCGTGACCGCGTCGTCACGGTGCTGCGCACCGAGCGCGACCACGCGATCTTGAAGGACGGCCTACAAGCTGGCGAGCAGGTGTGCCTAAGCAGCCTGCAAGCGCCCGTCGACGGCATGAAGGTGCGCATTCGCGAACCGAAGAACAAAACGGCCGGCAACATGGGAGGCAAGTAACGATGGACCGCGACCCATCGATCCCGACCGAGGAGGGCAAGGGATTCTTCGCCATGTTCACGCAGAACCACGTCGCTGCGACGCTGCTGGCGGCGGCCTTCGTAGTCGCCGGCATCACCGCACTGATGACGGGGCGCATCAAACGCGAAGTGTTCCCTGAGATCACCCCGAACATCGTGAGCATTGCCGTCATCTATCCGGGAGCCACCCCAACAGAAGTCGAACTGGGCGTGTGCCAGCGCATCGAAGAAGCCGTCGCCAGCATCACCGGTGTCGACAAGGTCACCGCGAGCGCCGCCGAAGGATCGGGCTCGGTCATCGTCGAGACGCTGCAGGATGCCGACGTCAATCGCGTGCTCAACGACATCAAGAATCGAATCGACGCCATCAGCAACTTTCCGGCTGAGATCGAACAACCGATCGTCTCGCGCTTGGTGGTCCGCAAGGAAGTCATCAACGTCTCGATCTCCGGCGAGATCTCCGAACTATCGTTAAAGCGACTCGCCGAACGCACACGCGACTCACTGACGGACCTTGCTGAAGTCAGCCAAGTCGAACTGGCAGCAGTGCGCGACTACGAAGTCTCCATTGAAATCGGCGAAGAAGCGTTGCGACGCCATGCGTTGACGTTCGACCAAGTTGCCAATGCCATCCGACGTGGCAGCCTCGATCTGCCGGCCGGCGCCATCAAGGCGAGCGAGGGCCAAACCTTGTTACGCATTCAGGGTCAGGCCTATCAACAGGAGGATTTCGAAAAGATCAGCGTGCTGACCCAACCCGATGGCAGTGAAGTGCTGCTCGGCAGCATCGCTACGGTCATCGACGGGTTTGCCGACCAAGATCTGCAGACGCGCTTCGATGGCACGCCAAGCGCGTTGCTCAAGGTATTTCGAGTCGGCAACCAAGACGCCATCGTCATTACATCGGCGGTCAAAAAGTGGGTCACAGAGCGTGGCCAGGACATGATGCCCGACGGAGTCAGCATGACGACGTGGCGCGACGAGTCAGTCATCCTGAAGGGCCGCATCGACCTGTTGATGAAGAACGCCGGGCAAGGACTCATCCTGGTGTTCGTGATCCTGACGCTGTTCCTGCAACTGCGTTTGGCGATCTGGGTCGCGATCGGCATTCCGGTCGCGTTCCTCGGGGCCGTCGCCTTCATGCCGATGGCGGACGTGTCGATCAACATGATCTCGCTATTCGCCTTCTTGCTGGTGCTCGGCATCGTCGTCGATGACGCAATCATCGTTGGCGAAAACATCACGCGACATCGACGCCTCGGCGCCAGCCCCATGCTGGCATCGCTACGCGGCGCCCGAGAAGTGCGCTACCCAGTGTTCGCATCGGTTCTAACGACCATTGTCGCTTTCCTCCCCATGCTGTTCTCGGTGCCGGGATCCGATGCACAGGTATGGCGGGTGATCCCGTTGATCGTGCTGCCGGTCCTGGCACTCAGCCTGATCGAATCGCAGTTGTGCTTGCCTTCGCATCTTGCGTTGATGAGCGACAGCAATCCTGCGCGCCCGTGGCTCGGCAGCCGCATCCTCGGCTGGGCACAAGCCCACGTGCAAACGATGCTCGAATGGGTCATCAAGCGAATCTACCAACCCGCTCTCGAGACGTGCTTGCGCTGGCGCTACACAACGGTTTCGACCGCCGTCGTGATCCTCGCCGTCGTTGCGGCGATGGTCGCCGCGGGCAAGCCACGCTTCGTGTTCTTCCCGACCGTCGAAGGCGACAACATCGTAATCGCCTTAACGATGCCACAAGGCACGCCCCTGGAAACGAGCGCCAAAGCGATCGCGGCCATCGAACGCCAGGCGCGCGAGGTTTGCGCGGAATATGACCAAGCGCGTCCGAGTGACGACAAACTACTGCAACACATGCTCGCCACCGTTGGCTCGCAGCCGTATGCCCGTGAACAAGCTCGCAACGGCGGCAATCGGGACGCGCAATTCCAGTCGGGTTCGCACCTCGGTGAGCTGAACCTGCAACTACTACCATCCGAACGCAGAGACCCGTCGTCCGACGAGATCATGTCAACGCTGCGTCAACGCGTTGGCACGATTCCAGATGCAGTCGAGCTAACTTACACGACTTCGTTCTTCAGCACCGGCAAGGACATCGACCTCGAGCTCTACCACGCCGACATGGACACGCTGCGCGCTGCCATTTCAGATCTCGAGTCCGAACTGCGCGCGATGCCCGAGATCAAGGATGTGACCAACTCGTTCCGACTCGGCAAGCGCGAACTCGAACTGCACATCAAGCCGTCAGCCGAACCTCTTGGACTGCGACAGGCCGACCTCGCGCGCCAAGTGCGCCAGGCATTCTACGGCGAAGAGGCGCAGCGCATCCAGCGTGGCCGCGACGACGTCCGGGTCATGGTTCGCTACCCCGAGGAAGAACGCAAATCGCTCGCCGACCTCGACAACATGCGCATTCGCACAGCGAACGGCGATGAGGTGCCGCTGCGCATGGTCGCGGACACCGTCAGTGGCCGCTCGTTCTCAACGATCACGCGCGTCAACCAGAAGCGCTCGCTGCGCGTCAGTGGCGAAATCGACGAGAACGACCCCAATGCCGATGCCACGGCGATCAACGCCCGCTTGCGCGACGTTGTCATGCCATCGATCGTGGCGCGCTACGACGGTCTTTCGTGGCGCTTCGAAGGCGACCAGAAGAAGAAGACCGAACTGCTGATTGCGCTCGCAGGTGGTTTCGCGATCGCCTTGTTCGCGATGTATGCGCTGATCGCGATCCCACTGCAGTCGTTCTTGCAACCGCTACTAATCATCACAGCCATTCCGTTCGGATTCGTCGGCGCCGCACTCGGCCACATGCTGACCGGCTACGACCTAAGCATCCTGTCGATGTTTGGAGTGATCGCGCTGTCGGGCATCGTCGTCAACGACAACATCGTATTGGTCGACTGGATCAACAGACGTAGACGAGATCACGACTCGTTGCTTGAGGCCGTTCGCACGGCCGGCGCCGCACGCTTCCGCCCGATCCTGCTGACATCGCTGACAACGTTCTTCGGGCTACTGCCGCTGCTGCTGGAAGAGAGCATGCAAGCGCGCTTCTTGGTGCCCATGGGCGTCTCACTCGCGTTCGGTGTGTTGTTCGCGACGTTGATCACTTTGGTGCTAGTGCCATGCCTATACCTGATACTTGCCGACTTCACTGACGGGGCAGCTAATGGCTGGAGATGGCTTTACGGGAGCCGCACTGAGACCATCTCAAAGCCCGGCAGCCAGCTTCCGGGCTAGGACAAACCCTCGGCAAGAACGAGCACATCCTTGGGCGCGACGGTCACGACACCGTCATCACCGCCAACGCCTGTTTGCTGCCGTTGCGACACGACAATACCTGCAATTCACCCAGGATCTGGTCGACGGAACGACGCGCCGAGATCGCAGGCAAAGTCGTTTAGACCTACGAATCGGTTCACGAAACTCGCAGACACGTTTGTCCTGATCGAAGGCACCGGCCACAGTAGGAGCATGGTCGCCCGAAGTACGATCGTGCTCGCTGGCGCGACACTGCTCAGTTCCGCAATCGCTATCTGGTGGCAGTTGGGACCACGTATCACCAACGAGTTCTCGATCGGTGATTTGGGCGAACCAGCCGTCGGCGTGCGAGACCTGGCAGCCGGTCTCGGGCGACTCAGCGGCGGTGCCATCTCCAATGCCTTCGTCGAGCACAACACCGCGCTGTCCGGCAAAGCAGGCCGGTATTCCTCAGCCGGCAGCCACCATGGTCGCCCCGGAGAACGCGAACCATGGCAAGCGGAGTTCCGCCAAGGTCCGTGGGCACCAATCAAGCAGCAACTCTTTGACCGG
>Ga0302118_10002030_pt1 | contig 10075 bp, 9 predicted proteins | sample AG5_331_MG_FD_203126 | JGI IMG/M metagenome (GOLD analysis project Ga0302118, IMG submission 203126) | Marine microbial communities from Western Arctic Ocean, Canada - AG5_33.1 | ecosystem: Environmental > Aquatic > Marine > Oceanic | place: Canada: Western Arctic Ocean | collected 2017-10-01 | reverse complement strand
ATAGGTGCCGCGTTAGTGTTGGTGATGGCCCTTTCAAACCGTAGTACACGCAAAAAACAAATTGTCGAAGCATTCGTCGACACGGCGCGTTTGACCGCAATGGTGTTGGCCATTGTCTGGTGCATTTTGGTGTTCGTTCGATTTCTCGGCTTCACTGGGTTGCCGGGTATGCTAGCCGATTGGATCGGCAATCTAGAGGTTCCCCGATTAGTGATCCTCCTAACTATTCTCGCCACCTATATGATTTTAGGCATGTTCCTTGATGGCCTGGGTATGCTGCTCTTGACCATGCCGGTGGTTTACCCGGTCATATTATCACTCGGATATGACCCTATTTGGTTTGGCATTCTCGTCGTTAAAATGATCGAGATTGGCTTGGTTACGCCCCCAATAGGGCTTAATTGTTTTATCGTAAACGGGGTTAGGCCAGACATAAGTTTGGAGACGGTTTTTCGCGGCGTTGGACCATTTGTGATCATGGACTTGTTCACGGTTGGTATACTTATTGCGTGGCCAGAGATTGTATTGTGGCTGCCCCGAACAATGAATATGGGTGGGTATTGACCGGCCCTTAATTATAGAAGGCTCATGACGACCGATGAAGTTTGTCTCTTATGAATATAATGAAGGCGTGAAGTTCGGTGCTGTTATCGATGATGGAATTATCGATCTGTCTGATGCCGGCCCTAGCCTTAAGGCTGTTTTAGGCGCCGGCCCTCTCGATAACCTTATTAAGGTTGCCGAGACGCGATCTCCGACAGTCGATCTCGATCACGTGATTTTGCATCAGGTTATTCCTGACACGGACCGCATTCTCTGCGTTGGCAAGAATTACAAAGATCACGCTAAAGAGATGGGCGGCGAAGTGGCGGGCAATCCAAATATATTTATGCGGACTGCCCAATCTGTCGTTGGCCACCAACAATCAGTTATTATGCCCATGATTTCGGAGCAGTATGATTTCGAAGGTGAATTGGCTGTCGTGATTGGTCGTGGCGGCCGGCATATTGATGTTGACCGGGCGCTGGAGCATGTCGCCGGGTACACTTGTTTTCTGGATGGCTCCGTGCGGGATTATCAGAAGCACTCTTTTACTGCTGGCAAGAACTTTGATTCGTCTGGGGCGTGTGGGCCGTGGCTGGTTCCAGCGCGCGAAATACCAGACCCACAAAACTTACATCTGACGACGCGCATTAATGGCGATATTATGCAGGACGCCTCAACGCAGGATATGATTTTTACGGTTCCCTTTCTTATTTCTTATATATCTGGTTTTACGCATCTCGAACCCGGAGATGTGCTTGCGACGGGCACGCCGGCTGGTGTCGGGGCTGGACGCACACCGCCTCTATGGCTTAAGTCCGGCGACAGCATTGATATTGAGATTGAGCATGTTGGAACGTTGTCCAACACGGTCAAAGCTGAGGCGGAAGTCTGATTTTTCCATTTCTTGTCGGGATATTATTTTCCGAAACGGTGATTGGTTTTAATGGCCACGGGTTTTCAGATAACCTTCTGCCGTCAGCCTTCCCAACTTTATCTCCACTAGGCAGAAAGGTTCTCTGAGCGTGCGGCAGTTAACGCACCGCACCGCGCCTCGGACCCACTAGGGATCTTGGGATGGCATAACAACAGCCTAGGCACTCATCCGTTGACGTGCTTAACGCTTGTGACAACGGCCGAAGAAAAAGCAAGGTTTGATAAATATTACCCTCTCGTTCTAGGCCTAGCGTGCCACCCAGGGCCCCGGTATGGTATTTGACGCTTTCCGGCAACAACCCTCGAACAGGATTCTCGCAAGTCGATGTGGGCCTATTTTACGCGCCGTCTAATCATTGCCATTCCCACTCTGTGGGTGGTGATTACCGTTGCGTTCTTTCTAATGCGTCTTGCGCCTGGCGGCCCGTTTGATCAAGAGGCGCCGTTGCCGCCGGAGATCATGGCGAACTTGAAAGCTGCGTATGGCCTGGATCAGCCGCTGTGGTGGCAGTACTTAAACTACCTTGGCAATCTGCTCCAAGGTGACTTTGGACCTTCTTTTAAATACAAAGACTTCTCCGTAACAGAATTGATTGCACAAGGCTTTCCGGTCAGCATCCAGAATGGCGCGGCGGCGTTGTTCATTGCTGTTCTGTTCGGTATCCCACTTGGGGCCACGGCAGCCCTTCGGCAGAACACTGTTACGGATCATGCAGCTATGACAGTTGCGATGACCGGGATCGTGATTCCTAACTTTGTGGTTGGACCGTTGCTGGCGTTGATTTTTGGAATCTACCTTAGGGATACTATGTTCGCCCTGCCGGTTGCTGGCTGGAATAACGGCGCCCTACCAAATCGAATATTGCCGGTGATTTGCCTAGCCCTACCGTTTATTGCCTACATTGCGCGCATAACGCGGGCCGGCCTGATTGAAACGCTAAGAACAAACTACGTGCGAACGGCACGCGCGAAGGGCCTACCGTTTCGCACGGTCGTTTTGAGGCACGCGTTTAAGAGCGCAATGATCCCTGTGGTGACTTACCTAGGGCCGGCGACAGTGTTTCTGCTGACTGGATCTATGGTGATTGAAACCATTTTTGGATTGCCTGGAATTGGCCGCTACTTCGTGCAGGGCGCTTTAAACCGCGATTACACTTTGGTTATGGGGGTGACGATTCTCGCGGCATCAATGGTTATATTTATCAACTTACTCGTCGACATGGCGTATGCTTGGCTTGACCCTAAGGTGCGCTATGAGTGACGTGCCAATCAATAAACGCCGACCGGGTTCTAATCTGAGTGTTCCGAACGCGGACGCTTTAGATAAGGCGGCGGACGTTGAGGGTCGCAGCTTATGGCAGGACGCATTCCGCCGCCTAAAAGCGAACCGCGCGGCCATGATCAGTGCAATTTTTCTTATTGTTTTGGCTTTTATTTGTTTTGTCGGCACAGCCTTCGTGCCGTGGTCATATGAGGAAATCGATTGGGATATTCTTGAAGCTACACCACCAAATTTTGCAACGGGTCATTATCTTGGGACAGACTCCTTAGGTCGTGATCTTCTAGCTCGCATTCTTCAAGGCGGGCAAGTTTCATTTTTGGTTGGTATTTTAGCGACGTCGGTTGCATTGGTTATTGGTGTTTCGGTTGGCGCCACTGCTGGCTTCGTGGGGGGGAGGGTTGACCAATTCCTGATGCGATTTGTTGACGTTATGTACGCCGTACCGTTGATGTTCTTCATTATTATTTTGATGGTTGTATTTGGGCGGAATTTCTATCTCATGTTTTTAGCTATAGGCTTTGTCGAATGGCTAACTATGTCGCGCATTGTTCGCGGTCAGACGCTCACGCTCAAGAACAAAGAATTTATTGAAGCAGCTCGAGCATCTGGGGGCTCAACAACGAGCATAATTTTACGTCATATTGTTCCGAATGTTTTTGGTGTTGTTATTGTCTATGTGACGCTAACTATCCCTCAGGTTATCTTGCTGGAAAGCTTTCTCAGCTTCCTTGGGCTTGGTGTTCAGCCTCCCATGACTAGTTGGGGCGCGCTCATCGCAGAGGGGGCTCAAGAAATGGAAATTACTCCGCGCACGCTTATTCTTCCGGCAGTGTGCTTATCGACAACTTTATTTTGCTTTAATTTTCTGGGCGACGGTCTACGAGACGCGCTCGACCCGAAAGACCGTTAGGTTCCATGACTTCAGTACTTGAGATAGATGGCCTTACGGTCTCCTTTTCCACGCCCGATGGTGACGTGTCTGCTGTGAGCGATATCTCGCTGTCAGTCGATGCGGGCGAATGTCTTGGGCTCGTTGGGGAGTCCGGTTCAGGAAAAAGCCAGACTTTTATGGCGGCGCTGGGCTTGCTGGCTGACAACGGCACCGCCACTGGAGAGATCCGGCTTGATGGTATTGATCTATTGTCTGCCAGTGAGAAGAAATTGAATACGTTGCGCGGCGAACGGATCGCGATGATCTTCCAGGACCCAATGACGTCGCTTACACCCCATATGAAAATTGGGCGTCAGCTGTCGGAAGTTTTAATTGAACACCAAAATGTTGATACCAAGACTGGTTGGGCGAGAGCACTCGACATGCTAAACCGCGTCCATATTCCAGCGGCGGAACGCCGCCTTGATATGTACCCCCATGAACTATCGGGTGGACTCCGTCAGCGCGTTATGATCGCCATGGCATTGATGTGTGAGCCCGAAGTGATTGTGGCTGACGAGCCGACGACTGCGTTAGACGTGACAGTTCAGGCTCAAATTCTTGATTTACTCACGGAGGTTAAAGACAACCTTGATGCGGCGATCGTCTTGATCACACATGATTTGGGTGTTGTCGCTGGCTTGGCTGACCGGGTTGCTGTGATGTATGCCGGACGGATCGTTGAGCAAGGCACTGTTGGAGATATCTTCGCGTCACCGGCTCACCCCTATACGCAAGGCCTGCTGGCTTGCACCCCTCGCTTGGATGTCGAAACGGAAGAGCTCATTACGATTTTTGGACAGCCGCCAAACCTACAGAATCTTCCGTCAGGCTGTAGTTTTCATCCACGGTGTACGTATGTGGTTGAGCAATGCAAATCAGAGCGACCCGCGCTTGAGGTGATGAACAACGGCCATATAAAAGCATGCTTTAGACCTCATGTGGAGGCCTAATAATGAGTGACGCATTCCTCCAAGTTCGTGATCTGAAGGTTCACTTTCCGATCAGAACAGGCGGTATATTAATTGGCAGATATACGCCCCTTAAGGCCGTTGATGGTGTCAGTTTTGACCTTAATCCTGGCGAGACCCTTGGCGTGGTTGGGGAGTCTGGGTGCGGGAAGTCGACGCTAGGTCGCGCAGTGTTGCAGTTGATTGGTGCGACGGATGGTGCTGTGTCTTGGCTCGGGACCGACCTCACGTCACTGAATAAGAAAGAGTTGATCGCTGCCCGGGAGAATCTTCAAATTGTGTTTCAGGATCCTCTGGCAAGTCTCGACCCGCGTATGACGGCAGGTGATATTATCGCGGAGCCATTGCTCAACTATCGTTCAACAATGTCTAAGGCCGAGCGACGCATGATGGTTGAAGGTATAATGGAGCGGGTCGGTCTCCTGCCGCGCATGATCAACCGCTACCCCCATGAATTTTCTGGTGGTCAATGTCAGCGCATTGGAATTGCCCGCGCGATGATCCTACGCCCAAAGCTCGTGATTTGTGATGAGCCTGTGTCTGCGCTTGATGTTTCTATTCAGGCACAGGTCGTTAACCTCCTGATGGATCTTCAACGCGACTTTGGTTTGGCGTTGCTCTTCATTAGCCATGACCTTGCGATTGTGCGTCACATTAGCCATCGTGTTCTGGTTCTTTATCTTGGCAGGGTGATGGAGTTGGCAGATAAGGCAGCTCTATATGCGACGCCGCGCCACCCTTATACTCAGGCACTCTTGTCGGCGGTACCAATTCCAGACCCCACCCAAGAACGCAATAAAGACCGTATTTTGCTTACGGGCGAGCTTCCATCCCCTTTAAACCCGCCGACCGGGTGTGTATTCCGCACCCGCTGTGGAAAGGCGACCGACCTCTGTGCCAGCCAAACGCCGAAGCTAGAGCGGGCCGGAGACGGCCAGGAAGTCGCCTGTCATCATTGGAAAGACTGAGTTAAATTTTTACAGAGTGTTAAATGTATAAAACCGAAGACCCTTATTACCGACTTCATGTTTTTTGCTGCACGAATGTTCGCCCTAAATCTCATCCTCGGGGCTCATGCGCTCGTAGAAATTCTGTTGCACTGCGCGACTATATGAAGAAACAGGCGAAGACGATGGAAATCGCCCGTGTTCGTGTGAATGCAGCAGGATGCCTTGATCGTTGTGAACTCGGGCCCGCGATGGTGGTGTACCCCGGTGGTGTTTGGTATCGCTATGAGACCGAGGCGGATGTTGACGAAATACTCGAAAGTCACATCAAGAATGGCGTCGTTGTTGAGCGCCTCCGCCTAACAACAAAAGACGGCCCATAGCTGATTTTACGGCGTGTGTTCGGGAAACAGATTACGGGCCTTCTGAGAGTAGGCTTTGCGAGCCATCGACATGAGGTCAAGTGGCCCCTCCATAAGATGGAAGATGCGCCATCCTTCAGGCTTCTTGCGCAACAACGCGGTTACACGGACATCTGCTGAAAGTGGTTTTTTCGGTGTGTCCTTTGGTCCTGTCATAGTCGCAATCCAACGCATGTCGTACGTTGCGATAGCTATTCCGCTTTCGATTTCTCGAGCATGGTGATTTGCCGTCTGGCTCTTGAGCGATTCCATAATCACACGTGATTTGGACCAATAGGTATTAATTGCGTCCCACCCAACCAGCGGTGAGTGGGCTTCTTCCGGCATTAGTAACGGGGCAGGGTCATCCGCATCCCACATGGCCTTTTTGCCGGTGAAGTTCATTCCTTCAGAATAAGAAACGTACTGTTGAATAAGTGCGGTGATGTCTTCTGTAAGGGCGTTCATAAGGGCTGCGTTCGAGCGGGTATAGCTTTTAGCCCTTCGGCTGCGACGGATTCGTAGAATGACTGGAGTTCAAGTAATGGAGCGAGTGGCGCTTCTGCATAATGAAAGAGTCGCCACCGCCCATTGCTCTTATGCCAGACGGCGGTCACTCGATAGGTTCCACCGATTGGACCTCGCTTGTCTCGGACCATCCAGTCCAATGAGTAAAAGGCGAGGCCGGTCTTGTTAGATAAAAGTCTGCAAATGGGGCTTTTGATGCGATGCTGCACTTGATCATGCACAGCGCACATCGAATTCACATAATCGGACACTGCGGTTAGGCCGATTAGCGGATCATGGCGCTCAGCTGGCAAGTATGTTGCTTCGACGTCACTGTTATCCCATAAGCTCAGGATCGCCTGCGGGTCTCTATTTGACCATGCCCACGACCATTTTGAGAGAAGGGCTTCGATAGGCCCGGAGCCTTTGGTCACGGAACAAGCTCAATTTCGTCGTAGTTGAGCACCGTGTGGTCTTGTCGGAAATGACGGACATGCGGACCCAGCGCTTTGAACATGATGACTTCGTGCATCCAGATGGCAGGTGCGTCTTCGTGGTACATAGCCATAATCTCTTCGGTTAGTTTGCGCCGTTTATCGAGATCTGCGACGGCAAAGGCCACACTTACTTTATCCGTCAACTCCTCGTTACAATACCAAGGGATACGTTGAATGCAGGAATGAAGCCGCACGGGGCGAAGCGAATCAACTGTTCGTTCTGCTGAATAGTTCATACCGAAGGCTTCGCCTCGCCATTCCCCCTCTTGAATGCCCCGAATGAGTTGTTGGACAGGCATGGTACGTAGGGTCATGACTACTCCAACCTTTAACAAATCGGCAGCGACTTGTTGATACGCTGGCGCGAGGGATGCGCCACCACCGATTGTTACTTGTGCTGTAAACGGGAAGCCATCTGGATACCCAGCTTCTGCTAAGAGGGCTCGTGCCCGCTTAGGGTCGTAGGGATACGCTTTAATTGAATCGTTATACCCAAAACCGGCTGCCGTTGACGGCTGACTGGCAGCTTTTGTAAGTCCGCCAAATAGGGCTTTGATATACGCATCTTTGTTGACGGCGTAGTTCAATGCCTGCCGAACGCGTCTGTCTTGAATCGGGTGGTCTTTGGGTGTTTTTGTTAAGATAAAACTTATTCCGAGAACACTGATTGTCGTGCCGACGTCACCGCGTGCGCCAGCTGACTCGACTGCCAATATGTCGTCTCGACTCATGGCTACAGCGATATCGATGCGATCAGATAAGATGGCTTGTACGCGTGATGACGCATCAGGGAGCGCAAAAAGGTGAAGTTCCTCGACCTTTGGCGGTCGCCAGCCTTCATGGTGAGCCTGTAGCGTTGCTTTTGCCTCTTCCCATTTCACCAACTTAAAGGGCCCTGTGCCGATAGGCTCCAGCGCAAAGCCTTCTCGCCCCAACCGTTGCCATTGGCCAGGTTCGACAATCATAAGCGCTTCGGTGAGCGCAGGGAGGAGTGGCGCTGCTATGTTTGTGCGAATGAGAACAGTATAGTCGTCTAAGGCCTCGGCGCTTTCGACGGCGGCAAGATCGCGGGCAATCGGCTCAACTCTTGCCTCGGGGCTTCTTAAGTACTCAATTGCAAAGACCACGGCGTCGGCTGTAAATGGCACGCCATTGTGGAATACAACATCATCACGCAGGTGGAATTTCCATGTCAGGTCGTCGATGTTTTCCCAAGACGTGGCTAGGCGCGGTTCTATAGCGCCCTCTTCCGTGACAAACGTTAGGCCTTCAAACATAGCTCTGTACGTATAGATTGTTGGCACACCCGTGCCACGATACGGGTTGCCTAGCGCTGGCGGCAGGCTGACAACACCCACGCGTAGTGTATTCGGCTCAGTTGATGGTGCGACGGCGTCCAGTTCGGGCGCTTTCTTTTCGGATCCAAAAATCAACAGGCCGCCAAAAGCGAGGCCTGCGCCAATAACTACAAGTGTAATAATTCTGATCAACGTGGCGAGCCTTTTTAGAAAACCAAGGCTGCCAGAGTAGCCGGTGTTATCGCAAAAAGGTTAGACTTTTATGTTTGATTTACAACACGGATGCTGCGCCGCGCAATTCTGCAACTAAGGTTTTACAACGTGGAAGTTGCCCCCCCTCTGTCTCTAATATGGCCAAGAAAGCGCGCGCTTTAATTTTCTGAACATCTAGGTTTTTGCCTGCGCCTTCGAGCCGTGCGGCATCAACAACAATATCAATAAGACGTTCCGCTGCATGCAGTCGTCCCCAGAGGTAATCATTTTCTCGATAGGCCCGACTGAAGAACGCGCCAAAATGGTTGAAATGCTGACCTTTGAGGCATGCGGCTGTTCCGCCTGGACGTAGGGATTGCGCATCGTCTGGGCTAACCCGGTCTACACGGATTTCATCAAACTCATCGAGGTCACGCCAATTCGTAACCGAAAATGTAAGCACATCCCATGCTGCGAATCCGATATAGGCTTGAAGCACTTCTATTCTCACGGCGGGTGGCATGTCTTTTGTAAGGGTGGCCAATATGGACTCAGCTCGTTCTGCGTGTGATTCGAAGTCCAAGGATAATCCGAGCGCTTCAATTACTTGGTCGACGGCATTAAAAATTTCTTTGCTGCCGCCTTCGTATTTCTCGCGCACACCTTTTATCAACACCTTGATTTTGTCAGCGATGGTGGCAGGGATTGAATTTTGTGTTTGATTAAGTGGTGCCATTAAGTCGAGGGCGCCATAGAGGCCCGCCTTGAGGCAATCCAGGTCGTTTGCGGTAACAGACTGAAGTTCGCCTTTGCCAAGCCGAGGATAGAGTTGGTTCACTGTGCGTATAGCAAAACGTAACCGTCTTTGCCTATATCCAGCATCAAAATTCAGCAAAAAGCGCACCCATTTAGGGCTATCTCCATTGACGGGGTCCGCGTTCAGTGTTGCTAATTTTAATCCGATACCTGATGTATTTGCCCAGCTATCTATCAGAGATTTAATCTGGTCTCTTTCCGGCCCAGCTTGGTTGTGTCCACACAAAGAGCTTATTAGATCGGCAACTTCGTCAATTACACTTGCTAGTTTCAGCCTTAGATAACCCTCATACGCGAAGCCGGTTTCAGCACGCGCTTTGGCGTTGGCGGCCAGGCGGAAACGGCTGATCGTTGCGCCATCTACTGGACCATCGAGGGCTTTCCCCGCGACGGACCCGACGATGGCTTTGATATGCGGACGCGACGCCTCAATGATGGTCTGTAGGCGCCGAACTTCCGCGTTGTATGAGTTAACCCATGAAAGATCCTCATGGATCGGCTCATTGCGGGGAATGTCTGAAAGGGACCCCTTTAGTGTTCTGAAGAGGCCGGGTGCAGCGTCTCGGCTGTTGTTGCGTGGGCCTCTCGGATGTGGATCAATATAGAGGACGCGTCGGTCAACTTGGCGGTAAGCCGGGCGACCGGCAATGGCGCCTATGGCTTGAGCGAAGGGTTTGTTGACTAGAACACTGCCATCGACAAACGCCGCATCGGCAGGGTTTAGGCCATTCGTTAAATAAGGGCGAAAGTTGTC
>Ga0302118_10002029_pt1 | contig 10077 bp, 7 predicted proteins | sample AG5_331_MG_FD_203126 | JGI IMG/M metagenome (GOLD analysis project Ga0302118, IMG submission 203126) | Marine microbial communities from Western Arctic Ocean, Canada - AG5_33.1 | ecosystem: Environmental > Aquatic > Marine > Oceanic | place: Canada: Western Arctic Ocean | collected 2017-10-01 | reverse complement strand
TTGTAAATCCCGATTAACAAGTAACAGTTGGGACAACCATTGGCTTATAAACCCAAGCAATACTGTTAGTGCTAGCGCAGTAAGTATACCTGTGCGCATAATTAATTTACTCCACCCTATGGCTCGTGTTTTGTCTTTTTTCGTCAAGGCACTGCCTACAAGGGATAAGGCCGCCTGACCTAAGCCAATGGCTGGCAGAACTAGCAAGAGCCCGACATTTAGCACTGCAAAAGAGGCAGCCATTGCGGAGGACCCGAGTTGGCTCAAGAGCCATAAAAACACAGCTAAATGTAAAGCAAACACCAACTGTTGTAGCATAGGCGGCCAAGTAAAACGTAATAGCAATAGCCAGTTTTCTACGCTAAATTGACAACGAAAATCCACGTACCTTAAGTTGCGCCTATATAACAAAACCAGCTGTAACAAAACACCTAACCAAAGTGCAATACTGGTGCCCACTCCGGCACCCACTGCCCCCATGGCGGGCAACCCACCAATACCGTAAATGAGGCCATAACTAATTGGTACATTAGCTAGATGTGCAAGTAAAATTAGTTTGGTATATTGCCACGGAGTACTTCGTTCACTCCAATAAATTCTAGCTGCAATGCTTATCACAATGGCAGGTAACGCCCAAAGGCGAGATTGACCATAATAAACTGCAAGGCTATTAATGCGATCATCCAAAACAAACAAATTGATCACATCGTCAGCAGCATAGGCGCCAGCTATACCCAAACAAACTGAGATCAAAACCCCGTATACCAAACCTAAACCCAGCAACCCTATATGGGACTGGGCATATTGAGATACTAGGCCATGCCAGCCGATGCCGAACCCAGTAATGATGGCTACCAAAATAAACACTAGATAACTACCAATGCTTACACTTGCTAGAGCTAAACCACCCAAGTGCCCAACAAGGGCGGTATCTACTAGGCCCACTATAGCTTGCGATAACATTGCCCCACTTAATGGCGCCGCAATGCGCCATAAATTAGCCAATGTAGGTTCACGAGAATAATAAAAATCATTTGTTTGAGGATTGCTCATGTATAGTTTGCTTAACAGATGTCTAGTAGGTTTTTTTAATCTAGCGAGACATCATTATATGCTTTTTTATCAAGTCTTTAAAATGAATACCCAAGTAAAACAGTAGGGTATATAATAGCCTAAGAGTTGAGTCCCTAAGGGATACTCATGTAGTTGGTAACAAAGGAAAAAACAGTGGATTACATAGACATCACCCCCAGCGCCCAAGAATATTTAGCAGAATTGCTTTCAAAGCAAGATGTAGAAGGAATTTCAGTGCGTATTTTTGTCACTGACCCAGGCACTCCAAACGCTGAAACTTGCTTAGCGTACTGTCGCCCAGATGAAGTTAAAATTACTGATGAGTTCTCAGATCTAGAGAAATTTAGGGTCTATGTCGATCCAGCCAGCGTAGACTACTTGGATGAAGCCTTTATTGACTATAGTTCAGACCGCATGGGTGGCCAGCTCACTATTAAGGCTCCGAATGCTAAAATGCCTCAAGTGACCGCAGATAGTCCATTAGATGCTCAAGTTAACTATTACCTATATACAGAAATTAATCCAGGTTTAGCCTCCCACGGTGGTGATGTAAGTTTGGTAGGCGTGGTGGCAGAAGAAGAAGGTAATGTGGCGGTATTAAAATTTGGTGGCGGTTGCCAGGGTTGCAGTTCTGTTTCACTAACCCTTAAGGAAGGTGTTGAAAAAACCTTAAAAGAGCGAATTCCTGGAATCGGTGCAGTACGGGATGTCACAGACCACTCCAATACAGAGAACGCTTATATGTAGTGCTTTTCTTAACCAAAAAAAACCAGCATTTTAGCTGGTTTTTTTGCCTTTGAAGAATGGTTTATCCTAGGCGAAGCCGTTTAGGCAAGCTCTGCTTCAATTTGCTGGCGAGTTCACGCATGCTGGTTTCTGTTGTATCCCAGTCTATACAAGCGTCTGTGACAGACACACCGTATTGTAATTCAGACAAATCTTGTGGAATAGATTGGTTACCCCAGTTAATGTTACTCTCGATCATCAGGCCAACAATAGAGTCATTGCCTTCATTAATTTGTTGCGCAATGTTATCCATCACCAAGGGCTGTATAGACGGGTCTTTGCTGGAGTTGGCATGGCTACAGTCCACCATGATATTGCCAGACAAACGATCTTTCGCAAGCGCTTGTTCGCATAGAGCCACGTTAACTGAATCGTAGTTTGGTTTTCCACCACCACCTCGCAACACGACGTGGCCATACTCATTGCCACTGGTGCGGGTGATCGACACTTGACCATGGGGGTTAATTCCCAGGAACGAATGGGGCGATGCCATAGACTCTAACGCATTAAAGGCAACGGTTAAGCCACCGTCAGTACCATTTTTAAAACCAATGGGGCAGGACAAACCAGATGACATTTCGCGATGGGTTTGAGACTCTGTAGTTCGCGCACCGATGGCCGCCCAACTCCACAAGTCTGATTGATACTGTGGTGAAATAGGATCTAGCGCCTCTGTTGCCAAGGGTAAACCCATAGCGGCTAAGTCCAGCATGAGCTTACGACCTATGTGCAAGCCCGTTTCAATATCAAATGTGCCGTCTAGATGAGGATCATTAATTAGACCTTTCCAGCCTACTGTAGTACGTGGTTTTTCAAAATATACCCGCATGACGATATAGAGCGTGTCTTTTAGCTCGTTCGCCAACAAGGCCAAGCGGCGTCCATAATCTAAAGCAGCTTCGGTATCATGGATAGAACAGGGCCCAATCACCACAAATAGTCGGTGGTCTTTGCCATCTAAGATATTTTTGATGGTTTGACGAGCCTGCATTACACCATCAGCGATCATACTAGTGGTGGGCAGTTGGTTTTTCAGATCCTCAGGGGATGTAAGAACCTGTTGGCTAGCAATATTCAGGTCTTCGATGCGACGATCGGTCATAGTTTGTCTCTATAAAATAACTAATAGTAAAAGCGGGTAAATGTTGGCTTATGGTGAGGTCTAAACGCTATAATCAAGCCGTCCTTTGTAACACAAGTAAAGGCCCACAAACAAATGAATCTCACCTAAATCGTATTTAAGAGAAACGGATCATGGCAATACTGGGTATAAAGAGCCGCTCATTGGTTATTGGTCTAATCCTTGCCGTATTCATGTGCTTACTATTGCCAGTGCAGGCTCAAGCAGCATTGTTCAGTACTACCAAGCACCCGTTGCCCGCAGATCAGGCCTTTGCCATCAGTGCCCAACAGTATAATGATAAAATTGAAGTGATGTGGACCATTGCTGACGATTATTACCTCTATCAAGATAAATTGGTTTTTACCACGTCTAATAACCAGCCTCTAGAACAGGTGTTATTACCCCCCGCAGTAATTAAGCAAGACCCTGTGTTTGGCACTACAAAAGTTTATTATAGGCAGCTCCGTGTAACAGGTGCATTACCTAGCTCAAATACTGCTGCAACTCACCTCACCATTCATTACCAAGGTTGTTGGACTGGAGGCGTTTGCTACCCGCCACAAATTACGACTATTGCACTTACAGCGATTAACACCGTTACAGCAGATAGCCAATCATTATCTTTAGGAGCAACAGACTGGTCCAAAACTAGCAGCACTAATGCCAATTGGTTTATACAAAACCTGGAAAACACGTCCATTGCTACCTTGTTAGTAATTTTCTTGTTAGCGGGTCTAGCTTTAGCGTTTACTCCATGTGTATTACCTATGGTGCCGATTTTATCGAGCATCATTGTTGGCCTGAACCCCAAGCCTGGTCCAACCAAAAGTTTTTTATTGTCTTTCATTTATGTGTTGTCTATGGCAGCCACATACAGTGTGGCAGGGTTAGTTGCAGGATTAAGTGGAGCCAATGTACAAATTGCTTTGCAACACCCTGCAGTGATAGGCACTACAGCAACATTGTTTGTGCTGTTTTCTGTGGCCATGTTTGGCTGGATTAATGTGCAAATGCCACAGGCCATTCAAAATAAAATCAATGCCATTAGCAATAACCAATTAGGTGGTCAATATACTGGCGTGGCGGTCATGGGCATATTGTCTGCATTAGTGGTGGGCCCATGTGTAGCAGCGCCACTTGCTGGTGCGTTGCTATTTATCGCCCAAACTGGGGATGCTGCCACGGGCGGCCTTGCCCTGTTTGCTATGGGTTTTGGTATGGGTTTGCCATTACTGTTAGTGGGCACGTCGGCGAGTAAATGGATTCCGAAAACGGGCCCTTGGATGCATCGAATTAAAGTGGGTTTTGGTTTCTTAATGTTGCTAATGGCCCTATGGATGACTGACCGCGTATGGCCAGAGTTAACGCTGCTTTTGGTGGCATTAATAGCTATTGTCATGGCCTTGGTTTTGGCCTTGCATCATCGCTGGAAGCCCCCCTTAGAGACAATGGCTGGTGCAGTAATAAGCTATACATTAGCAATGTTTTTAGGCCTTTATGGCACGGTGTTAGCTGTCGGGCAGTTGGCCGGTACGGGTACCTTATTACAGCCTCTAGGCAGTCTTGTTGCCAATGAATCCAAAGATATGTCCCAAGCTGTGCCGCGTAGTCTTAACTTTTCCAAAGTGTTACCCCAAGAGGTAGCAGCGTTATTACGACAGGCAAAACTAGATAAGCAGCCTGTTATGTTAGATTTCTATGCTGATTGGTGCATCTCCTGTAAGGAATTGGATAGCTTTGTGTTTACCGATAGCCGGGTGCAACTTGCTCTATCTGATTTTAAGGTCATTAAAGTGGATGTCACCGTTAATAGCCCAGCTGCTCAACAGCTAATGCAGTCAATGAATTTAGTGGGGCCTCCGGCATTAGTTTTTTATAACGCTAAGGGCCAAGTGAATGCAGAAACGGTGATTGGGGTTCCAGCCATTGACGATTTAGTTAAGCTCGTGCATCAGGTTAATACGCTGTAATTATATTTATATGCTTTTTTGTTCTATGTGGTACTATTTATAGATCATCATGTATAGATTAAATAATACTTATGAAGTTACAGCAGCTGAAATACATCTGTGAAGTAGAAAAACATAACCTCAACGTTTCCGCTACAGCCCAGAGTTTGTTTACGTCGCAGCCAGGCATAAGTAAACAGATTCGTTTGTTAGAAGATGAACTAGGGGTTGAAATTTTTGCCAGAAGTGGCAAGCACCTCACTCACGTTACTCCTGCAGGCCTAGCTATATTAGAGTCAGCTCACGATGTACTACTAAAGGTCGATGGCATTAAGCGCAAGGCTCAAGAATACACCGATGAAACTAAAGGTTCTTTGTCTATCGCCACAACCCACACCCAAGCGCGTTATGCTTTGCCTAAAGTGATTAATAATTTTATTGGCCAGTATCCAGATGTGTCATTGCATATGCAGCAGGGCACACCTAAGCAAATCGCCAACTTAGCCTCAGATGGCGAAGTAGACTTTGCTATTGCTACCGAAGCCATAGATCAATTCAGTGATTTATTGATGATGCCATGTTATCACTGGAACCGATGTGTCGTGGTGCCTAAAGATCATCCTTTAGCTCAGATAGAAAACCTTTCTTTAGAGGAATTAGCAAGACACCCTATTGTTACTTATGTATTTGGTTTCACTGGGCGATCTAAGTTGGATGACGCTTTTAATAACGCCCATTTAGAACCAAAGGTAGTTTTTACAGCAGTAGATTCCGATGTTATTAAGGCTTATGTTAGGCTAGGCCTTGGCGTTGGTATTATTGCGTCTATGGCCTATGAACCCGAACTTGACGGCGACTTAGTAGCACTGGATGCAAGCCACTTATTTGCCCATAGCACCACTAATATCGGTTTTAGAAAGGGTACTTTTTTGCGTGGTTATATGTACGATTTTATTGAGGCCTTTGCCCCCAACCTTACTAAGAGCAAAGTAGAAGCCGCGCAAGCATGCCGCACGAAGCAGGAACTGGATGTCTTGTTTGAACATAAAGAACTGCCTACGAGGTAGGTGTTAAAACACAGATAGCTTAAAGATGACGCAAACCATTAAGTAGGTTATTTACCTTATCAAAGGTTTCTTGGTATTCAGCGTCACATTCAGAGTCAGCGACTAACCCACCCCCAGCCCAACAATAGATATGGCCACCACCATTACCCTTGGCGTTAGTGACTAAAGTACGGATACAAATATTGGTATCCATACGACCATTACTGCTTATGTAGCCAATAGAGCCTGACCAAGCGCTGCGTCGATGGGGTTCCAGCTCCTCAATAATTTCCATGGCGCGTAACTTAGGCGCCCCAGTGATCGAACCCCCTGGAAATGCACCTTTTAACAAAGGTAAAGTTTGCTCGCTAGATTCAAGCTCTCCAGTTACTGTCGTTACTAGGTGGTGTACATTACTATAGCTTTCTATGGCAAATAACTTGGGTACCTTGACGGAAAAGGGCAGGCAGTGCTTGCTAAGGTCATTCCGCAGTAAGTCAACGATCATTAAGTTCTCAGAACGATCCTTAGGGCTTGCCGCCAATTGTTCATGCAGCTGTTGATCTTCCGCGACTGTTTTTCCCCTTGGACGGGTGCCCTTAATAGGTTTAGTTTCTACCTTACAATTATCTACCTGTAAAAAACGTTCTGGTGATAAGCTCAATAGTGCACCTTCTGGCGTCTCCATATAGGCACTAAATGGCGTAGGGGATACCTGACGCAGCTGTTTGTAAGCGACCCAAGGGTTGCCTTTATAAGGCGCATCAAACCTTTGAGCTAAACACACTTGATAACAGTCTCCAGCATGAATATAGTCGATCACACGATGAAATTTCTCGGCGTATTGTTGTTTCGTCATGTTTGAAACAAAGTCACTTTCAAGGCTAAATTTTTTGTCATGGCTAGGTTTGGCTTGGAGAACATTTGCTACTAAGGCTTGAGTGCGTGGTTCATCAAGCTGGCTCACCAAGTAGCTTTTTTGTAGCTCATGGTCGCTGATAATTGCCCAAGGGTATATGCCTATACACAGGTGTTCCATAGCTATGTCTGCCACCGCAGTTGCAGGAAGCGTTTCTATAGATCGTCCCAGATCAAAACCAAATAGTCCTGCCGCACCACCGGTAAATGGAATGCCTTGGGCGTCAGCAAGTTTGCTCGTATCGTCAAGCAACTTAGATTGCAATTCGCCAATCAAGTGAAAAGGATCTGTATCCGTTTCTGTCACGGTGTTATTTTGCTCAACTTTGGTAACACCATCTTTATGGCTAATCACTGCCAGTGGTTGAGCCATAGCGATATCGTAACGACCAAAATGGCTCGCTGGACGGCTAGAATCCAGTAAAAGAGGCATAGGTAGATGCCGTATGGCTTCAAAATAATGGCAGGCGTTTTCTGCGAACGGTAGGTTAGCTATATACACTGTAGCGATTCTAAGACTTATAATGTGGGTATTCTAACTGTCCCGAAGGAATGGAACTAGGGTTTTGCTCTAATTAGGAGCATAAACTCAATATAATAAAAACCTAAATTGTAAACAATATTAGGATATTGTCTACAATATTAGATCAATGTCTAATTTGACGACCGTTATAAGGGGGAATATAATACATTCACTCTAAATGTGTAGACAATGTATTATGCAGGAAGAAATAACAACGTTAGCTAAACAAGTGTGCGAACGTATTGTAAAAGATATTATCACTGGCGCCATCACTCAAGGCCAAAAGCTCAATGAGCCAGAACTTGCCCGTATTCATGGCATAAGCCGTGGACCCCTTCGAGAAGCCATGAGCCGGCTTGAAGCGATGCGTTTAATTACACGCACTCCTAATGTTGGGGCTAGGGTAGTAAAGCTGTCTTACCAAGAACTGTTGGAAATTTATCAAATACGAGAATCTCTAGAAGGTTTGGCTGCCAAACTTGCAGCACAAGCTATGTCTGCAGACGAAAAAGTGAACCTTCGGTTGCTTCTAAATAGCCATCGTAAGCACATTCTAGACACTAAGGGTCAGTCTTACTTTCAGCAAGAAGGCGATGTGGATTTCCACTACCGTATTGTTCATGGCAGTAAAAACCAACGCCTTATCGACATGCTCGCTGGCGACTTGTATCAACTCGTGCGCATGTACCGGTACCAATTTAGCTTGTCTAGCAATCGGCCGCAGCAAGCCTTAAAGGAACACGACCAAATTTGTAGCGCCATTGAAGAAGGCGACGGAGAGTTAGCCGAGTGGCTCATGAAACGTCATATCAATAACGCTCGAAATAACATCATGCAACGCATGCAAACACAATCAAATACTCAGGATGAAGAGAATCGATGAGCAAGACTACTAGAATGAGCCAAGGTGCTAAATTCCGTGCAGCTATCACCAATAACCAGCCACTACAAATTGTTGGCACCATTAACGCCTACAGCGCTATGATGGCTGAAAAAGTTGGCCATCAAGCTATTTATCTGTCTGGTGGTGGGGTGGCCAATGCCTCCTATGGCTTGCCAGATCTAGGCATAACCAGCCTTAACGATGTCCTAGCCGATGCAAACCGCATCACTGCGGCCAGCGAACTGCCTCTGTTGGTTGATATAGATACAGGATGGGGTGGCGCTTTTAATATTGCCAGGGCTATTAAAGGCATGGAATCTGCAGGCGTAGCTGCGGTGCATATTGAAGATCAAGTGGCGCAAAAGCGTTGTGGTCATCGCCCCAATAAAGAAATTGTGCCTACTCAAGAAATGGTAGATCGCGTTAAGGCAGCTGTAGATGCCCGTATTAATGACGATTTTTTTATCATGGCCAGAACCGATGCCTTTCAGAAGGACGGTTTACAAGCTGCCATTGATCGTTCTCAAGCGTGTATAGAGGCGGGTGCAGACGGCATTTTTGCCGAGGCTGTGCACAAACTGACCGACTATGAAGCCTTTTCTAATGCAATAGCTGTGCCTTTATTGGCCAATATTACCGAATTTGGTGCCACACCTTTGTACAATAAAAGCGAATTAGCCAATGTAGGTGTAAACATGGTGCTTTATCCACTTAGTGCTTTTCGCGCTATGAACAAAGCCGCTCTCAATGTGTATGAACATTTATTAGCTGACGGTGATCAGAAGGCCGTCATCGATACTATGCAAACTCGTATGGAACTGTACGGTTTTTTAGACTATCACTCGTTTGAAGAAAAGTTAGATGAGTTATTTGCGGCCGGGAAAACCCTGTAACCACACCAATAAAAGGATTAAAACAATGAGCACTAAACCTATCTCTGGCGCTGGCCTAAGGGGCCAATCTGCAGGTTCTACCGCGCTGTGTACCGTCGGTTTAACGGGCACAGGCTTAACTTACCGTGGTTACGACATTAGTGAGCTAGCAGAAAAAGCCAGTTTTGAAGAAGTCGCCTATATGCTGCTTAAAGGGCATCTGCCAAATCAAACAGAACTTGATGCTTACACCCAAAAACTACAGAGTATGCGCCACTTGCCTCAGGGTCTAAAAACTGTACTAGAGCAGATACCTGCCGATGCCCACCCGATGGACGTCATGCGCACAGGTTGCTCTATGTTGGGTAACTTAGAGGCCGAAGTTGACTTCTCTATGGAACAAGAGGTTACAGATCGTTTGTTAGCTTTGTTCCCCGCCATCATTTGTTATTGGTATCGCTTTAGCCATGAAGGCGTGCGTATTGAAACTGAAACTGATGACGATTCCATTGGTTCCTACTTTCTGCACCTGTTACATGATAAAAAACCCAGTCAATTACACGCCAAGGTCATGAACGTATCACTGATTTTGTATGCCGAGCATGAATTTAACGCATCAACTTTCACTGCACGGGTTTGTGCGTCCACGCTTTCCGACATGCATTCATGCGTAACGGGCGCCATTGGTAGCCTAAGAGGTCCATTACATGGTGGTGCAAACGAAGCAGCTATGGATATGATTGAAAGCTGGCACACACCAGATGAAGCTGAATCTGCCATCATGGGTATGTTGGCCCGCAAAGACAAAATTATGGGTTTTGGCCATGCTATTTACCGTGAGTCCGACCCGCGTAATGTCATCATTAAAGGCTGGTCAGAAAAACTGGCCGAATCTATCGGTGA
>Ga0302118_10002021_pt1 | contig 10103 bp, 9 predicted proteins | sample AG5_331_MG_FD_203126 | JGI IMG/M metagenome (GOLD analysis project Ga0302118, IMG submission 203126) | Marine microbial communities from Western Arctic Ocean, Canada - AG5_33.1 | ecosystem: Environmental > Aquatic > Marine > Oceanic | place: Canada: Western Arctic Ocean | collected 2017-10-01 | reverse complement strand
AAGCCTTACGCTCGCGTTTATAGGGAACGAAGTGTTAGGTGAGCTAATCGTCGGCCCCGATGACTATTCACGCGCAGAGAGGGAAGCGAGTAACAGAGTGGAAGATGGTAATATGTTACTGGTAGGCATAGATGGTAATGCCTCTACGCCCTTTCGACAGGAACGCCTAGCAATAACGCAGGGCGATGCTGTGTATAACATTGAGCGTCGCCGCTTTGTTTATGTTGGCAGTGCCGATAACGGGAAAATTGCAGGTCAGGTAAGGTTTGCCGGTGCGATTGTCATGTCTAGTGACATTGATCTGAGCCAGCCCTTTACTGTTCTGTATGACACCGGTCTTCAGGTTGAGTCCGTTGAGGAGCTCGCGCAGGTCGACTATCAAGTTCCTCCCGTTCCGTTTTCGTTGGCTACAGGAGCTCCCCTGCCGGCAGAGTTTTTGCCTAAGTCTGCGAACCCGTATCCCCAGTTTGATGATTTCGAAGAAGTAGACGAGGGTGTATTAGCTACCCTCATTAATAGTGCGCCGGTGGCGGAGGTACTTGCTCTGTTGCTTCTGTTCGCGATGGTGATGACGGCATTCTTGCGTAAGAGTTCGACAATTCGTTGGGTAACGCTCGCCTATACTCTGTTCTATCTAGGGTTCTATAACGGAACCTTTCTCTCGGTGTCGCATATCACCAATGGATTAAAACAAGGTCCGTCTCTGTTCTTGAACGACTTACCGCTATTGTTAATCGTCGTCTTTACGATCGTTACCACACTATTCTGGGGTAGAGTGTTTTGTTCGTCGCTATGTCCTTTCGGGGCATTACAGGACTTTATTACTCGTATTATGCCGAAGAAGTGGCAGTTTGAAGTGCCTCAGGTGATTCATGATAAGGCGCTATATATCAAATACGGGATCCTCGCGCTGCTGGTCGTGACATCGATGACATTTAGCGATCTGAGCCTGTTTCAATACTTCGAGCCTTTCGGCACTATCTTCTACTTCAGTCGATCTATGTTGTTATGGACAATACTGGCAGTATTCATAGTGGCCTCGATGTTCGTCAGTCGATTCTATTGTCGCTACGCCTGCCCCCTAGGAGCTGCACTCGGCGTTACTTCCTTTCTTTCGCCATTTCGTATCAAGCGCGTTCAACAGTGCGAGGTGTGCAAGGTCTGTGAAAACAGTTGCCCGACTGGCGCGATTCGCGCTCATGAGGTCGACTTCAAGGAATGCGTGCGTTGTGATATTTGCGAAAGCAAGTTGATAACCAAGGCAGGAGTCTGCAAGCACACGGTTGAAGATGTGATGGCTCGTCACAAGACCTGGACGCCAATCACAGTTACTTAATTCCTTGTAAACAAAACCACAAGCCAAAAAAAAAGACCCACTGTTATCCGGCAGGTCTTTTTTTTGGTCGATCTAAATCTGAATCACGACCTTAACGTCCTATCGGCTAATCGCTGTCTTCGGTCAACCAGTCAAAGTCATCTTGACTCTGGTCTAACAGGTTTGCGCGTTCGCGACGAGTCTGCTCTTCTTTCTGTGCCATCTCGAGAATATCGGCCGGTATATCGTTGCCTACTACGATGCCGCGCTTGGTCGTTGGCGCATAGTAGATGCGCGCGTTTGCCATCTCATCGGTAGTAGCAGGACCGTATTCAACGGCTGCGGTAGAGTCAGGATTCCAGCGATTCTGTGTAGAATTATCGAACCACCAGCTCATATGCAAGACCGAGCCGGCCGGCAGGAACTTGGGTTCCTGATATTCGTACAAGAACTGCCAGTTGAAGTCATAGTCGGGAACCCACAGCAGCGTTTCTCTCTCTCCGTCGGGATACTCCACCTCGTAGCGCATTGCCTTGCCGCGGTAGTGCATGTGCGGCCCCATGGATAACAGATATATATCTTCTTCTATCTCATGCGTGTTGGTTACCTCGAAGTTGGGATCACCTGGCGGGATGGTCCAGCCGCTATGAGGCAGTAGATTCGTTTCCACGACGTGATCGATAACGGTGCCATCTTCATAGAAGACGAATCCGGCGCGAGTCATGTCAGTTACCGCCGTGCCTTCGCCCGGATCCTTATGGTAGTGCATGTTCACTGTGATGAATGGATCTTCTGGCATGAGTACGCCCCAGCCTTCGGGATAGGTAAACGGGCCGCGACCGGGAACGCCAACACCCATATGGCTAGATACTATGTGATGGACCCAGGGTCCACCGGGAGCGAGTTCGGCCTTGGAGACCCACTTCGGCTGAGTGTGTGCACCTTCGGGAACAGGCATCTGCACCGTGGGTTGCCAATCGAGCACGTCATCTTTTACATAAACTGGTTTATCGAATTGCACGACTAAATCTGGATCGCCAATCCACCACCCAGACTCGGGTAAGACAGTTCCGCCTGCCTCGGCAATTTGGCCTGATTGGTCGGCAGCATCAGCAGGGCTACCCTCTACAGCACCGCCATCTACCCATGCTACAAGCGTGGCTAGCTCATTGTCTTCAATATAGCGTTCATCTTTGAACTCGCCGCGATGACGCTCGTGAGCACCCCAAGGCGGCATGTATCCAGTGATGAGCGCGTTCTTGATCATCGGCGCCCAGAGCTTGGCCTGGTCGTAATCGATGAGAGACATCGGTGCGGTTATACCGCCGACCTTGGGGCCATCAGGCTGGTGGCAGGCGACGCAGTTCTTCTGGAACAAAGGAAGCGCATCGGCATAGAACGTGGGAGCTGAATCCTGCGCAGTTACTGCCCCGGACAGCAGTAGAGAGCTGAATCCTGTTAGTAGGGCAGATGTGGGTAGTGCTTTTAGGAATAGGGAGCGAGTTGTGAGTTTCATTACGGGCTCTTCTTAGTAATATGAATCTTAGAGACTAATCGCAAATATCAAAAATGTCTAACAAATATGGGCTTGGGCGCCGCAGTGCATACTGCCATTTACTTCTAAATTGCCTGATTCAGCGCTTTGGCTCAGCTCTTAATCTCGCTATCCGGCGATCTGGAATCTCTCAAAACGGTTGTAGCTGATTTTCAGAACTAGGGTATTCAACATTCGGAAGTCAGTTCCTACGATGTGGACTTGGATGGAGATAGTCATTATTCTAATTAGAATCAAGAATATCGATGGTAAAATCATGGAAGCTTTTACATGAAAATAATCAAATTTGGCGGTCTCGGGCTAGTCGTGTTAATTGTCTTTACCTTGATTTCACTTCGGTTTTTTGGCTTGGAACCGAATGATCAATGGCCAGGGCTATGGTTAAGTGGCGAAGTCAACCAAGAGCCAATTGAGGATTGGTCTTTTACCAATGAGTTTGGTGAAATTTACGTGCAAACCAACACCCGCTATGGAGTTCCCCATTCCATTACGGCCTATTGCACAACCTATGATGGGAGGTTCTATTTGTTCTCCGCATACTATCAAGGCGGAGACTTTCCTGATGGTCGAGGTTGGAATCGCAATGTAATGCGGGATAGTCGGGTGCGGCTGAAACTTGGTGATCGTCTTTACGATCAAGAGTTGAGTTATGTGTCAGACATGGTAGTTAAAGCGCCCGTGGTTCAGAGCTTTATTGATAAGTATCCGCAGTGGAATAGCCCTGGAATCGGAAACGTCTACGTCTTTCTGGTGGAAAACCCAGTCTAGAGTCAGATAGTCTTTGCCAATTTTTATTATTGGTGTGCTATCTCCAATCCGCTGCCAACCTCCCCTGCTATTTAACCCTTCTTGCCTAATGCGAAATTTGTGAAAAGGCCTGGTCAAGATCATTTCCTGTGTGGAAGACCCGGCAGTGATTGGGAAAATTCTAAAGCATCTTAAAGTGAAGTCCATATCAAGCAATAGTGCTCGACTACCACCGGGGCGAGCACGACCCCAAATTGGACTATTTAATTTCAACTAACACCCACTGCGACTTGGTGCCAAGGAAGAGGACAGGGAAGGTGTCGGGCTGAAATTCAATTCCGCTCAAAAGAGACGATGCTTAGATTCGATGAATCGTTAACATGGTCAGTCTTGGGGAGTTTCTCAGAATTGGCTGAGCTAACGGAGCGATCTTTCATGATGAGAAGGGAGGTGAATTTGATTTGAGATAGCCTTTATTCTACCTATACTCTGCCAGCTGTTGGGCGTTATTCTGAGAACTAAGCTCATGCTCAGATTGTCGTACTCGCTGAGAAAGTGATTGTTTTCGGCTACTCGAATCTAATGGTGCGTAGTGATCTTCAGCTCTAGTTAGTGCAACCATGGGTCGTCCATAGCGGCAAAGAATTCAGCATGACCGGCTATAATGCGTGCGGTGTCTTCTGGGTCTGGAGTCGTAGTCCAATCATTTCGTTTGAACGTGCCTCCCAATAAAATGCCATCTTTGCGCGGGAACATGTACAGACCGTCATTGCCCACTGTCATGTAGTCGATCTCTTCCTGCGGCAATAAGAAACTAAGTTGTCCCTTGATTGGCATGAGTTCATCGTCTGGGAAAATATTGCGCGAGCCTAGCCCCGTGCAATTGATGAGCACTGGCTCCGAAATGCTCAAAGCATCATCTTGTCCCTTAAACTCTCTTACCACTATCTCGCCACCTGCTGCATAGAAGTCTTGCATCATGGCTGGAAGGTAGGTCGCCGGCTCGATTAACATCGTGTTGTAGTGGCGCACATAGTCGGCGGGGAAAGGATGCTGACTGGCTGACAAATCCCTAAGTTGTGGATACATATCAGCATAGCGATCGTTGAAGTTGTCTGGACTAGGTGGTTGGCTCTCAATCGAATAGTTGCTGATCCAGCGCACGCCGTATTTGGGGCCGGCAAGGTTTTGAAAATAACGGTAAGCGTGGCGCATAGCCGCTTCGAACTGTGCTTCGAATTGGGGGGTAACTTTGTCATCGTCGTAGACTGAAGTAGGTGACCACTGTCCGCCTGCGATATTGGAAGTGGTGTTGGGTGGCAAATCGCGGGTATAGATAGTTACGTCCCAGCCGCGATCTTGCAATAACCGCGCTGCTGAAAGGCCGACAGCACCGGCACCGAGAACCGCACAGCGGCGGTGCGTGCTCTGTTCGGCCAGTTCCATAGCGAGATAGGATGTTCCTGCTGACAGTGTTATTCCGCCGCCGCCATGACCGTAGTTGTGTATCACAGTCTTGTCGTCGAATGATTCTGCTTCTAGGCGGAAACCAGAGGGGCGAAATGGGCGTGACCCAGCGATGGTTCTAATCACCCTGTCGGGCGCGACGATGACCTTGCGCAGCGGGAGTCCTGAAGGCGTAAAGTTGCGGGCTGAGGTTCTTGGGCCGCTACTGCAAGCTGAGACTAAAGGAGCTAGTGCCATGCCCTGAAGGAGTGTGCGTCTGCTGGTCATATCTTGTCTCGCTTGTTAAGTCGACTGCGCCCGAGCATAGCGCAGCACTAGAGAGAAGTTAAATTTCTCGTTGTTACACTGCGCCTAAAAGAAGAAAGCACTAGATCAATTATATTGATCTAGTGCTTTCAGTATTTGCCCGTGCGATTGCCCGCAAAGATATTCGAGTCTAGTCAGAGAAACTATTATAGCTCTTCGGATGAGCTAGCAGCCATTCTACGACTTGCTCAGCGAACGTGTCTGAGAAAGCAGGTACATGTGAGCCATCTGCAATAGTCCATAGCTCGCTAGAACCACCGGTCTTGCAGCCCTGATTGAATACCATCACTGACGATTCGTGTCCTTCTAGGTTTGCCACTAGATCACGCAGTTCGCGTTCGGCTGCTTGAGCTTCACAGCCGTTATATTGGGCCCACTGAGTAACCGTATTTTTGGCGCTTGGGTAGGCGTTGCCGCCAATATCTGCACCGTCGTACGCGATAGTGCCGTCACTGGTGCCATGAATCTGCAATATGTGGACTGGGTTTTCCGGAGCGGGACGCATGTCTGCATGGCTAGCGCCGGCAAGACTCGCTATCGCTGCGATAGTTTCGGAGTGATCGTAGGCCGCGCGGTAAGACATGAAGCCACCGTTTGAATGACCTATCAAATAAACGCGATTTGCGTCTACGTTGAAGTCAGCTTTGACTTCTTTAATGATGCTAAGAATGTAGGCAGAATCATCAACGTCGGATTGAAAAAAGTTGCAGCAGGCAGAGGAAGCATTCCAGAAGCGGTTCTCATCACCTCCTGATTCCTTGTCTCCATCAGGCGAGACCAATAGGAAGCCATAGTTGTCGGCGATTGCGCTGAAGCCCATATAACTGTCCTGGCCTGCACCACTTGAAGTGTAGCCATGCAGTAAAACTATTAGCGGTGCTGGTGTGCCAGCATCATAGTTGGCAGGAACTGTTACGGGCAGTTCGCCGCGGCCTAGATCGATGGATTGTGCGCCCACACTTGCTGAAAATAAAACAAGGATAGTGCCCGTTAGGAGAGCTCGTAATTTTTGCATTGTGGTTACCTTTTGTTTTGAATCTAGTTTTGAAATTTTAAGTCTGAATCACTTGTAATAGGGTTAGGGTGTAAGAATTATCTTGCCGGTAGTCTTGCAATCCTCCAAGGCCTGATGAGCTTCTTGAACATCGGCTAACGAGAAAAAGTGTTCAAGTCGCAAGCTCAGTTTTCCTTCGTCAATCCATTTAAAGACATCGCCACTACACCATTCAAGACTCACTCGGTCAAAAGTGAACCCTTAGGGCCCAGAGTCGCAGGATTGAATTGGATTACCGGTCCGCTCGCGTTGCCGTAAAGTACCATGTAGCCAAACTGCTGCAAACACTCGATGCTCTTATCGAACGCAGTCTTTCTCACAGAGTCATAGACGACGTTAACCCCGGCACCATTGGTAATGCGCTTCACTTCAGTCTCAAAATTGGCCTTGGAGTAGAGAATAACCTCATCTGCACCTACTGCAAGAGCAAGCTCTGCTTTCTCTTGGGTCGATACCGTGCTTATGACAGTGGCGCCGGCATTCTTCGCCATTTGGGCCAGAATCAGGCCCACCCCGCTTGCGGCGGCAGATATCACCCTTCTTAACAGGGTAGGTGGATTGTGACAGCTAATGCGCGTCACAACCCTGCAGCACGGCCGCCGCACCTTCGTTGAATGAAACACCGTCGGGAATGGCGACTACTTTATTTTGATCGACCACTGAGTATTCTGCATAAGCATCGAGTAAGTTAGTGTAGGCGACCCGGTCTCCTATCTTGAAGCGACTAACATCGCTGCCAATTGTTTGTAAAGTGCCGCTGGCTTCGAGTCCTAGTGTTGTAGGTAGTGGCATCTGTTACAGACCAGAGCGTTGATAGGTATCTATATAGTTAATGCCCGCCGCCTCAATCTTGATCAATACTTCGGTGGCAGCTGGTTGTGGCTGGTCTACGTCATCAAAGCTCATGACTTCTGGGCCACCTTGTTGCTTAATTCTTGCCGCTTTCATGAGTCGACTATCTTGCCCAAAAAGAGTCTTTATCGCAGATATTGCGCGAGCTGACAATTCCTATGCAATTTCCCTCCAATATTGCCGACTGGACGGGTGCGGGCTGCGGGTTTATTCTATGGAACACGCAGTGCTCGAATACTAATAACAAGCCGGAGTCCTATCATGTTGTTTTCCTCTTGCCGACGCCTGTCGCAAAGCCTCCTCGCAATTGCAGGCATTCTCATCGCTCAATCACTTTCGGCACAGCAAGCCCAAATAGAATTGAGTGAGGCAATAGTGGCTGCAAGCAATCTTTTTGTGAGTGGACTGGACTCGCAGCAGAGAGAAAGGGTGAGCTTCGATTTCAATGATGAGGAACGCTTGAACTGGCATTTTATTCCGCGTGCCCGCGAGGGAGTCACGCTTAAAGAATTGACCCCGGAACAGTTACGAACTGCGCGCGAACTTCTACAAACTCTATTTAGCGCAAAGGGGTTTCAGAAAACTGAAAACGTGCGCGACTTGGAAAACGTGCTCGCCATGTTAGAACCCAATGGGCCCTTCGTGCGTGATCCTGATTTGTACTATCTGACTGTATTCGGTACACCATCTATGATCGATGCTTGGGCGATTCGCTACGAAGGCCACCATCTGGCATTCAACTGGACCTTTGTTCAGGGAGCAGGTATCGCGAGTACGCCGCAATTCTTTGGCAGTAATCCTGCACAAGTTCGAGATGGCGAGAAGCAAGGCGCTCGAGTGTTAGCAACCGAAGAGGATATGGGTAGGCGGTTGCTTAAGTCGCTTAACGAAATGCAGAGGAGCGAGGCTGTTCTTTCCGGTGACGCGCCGAGAGACATTTTTACTGCCGCGCAGAAGCAGGTAACGTCGCTGGAAGATGTTGGTATCAGTTACGGGCAGCTTGATTCACAACAGCAGGAGATGCTGCTCGCTATTATTTTGGAGGTGGCTTCTGCTCAAACCGAAGTCGTTGCCAGTGAACGCCTTCGGACTATCATGGCTGACGGCATTTATGCTGTTAAGTTTGCCTGGATCGGCGGCTTTGAGCCCGGAGATGCGCATTACTATCGAATTCAAGGTGGAAGTTTTTTGATCGAGTATGATAATACACAGAACGATGCTAATCACGTTCATCTAGTCTGGCGTGATTTCAATGGAGACTTTGGCAGAGATCTAATTCGCTTGCATTACGATGCGGTCGCTGCAGAACATGGCCTAGGACATCAGCACTAGACTAAATACGACATTTAAAACAACAGGAAAAGTTATGTACAAAACAAAAAGAAATCCGATAACTTTGTTCGCGATTTTTCTTACTTGGAGCGTTTCAGTATTAGCACAGGATGCATTTGTTGCTCCTCCTTCTATTACTGAGCCTCTCTTGCTGCCAAGCTTTGAGGTGGGGCAAATCAAGGTTGTGCCTATTGCCACCGGTCTTGCTAATCCCTGGGGCATGGCGTTTCGCGATAACGGTGACATTCTAATCACGGAGCGCTACACCGGTAAGCTACGTGTAATTCGTGATGGACAACTACTTCAGCGAGATATCTCTGGCGTGCCTGAAGTCTATTCTGCTGTGTTTCGCGCAGGACTGATGGCAGTCGCTGTGCATCCCGATGACGATCAGATCGTCTATATGACGCATACTAAGGCCATCATGCACGAGGGTGAGCCAAATCAAGCGGTGAGCTTGGTGCGTGGAAGATTGGTCGAGGGCAATTTGGAAAATGTGGAAGAAATTTTTGTCGCTAAGGGAGTCGATAGCGGTATCGCTGCCTCGGCCCTAATATTTGCCCCGGACGGCAAGTTGATGATGACGCTTGGGGGCTCCTACGTGTACATAGGCACGGGCGAATATGCGCAGGACCCAGACGTGCACTACGGCAAGGTGCTGCGCCTCAATGATGATGGAACGGCGCCGGATGACAACCCCTTCGTCGAATCAGGGGAATATCTTCCCGAGGTTTATTCTGTAGGTCATCGAAATCAGTTGGGTATGGCGTTGCATCCGGAAACGGGCCAGCTCTGGGCGAGCGAGAATGGTCCTCAGGGCGGCGATGAGGCGAATATCATTCTGCCTGGAAAGAATTACGGCTGGCCGCTGGCTTCTTATAGCAGAAATTACCGCGGTGATTGGGTGTCGCAGACTCCCTGGCGTGAAGAATTCGAGAGTCCAACGGTTGTGTGGTGGCCCTCCATAGCACCTTCTGCTCTGACGTTTTACACTGGAGAACATTTTCCGAAATGGCAGGGCAATCTTTTTGTTGGCGCCATGATGGAAGGACGCATTCCCGGAACTGGTCATTTGCAGCGGATTGTCTTCAATAGCAGGGGGCAAGAGATCCGTCGCGAGAGTATGCTGACGGAACTTAAGCACCGTGTAAGAGATGTTAGGCAGGGGCCCGATGGCTATCTGTACGTACTCACCGATGAGGAAGACGGTGCCTTGCTTAGATTAGAACCCGCTGACTAGATTCACGGGCGCGGTGTGCGCGCCTTCGGCCCGAGCTGGCTAGGCAATAACTCGTAGGCTAGCTCTGCCCAGTCGCAGAGCAGCGCTCGGGTGTCTCTTGGATCTATAATTTCTTCTATACCGAATGCCTCGGCCGTCCGAAATGGCGAGCGGTATTTCTCTAACATCCCCTCAAGTTCGCGCCGGCGTGCGTCGGGATCATCTGCAGCCTCGATGTCGCGGCGGTAGGCGGCCT
>Ga0302118_10002017_pt1 | contig 10109 bp, 9 predicted proteins | sample AG5_331_MG_FD_203126 | JGI IMG/M metagenome (GOLD analysis project Ga0302118, IMG submission 203126) | Marine microbial communities from Western Arctic Ocean, Canada - AG5_33.1 | ecosystem: Environmental > Aquatic > Marine > Oceanic | place: Canada: Western Arctic Ocean | collected 2017-10-01 | reverse complement strand
AGAACTTGCTCGGGCAGGTCTTTACGATGGGGTTGCTTTTCATCGGGTGATCGATGGTTTCATGGCGCAGACGGGCGATGTGAAATACGGAAACGTAAAAAGTAACTACAACCCATCCCTCGTCGGCACGGGAAACTCCGACTTAGCCGATCTGGCCGCGGAGTTCAATGAGCTCAAGCATTTTCGAGGAACGGCATCGATGGCGAGGTCTCAAGATCCCAACAGTGCGAACAGTCAGTTCTTCATTTGTTTTGCCGATGCCACTTTTCTTGACGGACAATACACCGTTTGGGGGCAGGTGGTGGAGGGGATGGAGCATGTGGATAAGATTGAGCGAGGAGTTGCCGGAAGCGGTGCCGTGGGGAATCCCGATTCGATGGTCAAGGTGACGGTCGCCTCGGATACTATTTTACGGATCGACGATAATGCTTCGGCCGGTGGAGACGGTACTTCTTGGCCCAAGGCGTTTTCCACTTTGTCCGACGCATTGGACGCGGCGGGCACCGGATTTGAGCTTTGGGTTGCAGCAGGAGAGTACCGTTTGACGGGATCTCTCGAGTCGCGTATGAAGAACGAAGTAAAGTCTTTCGGAGGTTTCAAAGGGACTGAGCTGATTCGAACTCCCCTAGGCGAAGCCAATGCCACCCGGTTGGTGGATGCCCTGCCCAGTCAGCCGGTGGACACTAACGCCACGCCTCATACTTACGGATGGTACTTCCAACCTGAGTGGGGCTGGATCTGGACCAGTGAGAAGACCTTCCCTTACGTTTATTTGGCGGGGGGCAATGGTCAGGGAGCTGTTTGGTTGATGTTTCGCGAAGGTTCGGCTGCCCCCGTTTACTTTTATAGTTTTGCCGAGAAAAAATGGGTGACTCTAGGAGAATAGAAAGCCGAGTTTAATCGAGCGAGTCGCAAGCTCCAGAGGTGTAGAGGATTCAGCGAGAATTATAGATATTCATACTTGGAAATCCTACGAATATCTAAGGTATGCAGGTTGACATTCAGGATTTACGCGCCCATCTCTTGGAATAATTGGCAGGTTTACTCTCGCCACCATTCTCAACTTCCAAACATACGAATTATGATTCGAAACCTATCAAGACCTATTTTAGGGTTCCTTACTATTGCTTTGTTTTTGAGCTCTCTCGCGGGTGCCACCAAGGTTCTTTACGTTACGCACGAACCGGGCAGGTGGCACAAGTACACCGCACAAAAGAAAGTTTTCGCCCAAATTGCCGAAAAGGCCGGCTGGGAACTGACCGTCATGACGGGCGAGCACGAACCGCAGATTGCCAAACTGCGCACCCCCGACTTCGGCAAGGGATACGACGCCATTGTCTACAACTTCTGTTTCGCCAAGAGCAGAGATATCGAAGCTCAGGCCAATTTAGTTGCTCAGACTAGAGAACACGGAGTCCCCGCCATGCTCATCCACTGCGCCATGCACAGCTGGTGGCCCACTTACAGGGACGGCAAGCCGGGAGCAATCGGTCCCGGTTACAAGGGGAACGCCAAGGCCGATCCGGCCCTTGTCGACGAGTGGACAAAAAAGCATGGCGACAAGCCGTTTCCCGCATGGGGCGACTTTACAGGTGTGGCTAGCGGCCGTCACGGTCCTCACCAGCCCATCAAGATGATCAAGGTGGGCAACCATGCTGCGACCAAGAGCTTTCCCAAGGAGTTCACCACCGGTAAAACCGAGCTCTATAACAACATTTACAAGTTAGATTCGGTGATCCCTCTCATCGAGGGCGTCCAAGGGAAAGCCAAGGCCACCGTTATGTGGCTCTGTCCTCAAGGGAAGTCTCAAGTCATGGGACTGACCGTAGGGCACGACATGGGCGATTGGGCCACCAACGAGTATCGGGGGCTGATCACCGATGGCGTAAACTATCTGGCTCAGCACCCGAAACCATAACTGGGTTGCGTCCTCTTTGACAACCCCTCCGCTGTTCTTCGGGGTTTACTCCAGCTTTTCTACTTATTCTAAACTCCTGCAATCATCCTCATGAAAGATAACGAAACGCAGAAAACGAATCGTCGTTCATTCATCAAGGCTTCAAGTACGGCCGTGGCCGCCAGTGGACTTGCCTTTCCCAGTGTGACTTTCGGCAAGCCGGATAGCCGTAAACTGAAGATCGGGTTCATCGGGTGCGGTGGGCGTGGCACGGGAGCCGCCACGCAGGCGATGAATGCCGACAGCAATGTCGAGCTTTGGGCGATGGGCGATGTTTCACAGTCTCGTCTGGATAGCAGCTTTAAATCAGTCAAGGGCAGTCATGGCGACAAGGTGAACGTCGACGCAAAACGTCAATTCGTTGGTCTCGACGCCTACGGCAAAGTGCTCGATAGCGGAATCGACTTGGCCATATTGACCACCCCGCCCGGCTTTCGCCCTCAGCATTTCAAGGCGGCAGTGGATGCGGGAATGCACGTCTTTCTCGAGAAGCCTATGGCGACCGATGCCCCCGGTTTGCGTTCGGTCATGGAATCCGCCGAGCTTGCAAAGAAAAAGGGGCTATCGGTGGTAGCTGGCTTTTGCTGGCGTTACCATGAGGCTCGCCGGGAGTTCTACAAACGTATTCATGCCGGAGAGATCGGCGACTTGCTTTCCGTTTACGGCACCTACTATACGGGACCCGTCAAGCCTATGCCCGAGGACTCTTCTCGAAAGGAAGATTGGAGCGACATCGAATGGCAGGTGCGCAACTGGTATAACTTCGCTTGGTGTGGTGGCGACGGATTGATCGAGCAGGCCGTGCACAGTGTAGACAAATTAGGCTGGGCTATGAAGGACCAGCCACCTGTCAGTTGTGTAGCCGTGGGCGGTCGGCAGATTCCCAACAATTCAGGAAATATATTCGATCACTTCGAGATCAATTATCTCTACGACGAAGGTGTTCGGAGTTATCTAGGTTGTCGCCAGCAACGAGGTTGCCACAACGAGAACAACGACTACCTTCTTGGAACCGAGGGTAGGGCAGAGATCGCAGGTGGACGTTGTGTCATTCACAATCAGAAGGGTCGCTGGGATTACCGGGGACCTCAGCCGAACATGTATCAAGTGGAGCACGACGAGATGTACCTCGCGATTCGCAGAGGTGAGCCGATCAATGACGGCAAGCGCATGTGCACCAGTACCATGATGGCTCTCATGGGAAGAATGGCTGCTTATACCGGCCGTCAGGTTAGTTGGGATATGGCCATGAATTCCCAAGAGGATCGTTTCCCAAAGGATTTGAACTGGAATACGGGCAAGCACGAGGTTCCGCCTCTGGCCACCCCTGGAATCAGTCAAACTATCGCTCCGCACAAGTGGGGCTGAGCCCTCGAACTGCTTTTCAGGCTACGCTCTAGGTCGCCGCGGAGTGACCCGAATGAGCCTGAATTGTAATTTCAGGCAAAAAGCTAAATACTCTTTTACCCACTTGCCAATTGTGGGTTTGAGAGTTATATAAGGAGGGCATGTCAGATAGCTCCATCACCTCGGATCGCATCCGAAATATTGCCATCATAGCGCATGTCGATCACGGCAAGACCACTCTCGTCGACCAAATGCTGAAGCATTCCGGAGCCTTCCGGGAAAATCAGGTATTGGAGGATCGAGCCATGGATTCGATGGACCAGGAGCGTGAGCGAGGCATTACCATCAAGGCAAAAAATACATCGGTGAGGTGGAAGGACCACCTCGTTAACATCGTAGATACTCCTGGTCATGCCGATTTCGGAGGAGAGGTGGAGCGTGTTATGAAGATGGTCGATGGCGTCATGCTAGTGGTCGATGCCTATGAAGGTCCGCAGGCTCAAACTCGATTTGTTTTGAAAAAAGCCTTGGCCGCTGGCCTTACCCCGATCGTCTTCGTAAACAAAATCGATCGACCCAACGCTCAACCGATTGTGGTACAGGATCAAGTTCTCGAGCTCTTTCTCGATCTTGATGCCAACGATGAGCAATTTAATGCACCTTTTCTCTACGGCAGCGCCAGGGACGGTTTTACAGTCAAGCACCCGGATGATTCTCCCGAAGGTATGACGCTTCTTTTCGAGACCATTCTTTCCACTATTCCCGCCCCCGCGATCGAAGAGGGTGGGGAATTCAAGATGCTTGTGTCGAATATCGATTGGTCCGACTATGTGGGCCGTATCGCAATTGGTAAGATCCTCTCCGGATCAGCTGTTATTGGTGATGCCGTTTGGCGTTTGCACTCTGACAGGGCTCCTCAGCGAGGAAAGATTTCAAAGGTATTCGAATACACTGCCCTTTCCACTCAGGAAACATCCGAAGGCGTTGCGGGGAACATCGTAGGAATTTCCGGTTTCGAAGACGTCGACATCGGTGAAACGATTGGAGGGAACGAGGAGATTGAACCCATACCTTTCGTCGAGATCGATCCTCCCACGGTGATGATGTCCTTTTCGGTGAACGATGGTCCCTTCGCCGGATTGGAGGGTGATCGCGTCACCTCACGTGAAATTCGCGAACGTCTAGTACGCGAGGCTCGCACAAACATTTCCATTAAGTTGGAAGACACCGACAATGCCGTAGAGTTCAAGGTCAGCGCGCGTGGAGCCATGCAGGTCGCGGTCGTTGTTGAAGAGATGCGCAGGGAAGGTTTCGAGCTACTGGTCTCTCGACCCACCGTCATCAAGAAGCAGATCAACGGCAAATGGCACGAACCTTTTGAAACCGTCTACTTGGAAGTCCCCGACGAAGCCGTCGGGGGATGCATGCAGGCACTGGCCAACCGTAAGGGGTTGGTTGAGAACATGTCTTCCAAGAATGACCGCACATCTCTTGAGGCGACGATTCCCACCCGCGGCTTGATTGGTTTCGAATTTGAACTGCTCAACCTTACCAGTGGAGAGGGAATCATGTCCCACTTGTTCAAGGAGTATCGTCCCGACAGCGGTGACATCCGTACTCGTCGCACAGGCACTTTGGTTTCCTTGGAGAAAGGGGAGTGCATGACGTACTCTTTGCACAACATGGAAACTCGCGGCAAACTTTTCATAGGCCCCGGTGACCAGGTGTACCCTGGCATGGTGGTGGGAGAAAATCCTCGCACCGAAGATCTTCCCGTCAATCCGACCAAAGCCAAGCACGTTACCAACCATCGGGCTGCAGGCAGCGACAATACCGTGACCCTTACGCCTCCCATTCGATTTTCCTTGGAACGCGCCATCGAGTACATCGCCCCCGACGAACTGGTGGAAGTCACTCCCAAAAGCATTCGTCTTCGCAAACACCTTCTCGACTTCAACGAACGGAAAAGAGCCACCAAGCGGGCCGCTCTTGCGACTGTTTGACTTGATGAACTGACTTCGTCTGTCAAGGGACCTCAAGTCCCACTCGACAGCCGTCAAAATATCTTCATGCTACCACCCTTCTCCTTTATCGAATTCGCAGCCATATCGAATTTCCTATTTGTATTCTCCGTCTTTCGATATTGATTTGGACAAACCGAGCCCGAGAATGTTCATCTTCAGCGGGCACGGCTTTTAGTCAGGAGTAATAATTCAAATTAGGAGGATCGAATATGGCTTGGTATGCATTGAAGACATTATTGACTGCAGGGATCGTCGTACTGGTTTCGGAAGTGGCTAAGCAAAAGGCGATCTTGGGCAGCTTGATTGCATCGTTACCCTTGGTTTCCGTTCTTGGAATGCTTTGGCTTTATGGTGAAACACAGGATTCGGAAAGGTTGATCAAGCATTCCGAGGGTACTTTCTGGTATGTTATTCCATCCTTGCCGATGTTTCTGTTCCTTCCGTGGCTAATGCGGAAGGGAGTAGGGTTTTACGGAGCCCTCGGAGCCGGCTTGGTCCTAACGCTCGCCCTTTATCTTTTGACGACCAAGCTCATGTCCAGGTTCGGGATGAACCTGTGATCAATCATCGAACCATTCGTCTTCTTCGTCGAAGGCGGGAATGGGCACGTTTATGATCTTCAGTTTGCCCACTGCTCGGTGTCGGCATCCCGGCTTTATGAGGACAGCCGATCCGGGGCTTACGGGAACTGACTTGCCGTCTAGCTCGAAGTTTCCTTCGCCCTCGAGCACATAGTATATTTCAGTCATTTTCTTGTGGTAGTGAACGCGACTCTTCTGGGAAATCTCCACGATGTGCATAGAGGCTACGGAATTGTCGGGTGCGACGAATGCTCGTTTGGAAGTGCCGCAAGGGCAGGGCGTACCTTTGATCGAAGCGAAGTCGGCAAGGCGGTAATTCTTTTCTTTGCTCATGAATGGTATTTCTTCTCTTAGGTCCTTCTCGGCGAGACTTTTATTTCTTTTGACTTCAGGTCTTCGCGTGAAGAGGCTAGTCTTGCCTTTATGAAATATTTGTTCTTTGCGGCTGGATTATTGGGAGCTTCGGGCGTGCTTTTGGGAGCTCTTGCCGCTCATGGGTTGCGTGAGATGTTCGAGGTCGACCCCAGAAAGGGAGAAGCTTTTGGGACTGCCGTGGATTATCACTTGCTGCATGCGGTGGGACTGTTAGCGCTTTCCGTTGCCGTCGGAAGTAAAAACGAAGTTTTTGCCAGACGGAGCAGAAAGGCGGGGTGGATCATGGTGATCGGAACCTGCCTGTTTTGCGGTACTATCTACGCATGGGCTTTGGGCGGACCGAAGTGGTTGGTGCATGTTACGCCTTTGGGTGGAGTAACCTTGGTGGTGTCATGGATAATGGTGGCTTGGGCGGGACTCGCATTGACTAGGGGAGGGAACTCTGTTTAAATCATCTTATGTCTAACAAAATTCTGATTACCTCGATGTGGGCAGCCAGCGTGGCTCTCGCCTATTGGCTAGGACTTGAAGGTGGAAGGGAGTTCCCTGCCTCCAATGAGAAGTCGAAGGGTGGCGGGGAGATTGCCAGTGGGCCTCTTTCAAATGCGAAAGCCACACCCAAGTCGCCGTCTCCGACAGGGCTGGACATTAGTACGATTAGCTCCCGAAAGGAAGAGGTGTCCAGTACACTAGCGGCAAGCCATTTGACGGTCGAAGAGCGACCTGAGGTCGATTCGGAGTCGAAGCAACAGTCTTTGCTCAAGCGTCTCCGGTCTGGCAATCCCGTGGAGCGCCTAGCTGCATTCACCGAGGTTCTCAACGATCCGACATCGGCCAATTTGTCGTCTGCAATAGACGCCTATAAAGCTTTGCCTGAAGGTCATACTCGTTTCAGTGAACTGCGTTTGCTCACTTATGCATGGTCTCAAGTGGATCCTGCCGGAGCCTTGGAGTGGGTCGGGCAGTTGGAGCGTTTTGAAAAGCATATTGGTTCCGGTTCGGTTCTTGATGCTTGGTCCCGAAATGATCCCAATGCGGCCATCGAATGGGCGAAGAGCAATTACGAAGGAGACGACAACCCTTACTTTGCTGGTATTATTAGTGGAATGGCTGAAAAGGATTTTGCCGGAGCAACTCAATTGATGGAGTCCATGCCCTATGGTCGAAATCGCGGGAGAGCCGCATCCATGATGTTGGAAAAAGCCTGGAACAAGGGAGAAGATACGGCCGTCAACTGGGCGAACGAACTGGAATCCGATAGCTTGAAGGAGTTTGCCGTCGGACGATTGGCCGAAAAGATTGCTCGCGAGGATCTGGATCGTGCCGCGAGTTGGGCAGGCCGGATGGAGGAGGGCGAAATAAAGCGTCGTGCAGTGGAGTCCGTCGCTGATCATTGGGCAGAAAAAGATCCTGTGGCTGCAGCTGAGTGGGTGGACGGATTACCTAAGGGAGCCAGTCGTTCGGAAGGGATGCAGGAAGTTGTTCGCGAATGGGCTCGCAAGGACCCCACCGCTACCGCCGAGTGGTTGAACAAGTACCCGGCCGGTGTTGAGATGGATAAGCCAGTGGAGGCCTTTGTACGATCCGTGGCTCAGAAAGATCCTCAGAATGCCCTTACCTGGGCGGAGTCCATTTCGGATGAAAAAAGGCGCGACGAGGTGGTCAAAGACGTGAATCGCGTGATTGAACGCCAGCAGGCTGCTGCTGCCGCAGGAGAAGAACCTCGCTCCGACAACCGTGGGCGTGGCGGGCGTGGCGGGCCTTCTTTCGGTTCTCCTCGCTGAGTAATCTTTGCGGACGAAGCCCGTTCTGCTTTCGGCGTTGCAAATACGCCTGATACCGGCAATTCACATCCTTCATGTTCGTAGGCGAAAACCTGTTTTGAAATTGCCGCATTCATGAAGTTCGAATTTACGGAGAAAGAGTACCGCACTCTGGTCGACGTCCTCACGTTGTCGGGTATGATTTTAGATGCATATGGCCGGGGTGAAGATAGCTCCAGAAAAGGCTGCTTCGAGCTGGAGCAAAAGATTTACTCATATTTCGAGGACGTGGGATCTCGGGATTTGATTATGCGTGACCCGTCGACCGGTCAGTACGTTCGGAAATGGTCTAGTGATCGCAGTGAAACCATAGTGAAGATCCTCGACGAATACGTGGATGCTTCCTTTTGGGAAGAACTTATTGTTCGCATGGCGGAAAGAGATATGTTGGCCGACCTTGAACTCCAGGGCAAAGATCAATCCAAACTGACACTTGAAGAGCGTGAAACCTTGCTGCGGAAATACGGGGATCGTTACGATAGGGAGTTCCGGTCCAATGGGCTGAAAAGTATAATTTCACGAAGCGAGTCTTCGGAAGGCACCAATTAATCAACCTTCCTCTAATGAATGCTTCGAACAAGGTTCTGCTTGGCGCTAGCGGTCTTTCGGTGGAGCGAGACAGTTTGATCCTCCGCGACGTCGATTGGACGATTCGGAAAGGAGAACACTGGGTTATTCTGGGAGCGAATGGATCCGGCAAGAGCACACTACTGAATGTCTTCAACGCTTTCATAGCTCCAACAACGGGCCGGCTTTTCGCCTTTGATCTCGAGTACGGCAAGGACGACTGGAACGAGGTCAAGACGGGCATCGGATACGTAGGAAGCGAAATCAACCGAATGATCGAGCACGGGGAGTCAGCTCTCGACGTCATCGTCAGCGGAGCTCGGGCAATGATCAATTTCTGGGGAGAAGTCGACCCCAAGGAGCAACGAGCGGCCTCTCGCATTCTTCGCCAAATCGGTTGCGGTCATCTTCGTGAACGGCACTGGCAACAGTTTTCTCAAGGCGAACGCCAAAAACTTCTTTTCGGTCGCGCTCTCATGGCCAAGCCAAAGGCACTCTTTCTCGATGAACCTTGCGCCGGACTCGATCCGGTCGCTCGCGCAAGCTACCTTGCCTTCATGGAAACTAACATGGCAAAGCCTAAAGGCCCTGCTCTTATTCTCGTGACCCATCACATCGAGGAGATCACTTGTGGCTTCACTCACGCCTTGCTCTTGCGCGAAGGGTCTGTCGTGGCTTCCGGTCCGAAAGGAGAAATCCTCACTTCCGCCAATCTTTCCGCAACCTTTGACACCTCTGTTCGTTTGCGCCGAAAGAACGATTGCTATTCGATGACTCTCGCAAAGTAGCGCTTTTTTGAAAGGTGATTCATCTAGTGTAGAGTCATGATTATGATATCTGTTTTCTTTTCCATTGGACTCATTTTCTAGTATTCTTAGGATATTTCATCGTGTTTCCTTTTTGTTTTAGAAAGCTCTTTTTGATATCTGGCCTTGCCGCCACCGTATATGGTGTGGATTTCAATCGTGAGGTTCGCCCTATCCTGTCGGAGCATTGCTTCCAGTGCCACGGGTTGGACCAACAAAAGAGCAAGCTGCGGCTTGACTTCGAGGAATTTGCCCACAAAGGCGGCAAGTCGGGCCTAACGGCTGTGGCTCCTGGCAAGCCCGATCATAGCGAAATTATTCACCGTGTGACCGATCGAGGCGAGGATCGCATGCCGCCGAAGGGGAAGGGTTTGTCCCAAGGACAGGTCGAGGTGTTGCGTCGCTGGATAGGGGAGGGCGGAAAGTACGACAAGCACTGGGCTTATGTTTTCCCAAAACGTTCGGCCTTGCCCACGGTCAAGGCCAATGAACGTGTTGCCAATGCCATCGATAATTTCACTTTGCGCCGTCTTGAGGAGCACGGCCTGACTTTTTCCGCACCTGCCGACAAGGCCCGCTGGCTTCGCCGCGCAAGCTTGGATCTGCTCGGATTGCCCCCCACGGTGGAG
>Ga0302118_10002016_pt1 | contig 10114 bp, 9 predicted proteins | sample AG5_331_MG_FD_203126 | JGI IMG/M metagenome (GOLD analysis project Ga0302118, IMG submission 203126) | Marine microbial communities from Western Arctic Ocean, Canada - AG5_33.1 | ecosystem: Environmental > Aquatic > Marine > Oceanic | place: Canada: Western Arctic Ocean | collected 2017-10-01 | reverse complement strand
GCGAGGGATTTCGAGGTCATCAGTTGAGGACAATATTTCGGCGCTGATAAGTGGGAATATCGAGATCCTCCCCATTGAGCAACGTGGGTTCGCCTTTATCAAAACGGCCTTTGGAAATATTGATCAGCGGGAGTTGTTGTTGGTGCGCCGTCCACAGTGCAGGGCGGGCCGGTGGCGTTTCAATCACAATCGCCGGCGATGAATTAACCGGTAATTCTTCCAATCGATTAACCGGTTCGGCATCCGCTTCGACATCCGCTTCGGCCGTGGGTTTATCCGTTGGTTTCGGCATCATGACCAACGCCGCAAGTCCATCGCCCTGCCCGCTTTCGCTGTGCACGCCAAGCAACACTTTAGCGGTGGGCGCGGCATCGCGCAGATGGTTCACGACTTCCTCCACCTCATCCATCGGCAAATCCCCCCCACTCGAAAGGCACAAAACAATGCCGTCCGTTTGGCCTAACAATTTCCCGGCATCGAGTTGGGGGTGGCGAAGGATCGCGTCCATCAATGCGCGTGGGCGTGAGTCGCCCATCACCTCAAGCGTAGCTAACACGCTCTCGGCATGTTGCCCTGTAAACAGCGAATGGAAATGTTCGAAATCGATGTTCATCTGTCCATTGGTTCGCAGTAATCGACCAATGCCCAACAGTGCTTCAAGAATTAAATTGTTGGCCGCCTCAAAACATTCCGGCACCGATGCTCCATTGGGTTGGCAATCCATCACGGTTTGGTTGGGCATGCACACGACGGTGTCTGCAATGCCGCGCAAGCGTTGGAGGGACTCCTCTGCCTGAGCGTCAAGGCCTTCCAACTCGAACGGTTTAATCGCCAACGCAACCACCAGTGCCCCGGCATTAGCAGCGATCTCCGCCACCACAGGAGCGCCTCCGCCGCCCAGACCCCCCGCCAGGCCGGAAACGATTAGAACCAAATCCGTGTCAGCCAGCTTCCCTGCCAGTGTATCTTTAGCCGCGCGCAAACACGCGGCTCCTGCGCTGGCATCGCCGCTGCAACCCCATCCGCGCCGGATACTTTCCCCAAGTTGCAGCTTTTCGGCAAGTTGACAGTGCTGCAGTTTTTCGCTGTCGGTATCCAGTGCCAAAAACCGATTAGCGGGAAAACCCAATGCCGCGAGACTATCCACCACGCGGCCGCCTGCGTTTCCGAGACCCACGACTTTCACGCTCACTTCTTTTGATTTTAGTTGTTCAGCCATGTTTAACTTCCCACCAGTTTACCCGCCAACCAGTTGAACACCCCTGTCCGCGAATGACGACCGGTGTCGCGTTGTTGCGCGCCCAGCTTCACGAGCCCCAGTGCGGTACTGCACTCGGGTTCATCGAGAATACTACTCGGCCCACTCCCCACTGTTGCGCGGGCCGTTTGCGCAGGCATTTGAAACACATGTGCCGCCAGACGTTCCATCGCCGACATACGCGCCCCTCCCCCGGTAAGCACCACCCCGGCGCGCAGATGCGCCAAGAGCCCTTCGCGGGCAAGATCATCGCGGATGAGTAGCAGCAATTCCTCCAGGCGCGCGTGCACGATCTGATGTAGATGACTGATGCTCACCGTGCGGTTGTCGAGCCCGACATCGCTGGTAAAATTATAGGTTTGTCCGTGCGCGGCGGGATCGGGCATCGCCGCGCCGTGCTCGAGCTTGAGCTTTTCCGCACGCGCATTGGAAAGTTTGAGGCCCACGGAAATATCGTTGGAAACATGCTCCCCTCCCACGGCGATCACACGGCTATGGCGCAACGATCGGTTATGATAAACCACATACTCCGTGGTGCCCGCGCCGAGATCGATGAGCAGCGCTCCCTGTTCGCATTGCTCGGGTGACAACGCAGCCCGGGCTGAGGCTCGGCCGGCGAAAATCAAATCTTCAACCTGCAATCCCAGCCCTTTGACGGCGTACACAGGATTTTGCAACCGCGTGATTTGGCCGCTTAACACATGCACATCCACTTCCAAACGCGATGCAAACCGGCCCAATGGATTGTCCACTCCGCCCTGCCCATCGACTCGATATCCCTGACATAACGCGTGCAACACTTCACGGCCCTCGGTTAATTGCGGCCGCGCTTTGCGCGCCACTGCTGTGAGATCTTCCTCTTCGATTTCCCGATCAACTGAAGCAATCGGATGCACGCCATGATAATTGTTGCCCTCGATGTGACTGCCGGTGACCGACAAATAAACCCTGCGCAGTTCCACATCCGCACTTTCTTCAGCAGCCGCCAGCGCTCCGCGGATGGCTTCCTCGGCAAGATCTCGATTCACGATCTCGCCCTTGCGCACCGCACCCCGGGTGAGTTCGGTTCCCACGCCAATGATTTGCAACGCGCCCTCGGCATCGGCCTCACCCACCACAGCGCAAACCTTGGTGGTCCCAATTTCCAAACCCACGATTATTTCTGAACGATCAAACATAGTTCTCAACCGCCCGCAGGACGGGAAGGCGCGTGCACCCAGCGCACGGGAAGATTATTTTTAATGGATAAATCAACCGTAGACACGGCGCGATGATGTTGTCGGCCGAGGTCATAAATTTGCCGCCAACGCCGGAGTTGGCCGTCCAATCCATTCAGGCCAAACCTCACGTGTGCACCCTGCCACGTGACAACGACCAGCGTTTCGCGACCGGTCACATCTATTTGCCGCAAGTGCGCCAATCCGGCCATCGGCGAAAGTTCGTATCGGCTGACTAGTTGCAATGCCGAGCGCACCGCGGGCGAATCCACGGTACGGCCGGGCAATAGTTTGGCGGGCGGGATTCCAACGATGAGCGGAAGCCACTTGGGTTGTTTTTCTTGCACGGTGAGCCGGGCGTCGATTGGCGGGATCACCACGCCGCGTGCGTCGAGCCAGTAAACCTGCCGCACGAGTTGCCCATCGCTTTTTTGTCGAAACCCCACCACTTGTGCGATCGGACGCCGCTCCACAATGCGCAACCGCAGCGTGTCGGGCAACACGCGTTCCACGGCTGCGGATTCGATGAGCGGAGTCAGCTCGAGATCCCGTTTTACGCGCAGCAAATCTACCCGAAATAAATTTTCGCCGGTATGCACTCCGGCCATCTTTTCTAATTGCTCAGATCGGATGATTCCCCGAACTTGCACGTCGATTGTTTTGACCGTGAAAATATCATTTTCATAAAAGCCAACGCGCATCGCCCATGCGCCGCCTTGCCACACGCCAAAAAATAATGCCGCCAACCCAATCAAACCGCCAGCCCAGCGGACAAACACTTTCACACGCTGGCGGCGAATCTTACCCACCGGCAGATCCACTTCCAACAACCGGTATCGGCCTTGGCGGCGATTTCGTTTTTCACCCCACATGATGTTGCTTTGCCAAACCTACCATCTGCTCGCACAATTCAGGAAACTCCATCCCTTTGGCTGCAGCAGCTTTGGGCAGGAGACTCGTCTCGGTAAGGCCGGGCAAAGTGTTGACTTCGAGCACATACGGATTGAGCGCCTCGTCGAGCATCAGATCCACCCGTCCAAATTCTGTTGCCCCCACGGCCTTAAATGATTTGAGGCTAATTTCTGAAACAAGGCCGACGGTGTCCTCCGGCAAATCCGCCGGGCAAAAATAATCCGTGGCTCCCACGGTGTATTTGCTGTGATAATCGTATGCCCCGCTTTTGGGCCGCACTTCAACGATCGGCAGCGCGGCGTCACCGAGAATACCCACCGTGATTTCCCGGCCGCGAATGAGTTCTTCACACAACACCGGCCCTCCATAATTGCCCGCGACGGCCAAGGCATCACTCCAAAGATCGGGTGTTTCCACAATCTTCAAGCCTATGCTAGAGCCTTGTCGCGGCGGCTTGAGCACCCATCCTTTGCCGAGGTGATCGGGCACGGGCGCATTGGTGTTACCCAGCATCGTCCAGCGCGGCGTAGGAATTTTGTTTTGCTCAAACACCTGCTTTGTCAATTCTTTATCAAACGCCACGCGACTGCCTTCGGGCCCGCTGCCGGTGTAAGGAATGCCTAACGATTCCAGCCGGGTTTGCACCTGACCGTCTTCGCCGTATTCGCCGTGTAATGCCAAAAATACCACCTCCGTGTCGGGTGGAAGTTTCCAATCCTTATCCAACGGATCGATTTCCTTCACGTCATGCCCCTTCGTGCGCAATGCCTTGCACACAGCCACGCCCGAACGCAATGAAATCTCCCGTTCCGCGCCTGGCCCTCCGGCCATGACAATGATGTGGAACTGATTTGCCAAACCTCCTAACCGAGAGTATACAAAAATCCGGCTTATTAACAATCCAAAAGACGCCGTTTGAGGAAAAAATGCGAGTTATTCGCCGACGATTTGCACCTCAATTTGCAGCTCAATTCCGGTTGCCTTCAACACCTCCGCACGCACGTGCTTGATGAGGGTAATGACTTCGTCGGCGGTAGCTTGCCCGTCATTAATTATGAAATTTCCGTGCAGCTCCGAAACGCTTGCGCCTCCCACACTGTACTTCTTCAACCCGCATTCGTCCACGAGCTGACCGGCCGGTTTTTCGACCGGATTTTTGAACATGCACCCCGCACTCCGGTAGTGCGGTTGGGTGGACGTGCGATGTTTGCGAAACTCCACCATCCGCGCCCGCACTGTTTCCGAATCGGTGCCCTCACCGCGCAGCACCGCTCCGAGGGCAATGGTTTCGCGCAGCACGGGACAACTTCGATATTCCGCCGCCATCGTCGCCGCCGGACGTTCTTCCACTGTCCCATCGGCACCCATGAACCGCACACGCTCCACCATCTCAAAAATCATCGCGCCCATCGCACCGGCATTCATCCGCAACGCGCCGCCAATGCAGCCGGGAATGCCCTCAAGAAATTCTAAGCCTCCCAGCCCCGCATCACGCGCGGCATTAGCTACATGCTTCAACCGCGCGCCCGCGCCGCAATGCAGTTCACCGTCGCGCACTTCAAGACGCGAAAAATAATCATTTTGCAAACTCAGCACCACCCCGCGAATACCGCCATCGCGAATCAGCAAATTGGAACCGCGCCCCAGCACAAACACGGGCACCTCGTTTGCCTTACAGTAGCGCACCACCAACGCAAGATCCGCCTCACTTGCGGGCTCAATAAAAATTTCCGCCGGCCCGCCCACACCAAACGTCGTGCGTTTAGCCAGCAGTTCATGTTCCGCCACGCGCGACGCTTCACTCAACTGAGCACGCAGAGTTTTGGAATGTGTTTGCCCGTTCATTTTTAAATAACTTCAAATCTTCACCCACTTGATGCGCCGCGCCGGTGATGTCTCCCGCACCGAGAAACAACACCACATCGCCCGGGCGCAATGCCTCATGCACCATTCCACGCAGCACTTCCAGTGTGGCTGCGTAGACAGCCGGTTGCCCTTGTGTGTGGATGGCAGTCGCAAGTCGTTGCCCGTTTACCTCCGCAATGGGTGATTCACTTGCGGCGTATACTTCGGTAATCCACAACAAATCCGCGTCACCAAAGCTCTCCGCAAATTCGCTGAGCAGATGTTGCGTGCGTGAGTAGCGATGTGGCTGGAAGGCCACCAGCAATCGACCGCCGCAATATCCCTTAATCGCACGGCACGTCGCGGTGATTTCTCGAGGATGATGCCCGTAATCATCAAAAATGCGGAAGCGATCATCACGAAAAATTTCCTGTTGCCGACGCTCCACGCCTCGAAACCCCGCGACGGCCCTGATTATTTCTTTCGCAGCAAATCCGTTGTGATGCAAAAAAGCGATCGCCGCGACTGCGTTGGAAACATTTTTTTCACCAAACAACCGAATGGTAAATTCACCTAATTTCGTTTCACCCTGCCAAACTATGAAGCTGTGGTCCGGCTGAATTTGAACGCGATAATTGGCCGATGGATCGAATCCAAAAGTTATGGCCTCCGGCTGGTCACCGTACAATTCCACTAACCTTGGGTCGTCCGCGCAATAAAATAGCGTGCCACTCGTCTGCACCGCAAACGTGCTGAACTCATCGCACACCGCTTTGAAGTTTGAATAAAAATCAAGATGCTCCTCATCGATATTGAGTACGATGGATTGATGCGGATAAAACTCACGCAGCGTGCCGTCACTCTCGTCTGTTTCCACCACAAAAAAAGAATCGCCGTCCTCTGGCTTACCTCCCCGCGCGTGGCGGCCCAGTTGCGGTGCCAAGGCCCCGACCGCATAGCCCGGAGTCGCGCCAATGACCTCCAACGCATGCGCCAAGAGAGCTGTGGTGGTGGTTTTTCCGTGCATGCCCGCAATGCAAACACTTCGCCGCCGGTATGCCAGTGCCGCGAGCAACACGGCCCGCCGCGCAACGGGTGCGCCCAGTGCCTCGGCCATGGATAACTCCGGATTGTTTGTGCGAATGGCCGAACTATAAACCACGAGTTCGGGCCGGGCGTTTTGAAGTTGTTCCGGAGCATGCCCTATGAAAATTTCCACGCCACGGACGCGCAGTTGGCGCACCTCATTGTTTTCCCGCAAATCTGATCCGCTTACCGCAAAGCCTGCATCAAGCAGTAAATGCGCCAACCCGCTCATGCCGCATCCGCCGATGCCCACAAGATACACCGGCGCTCCAGCCCGAGCTTCTGCCAGCCATCGCGCCATCTCCTCGCGGTTTAATCGTTTCATCCACGGACGGTTTAATGGGTGCGGGCGTGTTTGTCTACGGCACGTTATCCCAAATGCTCAAGAATGCGGCTGGAAATTCGCCGCGCTGCATCGGGCACATCGAGTTTGCCAATGGCTTTAGACATCATGTTAAGGCGGGAGGAATCATTCATCAATTCTTGAAGCAGTTTGGATAAGAGCTCGGGAGTGATCTCGCTTTGCTCCAACACGATCGCACCTCCCCCCTGCTCTGCCACCCGGGAATTGGCGCGTTGATGATCGTCCGCCGCGTTGGGGAGTGGAATCAAAAGCACCGGCACTCGCGCGGCGGCAAACTCAGCAAGAGAAGAAGCACCCGATCGACTGATGACTAGTGAAGCGCGTGCCAGAGCCAAAGGCATGTCCTCACAAAACGCATGAACTTCAGCGTGCGGGGAGTGCTTGGCGTACGCAGTTTTCACCGAACCCAAATCATCCGGGCCACAAAGATGGAGGATTGGCGAGTCGGTCAGTTTTCTTGCTGTCACCAATTGGTTAATCGCGCGAGCACCTTGACTGCCACCGGTGATCAGCAACAATGGTTCCGCTATTGTCGGTTGCTGCCGAAAGGCCTCCCGCACAGGCGTGCCGGTCACAATGGCCCGCCCGCGGAAATGGTTTGCCGCAGCCTCGAAGCCCACAAAAATTTCATCCGCACTGCGCGCCAACAAACGGTTCGCCCGTCCGGGGATCGCATTAGACTCATGCAAAAACGTGGACGCGCCGAGGCGACGCCCCACCCAAATGGGCGCTGCGGAAGTGAAGCCTCCCATCGCCAGCACAGCTTGGGGCCGGTCAATTTCAAAATGCCGACGGACACATTTCATCGCCGCGCGTAAACCAAGCAGAAAACGAATGGGATGGCGCGCGTTGAAGCCCACCGCTGGCACGCTCCAATGTGGAATATCCGGCACAGTGGCAACGGCTTGTTGGTCAACGGGTTTTTCAGAAACCACGAGCGTCACCCGCGCGCCGGATCGCTGCAGTTCACGGGCCACCGCCACGCCGGGGAAAAAATGGCCGCCGGTACCGCCACACGCAATGGCCACGTGAGGAGGCATCAGGATGTTTCGGGTAACAGTTCCTGGGATTCGTGAGTGGATTCCCGCCCCTCGGATTTTTCCGGTGGGGATTCATCTGCGCGACTGGCAATGCTGAGCAGCACCCCCACGCTGCCGAGCATCATCACCAAACTCGATCCGCCGTAGCTGATGAACGGCAACGGCAATCCCTTATTGGGCAGCGCACTGGTCACCACGCCGATGTTGATAAACGCTTGCAGCCCAATCAGAAAAGTAATGCCTGTGCCAAGGATCATTCCAAATCGATCGCGCGAATGCCATGCGATGTACAATCCGCAAATGACAATCGCCGCGAATGCGAGCACCACCAATAAGCTCGCCACCACACCGAGTTCCTCGCCGATGACGGAGAAAATAAAATCCGTGTGGTGTTCAGGAACAAAGCCCAACTTCTGCCGGCCGTTGCCCAACCCCACACCGGTGGATCCTCCGGAGCCGAGCGCGAGCATGGCTTGGTACGCCTGAAACCCGGTGCCTTCGCGGTGCTGTTCCGGATGCAAAAACGCCATGATGCGTTTCATTCGCATGGGATCATTCATGACGGCCACGGAGATGGCTGCCGCGCCTATACCCATTGGCGGTATCAGATATTTCCAGTGAGTGCCGGCCACGAACAATAAAATACAACATACCGTTGCGAGCAACATGGTGGTGCCAAAATCCGGCCCTAGAAAAACCAAGCCCAAGGTCAGGCCAATAAATGCTCCGGGCAAAAGCAGTCCATGCCGGAATTCACGCATTTTTTTGACATGCTCATCCGCCCACGCAGCGATCGCAATGAGCAGGGTAATTTTTGCCAATTCGGACGGCTGGAAATTCATCGGCCCGAGATCAAACCACCGACGGGCGCCGTTGAGTTTGATGCCGATGCCGGGAATCAAAACCAACACCAGCAACACCAGCGTGCCAACGAATAAGGGCAGTGCAAAGCGTTGAAGAATCCGGTAGTCTACGGAAGTAGCAGCAAAACATACGCCCAGTCCAATCCCGCCCCACACAAGCTGCATGACGAGATAACGCGCGCCACCGGTAGCCATGCCGGCGCTATAAAGCATGACCATGCCAAGCGCCAAGAGGCCGGCTACGCAAAAGGCAAGAATGGTGGTGGCGTACCGCATGGCGGCTGGCGGCTGGCCAGCCCTACTCCGCGGGCGGAGGGGGAGCCACACTACTGCTCGATGGCCCAACCGCCACGGGCGCCGCTGGCGCGCTGATTGGCAATCCGGTGGTTGGTGATAACGCCGGTGGTGCGGGCGGAATAGGCGTTGGCAATCCGGACGCGGATGTTCTCATGGGTACGGTGAGTTTCTGGCCGATCTTGAGGAAATCGGACGTCAATCCGTTCACTGTTTTTAGGTTGGAAACTTTGGTGCGATATTTAAGTGCGATGTGGCCGAGCGTGTCGCCCCGTTTCACGGTATACGTGTTGGGCGCGTCGGGCACGCTGGCGGTGGGCAGCGCAGCCAGTGGCTTCGGTGTCGCAGCGGGGATGATGATTTTCTGTCCGATGCGTAATCGGGTGGGAATGATATTCGGATTAGCCTTCGACACGGCATTCATGCCCACGCCGTATTTTTTGCCAATGGAATAAAACGAGTCGCCCTTGGTCACAACGTGCTCGACTGTGCCGGTGACCGGTGCGGGCGGGATCGCTGAGTAAATGGGCTGAGGCACACTTGTGTTTGGCGAACCAATTGGGTCAACGCCAATGGGCGGCGCGGAGATAGGTGGTTGCGTCACCGGCGCGGGCATGGGATCGCCATTGAATCCTCCGCTTCCGATCGGCGGGGTCACCACTGGGTCGGGCATCGATTCGTTTTTGGGCTTGGGCGCCGGACCGGCGATTTCTGCCATTTGCTCGGCGGTGGATTTAGGGCCTTCGGCAGACTCTTCTTTTTGTTTGCAGGCATTAAACAAAATGCCGGTGAACAGTGCCACGTGCAACAGCACCACAACGATGACTGCCATACGCATGTTGGACCGCCCGCGGCTTGCGCCTTCAAAATTTAATCCCGGCGGAATAATTGGATTGGTTTCCTTCATAATAACACCTTCCTTTTGATTTGTGGAAACCCGGTCATCGGGTCAACACCTCCTTGTCTCCCACGCCCGTAGGCGAGGCATTAGTTAACAGCAAGGAGGGTAGCCCGCCAAACCCATTGTGAAAAACTTGTCGACAGCGTGTGAACAGGCACACGCCATACGGGTTACTTCCCAGAGTGCTTCCGACGTTCAATCGCCGGTTCGGGTGTCAGCGTTTAGCCCGACTACTGCCTGGCAAAACTCACGACCCCGGTGTTCATAGCTGTCAAATTGATCAAAACTGGCACAAGCCGGTGACAGCAAAACCACATCTCCGGGAACAGCTTTC
>Ga0302118_10002007_pt1 | contig 10139 bp, 8 predicted proteins | sample AG5_331_MG_FD_203126 | JGI IMG/M metagenome (GOLD analysis project Ga0302118, IMG submission 203126) | Marine microbial communities from Western Arctic Ocean, Canada - AG5_33.1 | ecosystem: Environmental > Aquatic > Marine > Oceanic | place: Canada: Western Arctic Ocean | collected 2017-10-01 | reverse complement strand
ACCCCTGAGTCCCGGATCAAAGGTGGCGTGACCCGATAGACGAACGTCGAACCAATCGGCCACGTAAATGGCGCCGTCGGGCCCCACTGCCACGTCAGAAGGACGAAACATGGTGTCAACAGCTCTAGAATCGTAAGCCCCCTTCTTATCGCGTTGAGCATGAGAATTTCTATCATCATTGGGAATTCTTTTGGGTACGTTGGTCACCATGAAATCGAAATTCTTCAAGGTGTAGCCTGCCCCCTTGATTTTGGGGTGATAACCATAAACCACATTATTACCAGGCTCACAGCTCAGAAGCATTCCCCGATGTTTTTTGGGCAATGCGCCATTTTCATAAAGAACAATACCGGTGGGTGAACCAAAACCGTAAACGTCTCCACTGGGAATCACGCCGGGGTCTTCCTGGCGCCAGTGGCCCACTGTGGTACTTTGACCCGGGCGCAATTGCACCTGCCATTTCGTCAAGCCATCCCGTGATGCGTAACCCAGGCTGCCGTATTCCATAAGCCAAGTGGTGCGACAATGCGGTTTTTGTCCGTCATTATCGTTGCTAAAAACATCACCAAAGGAATCAACGGCTTGTTCGTAACTATTTCTTTGATTCGTCGCAATCACATCCATTTGCGTGCCATCGGGATTGATGCGAAAGGCTGTTCCTCCCACATAGGTATGGCCATCGGAACTTTTCTTGCCACTGTATTTACCGAGCTTGTTATACCAGGAACCAATCGTAAAACTACGGCCACTTTTGTCAGTGATATGGCCGCCTCCTGTATTGCCGATATTGAAGTACCACTGGCCCCCGGGCCCTACCGTAATCGAATGAAGACTGTGGTCATGATTATACCCGTTGAAGCCGGTGAGAAAGTTTTCGCGCTTGTCGATTTTTGGGTCGAACTTCGTATCGCCATCCACATCGGTATAAAGAATCATATTGGGTGGCTGGGCCACTAAGATCCGATTGCCAATGACCGAAATACCCAAAGGCGATCTGAGTTCTTTATCTTGGACAAACACGTGAGACTTGTCGGCCGTCCCGTCACCGTTACTGTCTTCGAGCACCATAATGCGGTCACCTTTCGGGCGAAGATACTGCTTACGATAATTGACGCCCTCGGCCACCCAAATGCGGCCTTTGGCATCTATGTCCATATTCGTTGGGTTACTGAGAAGTGGTGACCGTGCCCACACGCTGACTTCCAAATCGTCCCACATTTCAAAATTTTTGGTGGGAACGTAAGCCGAATCCTTAGCGGTCGATCCGGCCCCGTGCAACCCGCTACATGAAACCGAGCCAATAAAACACAAAAATCGTAATCCCTTTATCATCGTTAATCCCTTTTTTATTCCGTTGTCCTGTGGTCCGTGTCCTTTAAATTCTCGTCTATTTTTTTCATATTCATTACTTCATTTTGATACACGAGAAGTGCTGTGGTGAGATCTCTTCCATCTTTCCGCCTGGTATTTGCCATTGCAGAGATAAACTCGCATCCAGTGCATTGGGTAAATAATAAATGGTTATGGGATGAATACCCGCCTGCAAGGGGATTTTGCCAGACAAAGCTGGAGTGCCTGCGGTGTAGTTTGTCTCAGCATTGATCAACAGAGCGTCATGCAGACGAACGATGGCTTTGCCTTTGGTCGTTAAGGCAAAGGCATATACCCCATCAACAGGAACTTTCAGGTAGCCTGTGAATTGCTGCGCGGCGGTTGCAGGAATAAGTCCTCTCACCACTTCTTGTTGAGAACTCTTTAAGCCGTCAAATTGCGGGACCCAGGGAAATTTTCCTTGATAGGTCTTGCGCACCAGACAACCCGGACGCGTCTTGATCCCCTGTAGAGCAGGAATCCGTTCGTTATCATAAGGACGCATCGCTGATTTATCTGACCGACGCACTCTGAGTACGGCTGCCTCAAATTGCTGCTGAGTAGGAACGCCCGGCTTGCCTGCAAGATTCGTCGTTTCTTTAATGTCATTTAACGTATGGTACACCTCGAAAGGTGTATTCGGATTCTTGATATCCACCCGCACACCCTTGTAGTCGCCAATAAGAATGCTCTGCATCTGGTCACGTCTACGGCCACGGCGCGAAGCTTCGAACTCTTTATAATCTACCGTTATTCCTCCTTTGCGAAACTCACTGTAAACGGTAGATCGAGCTTGTTTACCCTCCCCTGTTAAGGTTGGCACAATGGAGACACCATCGCTGAGTGCCGGGGCTTGCACGCCCGCCAGATCGCAAAAAGTTGCCATCCAATCATGAAATTGAGAGGACGCATTTGATTTCCCCCCAGCAGCAATTGCGGATGGCCAGCGTACCAAGGTCGGCATCCGGACGCCGCCTTCCCACATATCGGCCTTTATTCCATCATAGGGCCCAAAAGTATCGAAATAGTCGGCCTTATATTTCACCAATTTATCTTCCCCTAAATGTTCAGTAACGGTTCCATTGTCAGAGGTAAAGACCACCAATGTATTTTCATCTATTCCTAAATCCTTCAGCAATTTGACGATATCGGCGACCGCATCGCCAATGCGACGGATCATGGTCGCATGGCGCGTGGCGTGCTCCGGCCATGGTTGCCCGGCATCTCCCACAGCCTTGGCAAAATCCGGATGCATGCCTTTGTCGTAATCTCCTTTTGCCGTGTTTATTTGACCATGGCTGGCATCGGCCTTCCACTGCACGCCACCCTTAAGTCCACCTCCGCGGGGGTAATTGCTTTTGTCCGTAAGATGAGAGGTTGTGGGCACACGTAAACTGACGTGGGGAGCCGTGTAAGCCAAATAGGTGAAAAAAGGCTGCTTGGGATGAGCTTTGTGATGATCCACAATCCACTTTTTCGTGCGTGCCGTGAACAGATCGGTTGAATAACATTTGGCCAGGCCATCTGTTACATCCTTATAGCCATCATATATAGGTCGATTACCCTCATGAGGATATTGGAAATGACCATCGATATGGCCTATATAACCATAGAAATAATCGAATCCGCGAAGCAATGGATGCCCCGGCACAAGTTCGGGTGGACGGTCGCCACGCTTACCCTTCCTTAATGTGTATTTTCCGCCTTGAAGGCCCCATTTGCCGATGGCAGCGGTGGCATAGCCGGCCTTCTGCATGACCGAGCCCAAGGTATGTTCATCAGGCAGTTCTTTATCAAATTGAGTATCACGCACAGCGCAATGCCCTTGATGTCTTCCCGTCAAAAGCGAACCACGTGATGGCGCACAGATAGGAGCCGGGCAATAGTGGCGTGTGAGAATCATGCCCTCTTCAGCAAATGTATCCAACCGCGGAGTTGCGAACTTCTGTTTACTCGTCCGTTGATTCTGCCAAAGAATACCGAGATCACCGGGTCCCAGATCATCACATAAAATGAAAATGATATTGGGTCGGTTTGCTGCGATCAGAGAACAGGCAGAGATGAACCAAATCTGAATGAGAATACGCTTAAACATTCGTTGCATGGTTACTTTCTATTTGGGGGACACTTCAGGCTGAGTCAGTTGGTATTCCTTGCGGTGTAGTCGGCTATGATTGTCGACGCCCTGCCATATCGGTGCGCGCTCGAAGCTGTTGCACCAAATGCCGTGTGCATCCATCATGCGGGTGACGACAGCGGGGTTCTCGGCGGCTACGTCATTGCGTTCGGCGGGATCGCTGAGCAGATCGTAGAGTTGTGGTGGTTGGAATGTGGTGAAAATCAGCTTCCAGTCCCCATCGCGCATGGCACTGCCAATTGGCATCATGCGCCAGAACAGCTGTTGGTGTGGTCGCGCATCCTCCATGTCACCATGCAGATAGGGCAGCAGGTCTACGCCATCATAAGTGACGGGTACTTTTTTGCCGCGTGCGGTTATCGTCTCGGGTTCGAAAGGCTTTCCGCCGAGTGCCATCATCGTTGGCATAATGTCGAGAGCGCTCACCGGGTGTGGGTAGTCACCGGCCTCGACGTCTAAGCCGTGAATAAACATGGGGACGCGGATGCCGCCTTCCCAGAAGGTGCCCTTATGCCCCCAGAATGGCGCGTTGAGTGCGTGTACCGTCTCGGTGCTGCCACCGTTATCGTTCATGAAGATGATGACGGTATTGTCCGCTTCCTCGGTTTTCTCAAGGTGCTCCATCAAGCGGCCAACGTTTTGGTCGAGGCAATCGACCATCGCGCAGTAGGTGCGTCGACCTGCCGGCTCGACGTCTGGATAGCGGGCGATGTCCTCATCCTTGGCTTGTAATGGGCCATGCGGGCAATTGTAGGCGAGATAGACAAACCAAGGCTGTTCGTCGTTTTCCTCGCGACGGCTGATGTAATTCATCGCATCTTCGGTCAGCCAATCGGTTAAGTACGGCACCTCGACCTCGTCGAGCTTTTTGCCCATGCGCTCAAGCCCGAAGTTGCGATACCAAATATTTTCCATGGGCTCCAGTGTCACATGGTAACGGTGGCCGCCTCCACGCATGCCGAAGAAATAATCGAAGCCGCGTTCAGTGGGATAAAAGTTATCGGTGTGGCCCATGTGCCACTTGCCGATGGCGGCGGTGTGGTACCCGGCTTCCTGCATGCGGTTGCCCAGCGTCAGTTCGCGGTCGGGAAGGCCGATCTTCTCGGGACGGAGATGTGGGCCGCCACGAGGATTGGTTTCGAATCCGAAGCGCTGTTGGTAACGCCCCGTTAGCACCCCTGCGCGTGACGGACCACAGACCGGTGCCGTGACGTAAGCTTGCGGGAAGGTCACGCCTTCCTTTGCCAGCTTATCCAAGTGGGGGGTTTTGATCTGAGACGAACCCGTGTAGCCTAGATCTCCGTAGCCCATGTCGTCTGAAAAGATGAAAATAACGTTCGGCTTTTCAGAGGCCTTGCTCGCTAGAAGCGGCAGGGCGATAAGTGGTGTAAGGAGAAGTATAAGTGCTTTTTTCATTATCACTTGCTTTTCTTCGGTATCTTAGTACCGCCTTTTTCTCGCCTTTTAGTCCCCTTCCCTTCGACCAGCAAGGCCTGCTCCCACGCTTTGAGAACACCCTGCCACTCCTCAAGGGTTTTGTATGGATACGCCGCCGTCCAGCCGCCTTTGCGAAACTCCTCGGTAACACCGACATCCTTCATTTCTTTCCGCCAGCGGTTGATCTCGGCGAGCAAAGTCGCTTTGACCTCCGCGTGCGTCGGGTCGGCGGCGAGGTTGTTGATCTCGTGCGGGTCGTCCTTAAGGTCATACAGTTCGAACTCCGGCTTCTTCGCCGCCATGAAGCGCGCCTGCGCATCGTTCAGTTTGCCCTGCATGTTCAGCACGTTCATCAGCGCCAACACCGGGTACTGCATCTCCTTGTAGGCGTTGAACTGGCAGTAGGCGCGCTCGGGCATCAGGTTGTGGATCAGCTTGTAGCGATCGTCGCGCACCGCTCGCATCGCGTCGTGCGTGCTGTCCATCTTGTCGCGGTTGAAGTGAATGTATTTCCGTTTCGGCACCCCCGTCCCAAACAGATACTCGCCGTGCAGTTCGTGGGCGGGCTTCGCTCCGGCGACCTTCACGATGCTCTGGCAGATATCGAGGCTAGAAACCAGCTCGTTTGAAACCGAACCCGGCTTGATGTGTCCAGGCCAGCGGACGATCAGCGGGATGCCCACGCCACCCTCATAGAGAAACTGCTTGCCGCGGATGTGGCAGCGGCCGTGGTCGCCGATGAAGATCACGATGGTGTTATCTGCAAGCCCTTCGTCCGCGAGCTGCTTCAAAAGACCGCCCACCAGACGGTCAACAACCTGCACGGTCTCGAGCCCGTTCGCCCAATCGCGCCGCACCAGCGGCAGGTCCGGGTAATATGGTGGGATCACCACGTCGGCTGGATCGATCGGCCGCTTCTTGTCGCGCACGAAACTGCGGTGCGTCCCCCCAAAGGTCGCCTGCACGTAAAACGGCTGGCCGTCCTCACGCTCCTTCCAACTCTTGCCCATGAACAAGGGTTCTAGGGTGGCGAAATTACAGTCGGTCTTCTTACCGATCATCAACGACGTGTGGTAACCGGCCGCCTTGAGCAAGTTCGGGATCGGCTTGATGCCGTAGGGCAGCGGCTTCTTTTTCCCGGTGCGGTGCTGGTTGGCGCCGATGTAATTTTGGTGGAAGCCGGTCATCATCGCCGAGCGCGAGGTCGAGCAGACCGGCGAGGTGGTGTAGGCGCGCTCGAAGCGGATGCCATCGGAGGCCAGCTTGTCGATGTTCGGCGTATGCACGCCCGGAGTGCCGTAACAGGAAAGGTCAGCGGACCAATCCTCGATCATGATCCACAGGATGTTCGGTTTTTGGCCGTGCCACTTGCCGGATGTGTCTTGTTCGCTGGCTTCGTCGGCGTAGACGAGTGGGGCCAAGGTGAACGCTGTAAGGGTCAGTGCGAGAAGGAGTTTTTTCATTGGTTTATTTTTCTGCTCTTAATGTTCTGAAACATTGCCAGAGTCTGGTGATCCTGGTGTAATTCCACGTTCCCGGCTGATTGTATTCGACGGTGTCGGGGAGAACTCCCCAGAGAACGCCGCAATAGGCTTCAGGACCTTTGCCTTTCTTCTTTCTTCAGCTTCTACTTCTGACGTGTCTCCTCAGCCCACTCGTTTAGCGTCGCGAGCATCTCGCGGGTTTTTTCGGGATGGGCTTTTGAGAGGTCGTTTCGCTCGCCAATGTCTCCATCCAGATTAAAGAGTTCGGTTTCGTTTAGTTTGATGAAATGAACGAGTTTCCAGCCGTCCTTCAAGATCGCCTGGGTGGCCTGCCTTTTATGCCCCTTCGGGTCCGGATACCACCAGGCGAGGAAGGGACGGTCCAATGTCTTTTTGTCGCCGCGAATCAGTGGAACCAGAGAGAGACCATCCACGGTCTGCTCTGGCAGCTGCTTGCACCCGGTCAACTCCAGGAGAGTCGGGTAAATATCCATCGTAATAACCGGCTCGGATGATTTCAAGGCCTTGATATTACCAGGCCACGTTATAAACGTCGGGACCTTGATTCCCCCTTCATAGTTAAAGCCCTTGCTGGCGCGAAGCGGGTAATTGCTCGTTGGTCGAGAGGCCGGCATGCAGGATCCGCCGTTGTCGGAGGTGAAAACGATGATCGTATCTTTAGTCACGTCGAGTTCTTCCAAAGTGTCTATCACTTTGCCGATATTCGTATCAAGGTTTTCCAACATTGCCGCATAAGTTGGGTTCTGTTGCCTTAACGGAACTTGTTGATCTAACCTCTCGGGTCTCATCTTCAGTGGCGTGTTACCATACATTCGTTCCTTTTTTTCCTGGTATTTCTCGACCAGTTTTTTCGGAGCCTGCATCGGTGTGTGGACCGCGTAATGGCCAAAAATAAGGAAGAACGGCTTTTTGCCCTCCTTAACCGTCTCCCTGATGAAGCCAATGCCATTCTCCGTCAGGGCATCAGTCAAATAGTCGCCCGGCTTACCATCCTCCAGATCGGGAACATCGGCAGTAGATGGCCTTTTTCTTTTAAACGGAAAGAAATAGGATGCAGGCAATCCATGCTTGGCCGTTGCCATTTGCCAATCGAAACCATGCTGTTTCGGCATCCCAATCTGTTCAGAGCCGACGTGCCATTTGCCAATATATCCGGTTCTGTAACCAGCTTGCTGGAAGGCCTCGCCTATCGTGGTATCGCCAACCGGTATATGTGTTTCTGCACTGTTGGAACCCGTGCGTTTCCCCGGGTTAAGGAAATCGGTAAAGCCAACTCGCTGTGGATACTTGCCTGTCAGCAAGGAAGCGCGGGTCGGCGAGCAGACACTACATGACGCATACGCGCTGTTGAACATGACGCCTTGCCCGGCCAGCCGATCAATGTTCGGCGTTTCATGGAACGTCGAGCCATAGCAACTGAGATCGGACCAACCCAGGTCGTCAACAAAAACAATGACAACATTGGGCTTGTCGGCTATTGCTTGCGCTCGTGTTGTCGTCGCGGCAAATGTAAACAATGCCAGCGACACGTTCAAAACAGTCCCTGTGATACTCAATTTCCTGTGTTCCACTCTCATTGATTCGGCTTGGTCGTCGGTCTCTTGGATTTCTCGTTTGCTTGTGGCCCGGTCGACTGCCTCTATACGAGCTTATTGGCTTCCGGCATGTTTGTGAACCTCATGTTCTTGTAGTCCCACTTCATCTTCTCGCCTGGGAAGCGGTTGCCGACTACTCCCAGCAGTATAGTTTCGGTAAGGAACGCAGCGTAAGTGAAGTCGGCATGAGTAGACGGCTTATTCTTCAGGCATGCAGCAATCCGCTCGGTAATTTTACTTGAATCAGTCATTCGATGCAGAACGCTAAAGCTCAGTTGCGCAGCTTGTCTGCGCCAACTGCAGCGCCTTGTTCGGCAGTTTTCCAAAATCTGCAGTGACGGCAGGTCGCGTCGCTTTATGTCGCATTCCATATTGGTTTGCCCAAGAAGATGCTCAGTTTTGCGGCATCCGTCAACAGCCTTTCCTTATCCTCGTGTCGCACCACGCTAACTCGCGATCCATCGCCGATGACAATGTTCATTTCATAGGTGTCCATATACCTCCAGCGTGACCCTTTGGACGGTGTCTGACTTTTGACGCGTTCATAGAGAAACTGTATGGCATGAACATCATCAAGCTGGGCAATCTTCCTGGCCGAGTGTTTCTCCACAGCATCGCTTTCTGGCTTCTTGCGGCCTTTCCAGAGATATCCTTCTCGTTGATCAAACACGAAAGGAATTGATCCAAAGTAAATCATGAGCGCTCCAATGCCGAAAAAGATGACTCCGGGCACAAGAGAAGATGTATTCTTGGCTGCATGACCGAGGAAGCCCATGCCAATCATCAAAAACGCAGCGGAGGCCAGATAGGCCTTGATCGTCGCCCGGAATTCAAGCCGCTGCGGAGAAACCTCAACCAACTTGTGCGTGGCAATATTGGTGCTTCCGCTGCTTGCGGGATCCCACCCCGTCTTCATGGCTACAGGATCGCCTAACAATGAGGGATCAAAAGAGCTTTCTCCTCTTCTCTGGGGCTTGACTGATTTTATGCGATTTTTGCTCATGTATCTCCTTGCCGAACGTTTAAAGCTCAGGGCCCAAATTGCTGGACACCCACCTAACCACCATTTTACGAGACCCAGGGCTTTTTTGCCAATATTCAACGCAGAGCATTTGGGTCCCCTGCAGCGCCTTGTTAGGCTGGGAAGAAGAGCTTAGGCAATTACTGGGAAGAATTATTTTTCCATAATGTAATCTAATGCAGCGTAATAATCAAATGGAAAATTATCTTTATGCCAGGTGTTATAATAGAATTCACCTATACTCTTTGGGACTGGGCAGTATTTTGCCAAACTATTTTCATCATAATCAATTTCTTCATGCCTTATATAGCCAATCGTGTGCCAGGTATTTTTAGGTATCGCTATCGGATCGCCATTTCCCGCTGAACCGATCACAATGTAGTCTTTCGGAATTGATTTGAATTCCTCGGTTTCCTCCTTAATGCTTTCCGGTCCATTGAACTCACATGCGTATAATTGAACAAAGGAAGCAAAAGGATATTCCATTATAAATTAAGTAGTTCTTCGCATTTTATATTTTCTTGCAACCAAGCTGTCAAAGATGGATCAATTTCTAAATCAATATCAACTTGATTAGATTCACTTGCTGCTCTGTGGGCTTTCCAAAATAGTTCTTCATCTAATTTTATCATTTATAAATTAGGCCTAACGTTAAATCTCAGCGGCCCGCTTATGCCAACTCCACCATTTACGGCCGCCGACTTTACAAACTCTCTTCTAGTAAGTTTCTTCACACTATTTTCCTTATCTTCTGCAAAACGCTTCTCAACAGTATCTGCTTCATAACATTGTTTTCTTCATTTCGATTCGACCGCCGGCAAATGCTTGCGAAAAAACGTGGCCAGGATCTGCACGACCTGATCTTGATGGGGCTCGAAGTGGATAAACGCATGAGGAGCATTGAACAGTCTTAATTCGGCGGGGTGAGTCGTTTTATTCTTCTTGATCCATTGCATCGTGTCGGCGCCCCAGCGCCGGTCGGATCTGCGATCCCATTCATTCAGAAACAGGATCGGCGGCAAGGGCGATCCGTTCATAATGTGGAAATCGGGCGTGGTTTCCCGGTGGAGCTC